>ERZ857955.2154-NODE-2154-length-13489-cov-2.364672_pt1 | contig 13489 bp, 8 predicted proteins | sample MGYA00519956_ERZ857955 | MGnify/ENA primary metagenome ERZ857955 (study PRJEB31778, sample SAMEA3449378) | human gut metagenome | biome: human gut; feature: human-associated habitat; material: faeces | place: United Kingdom | collected 2010/2012 ...
GGTCATCGCAGGAAGAAACCTTGCGATAGTTCCTATTCTCCGCGCAGGTCTCGGAATGGTCAGCGGACTTCAGGCTCTTGTTCCTACAGCCAAGATCGGACACATCGGACTGTACAGAGATGAGGAGACACATGAGCCTCATGAATACTACTGCAAGCTCCCTGATCCTATCGATGAGAGACTCATCGTTGTTACAGACCCTATGCTGGCAACAGGCGGATCAGCAGTTGCAGCCGTGGACTTCATCAAGCAGCACGGCGGCAAGAACATCAAGTTCATGTCCATCATCGCTGCACCACAGGGTATCGAGAGACTTCTCAAGGCTCATCCGGACATACAGCTCTACGTTGGACATGTTGACCGCGAGCTGAATGAGAACGCATACATCTGCCCGGGACTTGGCGATGCCGGCGACAGAATATTTGGTACGAAGTAAAATCAGCAAGGATTTGCAGTAAGAATTTAACGGTCTGGATTTCGTTGCAAAGATATTTGTCGTAAAGAATTTCTAAGAAAGACTGCCACGCATATATGATAAATCTACCATCCACGATGGCAAGATGTCATGGCTGCGGGGCAGTTTTTTGTCAATTATCCTTTTCACGCTGTATAACTTTTCGCAAGCAATTCCCAATCAAATTTTCACACTTCTAACATTTTTATTAAGAATTGCTTTTCGATATCCATTTGCGTGGCTTTCATGTTATCATATAGAAGAATGTATCAGTTTTTCCAGGAAAATCTGACAAGAAGCATCAGTCCTCTCAAAAGAGAGTTTTTCATAAGCTGATGTTCAAAACCGGAGGTCTTTTATGGAATCGCAGAAGAGATATACCAAAAAACAGAGAACGTTGGACATTATCGAGAGGCTGAAGAAGGAATACCCTGATACGGTATGCACTCTCGACACATCACACGCATGGCAGTTACTTGTCAGTGTCCGCCTGGCGGCGCAGTGCACTGATGCAAGGGTGAATGTTGTGGTGCAGGATCTTTTCGCAAAATATCCGGGAGTAAAAGAACTGGCCGCTGCAGATGTCAGTGACATTGAGGCCATTGTCAAACCTTGCGGACTGGGGAAAAGCAAGGCAAGAGATATTAGCGCATGTATGAACATGCTTGTTGATTCCTACAACTGTCAGGTTCCTGACAGCTTGGACGAGCTGCTAAAGCTCCCTGGCGTTGGCAGAAAAAGTGCCAACCTCATCATGGGTGACATATATGGCAAGCCAGCCATTGTGACTGACACCCATTGTATCCGGCTTGTCAACCGTATGGGATTGGTTGACGGGATCAAAGACCCGAAAAAAGTTGAGATGGAACTGTGGAAACTTATACCTCCAGAGGAGAGCAATGACTTCTGTCACCGGCTTGTGGATCACGGGAGAGCCGTGTGCTCAGCCAGGACAAAACCGCATTGCGATGCATGTTGTCTAAATGACATATGCAAAAAGATCTTATAAATTTCATAAGGAGGAACTATATGGAGTATATGGAAAATCTTACAGGCTACGTTGAAAAACAATCACATCTTTGTCAGCAGCACGATAACATCGACAAAGAACTGTACAGAAAATATGGTGTAAAGCGTGGTCTTCGTGACGAGAATGGTCAGGGAGTATTGACCGGACTTACAAACATTTCCCAGATCATAGCATTTAAGGATGTGGACGGCCAGAAAGTCCCATGTGATGGAGAGCTGCTATATCGCGGCTACGATGTGCAGGATCTGGTAAAGGGCGGCAAGGGAAAACGTCATATATTTGAGGAGGCTGCTTATCTGCTGCTTTTTGGTGAACTTCCTACCAAGGCACAGCTCACAGAATTCAGCGGAGTTATATCTGAGTCTATGAATCTGCCAACAAACTTCACACGAGATGTCATCATGAAGGCACCAAGTGTTGATATCATGAATTCGATGACAAGGAGTGTCCTGACACTGGCATCCTATGACAATCAGGCAACAAACCTTGACATCGACAATGTGCTGAGACAGTGCATAGGACTCATCGGCACATTTCCTATGATGGCGGTCTACGGCTACCACGCATACAACCACTATGAGAATGATGGAAGTATGTATATACATCGTCCTGACAAAGATGCATCAGTGGCAGAGAACCTGCTCAGGATGCTCAGACCAGACATGAAGTACACTGAGCTTGAGGCGAGGGTTCTGGACATCGCTCTCCTGCTTCACATGGAGCACGGTGGCGGTAACAACTCAACATTTACAACAAGGGTTGTAACATCCTCAGGGTCCGACACCTATTCAGCGATTGCCGCTGCCCTCTCATCCCTTAAAGGAAGGAAACACGGCGGTGCAAATCTTCAGGTTATGAATATGATGGACGATATAAAGGAACATATCAAGGATTATCACGACGAAGAAGCTATTGAAGCTTATCTCGATAAACTGCTGAACAAGCAGGCGTATGACCACAAAGGACTTATATATGGTATGGGACATGCGGTATACTCCCTGTCCGATCCAAGAGAAAAGGTGTTCAAGGCATTTGTAGAACAGCTCGCAGCAGCCAAAGGCAGAGATGAGGACATGGCTCTGTACAACAACATCGAAAAGATCGCGCCTAGGCTCATCGCAAAAGAGCGCAAGATTTATAAGGGTGTAAGTCCAAATGTGGATTTCTATAGTGGATTCGTATACGAGATGCTCGGCATTCCTAGAGAACTTTACACACCTCTCTTTGCGGTTGCACGTATCGTTGGCTGGAGCGCCCACAGAATTGAGGAGCTTGTAACCACAGACAAGATCATCAGACCGGCATACAAGAGTCTTGTGACACATAGAGACTATGTAGACAGAGATGCCAGATAGTTCAGGCAAATAAAAACTCCCACTCTTCAAGTATGTACATACATTGTATATGTACCTCTCAAAGAGCGGGAGTTTTATTTGTTTTCAAATATTAAAAAATATTTTTCAGGTGTCTTCTCTTTTAAGTTTTTCTTAAATATTTGACGGTAAATGTTTGACATTTACTGATCTTACTTATTTTTATTTATAAAATCGATCAGGTCATACTTGGATATCGCACCAACGCTTCTAGAAGTTTCCACGCCATCCTTGTAGAGAATCAGCGTAGGTACGCTGAACACTTTGTTTGATGCGGCAAGTCCTGGATTCTCATCAACATCAACATTGAAAAAGCTGGTCGCATCCTTCATGTCCTCTGCAACAGTGTGAAATACCGGAGCCATCATCTTGCAGGGTCCGCACCAGGTTGCCGAGAAATCGGCTACGGCAATCTTACTCGATTTTATCTCATCAAAATTATCTCCAACTACTTTCTTTACCATAATGTATCCCTCCTGACAATATTATCTGTATATCTGTAAATTTTATGTGATTTAGTTAACCTGTCTTTTAATCATATAATGTCATATTTGGGTGCATAAGGTCAATACATTTTAATGATAAAAACTAATCTTATAAAAATTAATCAAGCAGTCTCTTCATACTATCCATGCTTATAAGCAGAGTCGATGAATTATGGAGCAGTGCCGATGTCGTCGGCTGGATCACGCCCATAACACCGAGTATGATAAGCCCTGTGTTAAATGTGACTATCTTGCGATAATTTCTATTGATCCTGCTCATCAGCTTATTGCTAAGTTCCTTAAGAGTGACAAGTTCATACAGATTGTCTGCGCTGACCGTTATATCCGCGATCTCTCTGGCTATCTCAGCGCCATCACTGACTGCTATGCCTGCATCCGATGCTGACAATGCCGGAGAATCGTTGATTCCATCACCGACCATGATAACCTTGCGTCCCGCCGCCTTTTCGGACTCCACAAACCTTGCCTTATCCTCCGGTAGTACCTCTGAGTAATACTCGTCCACGCCCACCTGTTCAGCTATAGCCTGGGCAGTTCTCTCACTGTCCCCGGTCATCATGACTACCTTGCCGATGCCGAGCTCCTTGAGTTTTCTCACGACCTCCGCAGATTCAGGTCTCACAGGATCCTTGATAGATATTACCGCTGCAAGCTTGCCGTCTATTCCCATGAACAGATGTGAGTGAGACTTTGAAAGTGATTCGTAAAGTTCTATCTTATCCTCCGGTATCACGCAGCCTTCATCCTCAAATACAAAGTGATAACTTCCTATGATGACCTTCTTGCCATCTATACTTGATGAGATTCCATGGGCAACAACATACTCAACCTTGGAGTGCATCTCCTCGTGCTCTATTCCCTTAGCCGCAGCTCCGGCCACAACAGCTCTCGCCATCGAATGAGGGAAATGTTCCTCCAAACATGCCGCTATCTTGAGCAGTTCATCTGGATCTCTTCCGTCAAATGGCACTACACGCACGAGTGTCGGCGATGCCTTTGTGAGTGTTCCTGTCTTGTCAAATACTATGGTGTCCGCCTCCGCCACAGCCTCAAGGAATTTGCCACCCTTAACTGTGAGATGATGCTTATTTGCCTCCTGGATAGCCGACAGAACAGCTATAGGCATAGACATCTTGAGCGCACATGAATAGTCGACCATGAGAACAGCAAGCATCTTTGTTATATTTCTCGTGAGCAGGTATGTGAGGATAGTTCCGCCGAGAGTCCATGGAACCAGACCGTCTGCAAGATGCTCTGCCTTACTCTCAAGTCCTGACTTGAGCTTCTCAGACTCCTCGATCATAGCCACTACTTTATCATATCTGCTTGTCCTGCCGGTATTTGTGACTCTGACCACAAGCTCGCCTTCCTCAACAACTGTACCTGCATACACAACATCGCCAGCTCCCTTGTGAACAGGAACAGACTCTCCTGTAAGGGATGACTGGTTGACCATACCCTCACACTCTGCCACAATTCCGTCAAATGGGATCACGTTGCTCATATGAACTACCACAAGATCATCCTTTGCGATCTTCGCGCTGTCCATAAGCACATCGCAGTCGTCTACTCTTACCCATACCTTGTTAATGTTGAGCGCCATACTTCTGGCAAGCCCTCCAACAGACTTCTTGTGTGTCCACTCCTCAAGGATCTCACCGATCTCAAGTAGGAACATAACTGAACCTGCCGTTGCAAAATCATTTGTGAGTATGGATGCTGTGATGGCGGTGGCATCTAGAACCGGTACCTCAAGTTTCCTGTCTGCGAGACACTTCAGGCCCTTGCCTATATACTTGAGTGCCTTCACCGATGTAAAGCAATATCTGAGCGGCATCGGCACGATCCACTTCTTTGTCATATACCATACAGTCTTCCAGAACAGCTTGTCCTCATACTGTCTGTTCATAGTTCTTCCGGATGTCTCCGTGAGATCCGCAGGAATCTCTACTCTATCATAACCAAACTGTCTGAGTGCATCTATGATACCTGCCCTGTCGCCCTCATAGATAATAACCGCATCACAGGTTCTGTCATGCACTTTGACATCGACAACGCCGTCACAGTTCTCAAGATAATACTGTAATATGTCAGCCTGTGCCATAGTCATACGGCTCTGTGTCATGTGTATACGCAGACGATTCTTTGTCTCATTCAAAATTGAAAACTTCAAGATCTTCGCCTCTTTCTACAAATAATTTACTGTGTTTTTGCAATAGGTTTTCCGGGATTACTCCTCTGCGCCAGCCTCTTCCTCTGCAGTCTCAGTGCTCTCAGCATCCTCAAAATCAGCCTCTGCTGCCTTCTGCGCTCTTGCCTCATTGATATCCTTTGCGCCTGCATATATATCACCACAATTTTCCTGAATAGTATTCGCCGTCTTCATAACGCAGTCCTTTGCTCTGAGAACACCGGCTGTACAATGTGTATATACGTTCTTTGCGTCCTTGCTTGAGAGAACCTTGATACCAGCTGTTCCGAATAATACGCCACCTGCAAATATTCCAAGTTTCTTCCAGTTTACCTTCTTTAATGCTTTCATCATAACTTTGTCCTCCTTAAAAATATATTTGTCTAATCTTTGTTCGACCTGTCGAACTCCTCTTAACGTAAAAAATGCATTCTCTTCGTAATCATCACCACAAAAAGTCTGCACCTGATACGTAATTTTATTTTCTGTCAGTATAGCACTGTACCTCCCGTCAGTCCAATATAACAGCCACTTTTTCGGCAACTTTTTTTCTCAATAAGTTTCAATAAGGAATAGTTTTATTTACATTTATACGATTCTGTAAGGTTGCTTTTTTTCAAACTGTATACTATCTTAATAGTATTGTTTTATTATTAATACAAGATTTAAATCTGTAATTTTCATCTATACAAAGGAGTTAAGCATAATGGATAATTTTAATATCAAGAGCATCCTTGTGATACTGTTTTTATTTTTTATCGGCTGTATCATGGGCTGGTGCATAGAGGTCATTTTCAGAAAATTCTTTTCCAAGAGCAACCCGAGCCACAAATGGATAAATCCGGGATTTCTGATCGGACCATACCTGCCTCTCTACGGTTCAGGTCTTGTCGTTCTGTATCTGTTATCACTCATTCACATCGATGCCGTCGATTCGCATCCTGTTTTACAGAAAGTTCTGATCATACTGATAATGACAATAGCAATGACCGTTGTGGAGTACATCGCCGGCCGTATATTTATAATAGGTATGAACATCAAGCTTTGGGACTATTCGGATGAATGGGGAAACATTCAAGGTATCATATGTCCTCTGTTTTCTTTCTTCTGGGGACTCATCGCCGCACTTTACTATTTCTTCCTACATCCGCATATATTAAATGCTGTGTACTGGCTTGCCGACCACCTGACATTTTCCTTCTTCATCGGATTCTTCTACGGAGTGTTCGTTATCGACTGTGTTGTATCGTTCAATCTCATGAACAAGGTCAAGAAATTTGCAAAGGAGAACGACCTCATAGTACGAGTGGAGGAACTCAAATCGAAAATCGCACTGGACAGGGAAAAGCGCAAGGAGAAGCCAAGCTTCCTCCTCATACTTCACGATACTGCCTCCGTCAAGCGTGCATTTGAAGATCATCCCGAGAACTTTTCAATAACCAAAAAAATTAAGGAAAAAGCAGAACAGCTTACCGAAGCCATCAAAGAAAAAAGTGAGGGCATCAGCGAAGGCATCAAGGAAAAGAGCGCTGTTATAAGTGAAGGTATCAAAACGGTCAGTGCGGAGACAAAAGACAGGCTGTCAGAAACGCTCTCCCGAAACGACTCCTCTGATGTAGCCGATACTGACCTGTTTGACAACTCACACCGCAATATTACAGACAAGAAAAACTAGCATTTAACAGAAAAGAGCGCCACCCGGCATCGCATCACCGGACGGCGCTCTTATTTTATATTTTACGAAGATATATCACTTTATATACTATCTCTTACATGAAACAGTTACAGGCGTATATGCGCCACCAGTCTGCTTTTTGTATGGCACTACTGCATATGTATATTTCTTACCTGCCACCGACTTGCTGTCCACCCATGAAGCTGCGCCTGATCCTGCGATCTTCATCAGCTTGTATGCGGAATTTCCTGATTTTCTGTACATCCTGTATGAATCAGCACCAGCCACCTTGTTCCATGCGATCTTCACGCCCTTGTTCGTGTTTTTCGCTCTCGCCTTGACATTTCCAAGATACAGTCTCGACACAGTTGTTACCTTGCTTGTCGTATATGCATTGCACGCCACGATCTTGTATCCATATGTCTTGCCACTGGATATTCTTCCATCCACAATGGATAATGTGTTGGCCTTCTTAAGCAGCTGATATTTACCGCTCTTAGTCTTCTTGTACACTTTATACGCTGTCGCTCCGGACACCTTGTTCCACGAAAGCCTTATACCCTTAACTGTCGCAGCGGTCTTCACAACCGGCTTGCCAAGCTGAAGCTTCGGTGTTGCCACACTCTTCTTATAACTGCACTTCTTACATGTATAGAGTTTTGTTCCTGTTGATGTATATGTAGCTTTCTTCGTGACCTTTCCACTGTTCCAGCTATGTTTCAGACACGGAGCCAGCAGATATGCATCCCTCGGATTGCAGAGCGGAGTATTTGACACCCACACCACTATCTGCTTATTGTGCCAGCCCATGGCATATATATTTACACCGTCCGAATACTTACTTCTTATATCATATAGAAGTGTATACTCGTTTTTCGGGGAATCTAGATCTATCCTGCCTATATATCTGGCTGTATGGAAATACAAGGATTCCTGCGCAAGGAATATCGAGCCGTATTGCTTTGTATAATAACTTCCATCCGTTTTATACCAAACTGATGTTCCTGACAGTATGACTTTCTTTCCACCTGTCGAAAATCTGTTCTTTATAATCTGGAAATCCATCCAGCTTGATCCCTGTTTGATACAGTACCAGTATCCCTTTCGGTAATACATGACCTTCTCAACGCCGCTCCACATCTGACCACTCTCGTATTTCTTGTCTGTGGCTCCGTTGTAGCTGCCGGTCCACGTTGCGCTAATCTTCGTATCATACCGTCCAAGCGAATATGATGAACTTGCATTCTTTGTTCGTCTGTTCAAAGTGTTCGTGCTTATAAGGAAATAGTCATGTCTAGACTGTCCTGGCTGATCTGTGACAGGATCATCCCATGTGGCATCAACGTGATACCATTTCCCATTTATCCTGACAACATTCCACGCATGATTTATATATTGGCTTGTTGCAAGAGCACATGGAACTCCCGATTGTTTCAGAAGATAATTCATGGTTTCTGCATATCCCTGACACACGGCTTTCTTATCAACGAGGGTGCCATACATGTCATATTTGTGATCCCTGCCATACACTGTACTGTAGTCCTTTATTCCACTGGCATCATATTCCACCGTGGACGTCAGATACTCGTGGTATGCAAGAACTATCTCAGCAGGTTTCATATTCTTTGTGTCCACCTGCTTGTTTACCTCTTTTACCGCCGCTACAAGAGATTCTCTCACCTTCTTTGCATTCGGTATATAGCTGATAACCAGAGTTGAAACCGATCCGTTGTATCTATTGTATACATACGATGCATTTGCTACATATACAATCTCCGGATGCAGTGCCAGAATGTTGACAAATATCGACTTAACATTACTGGTTGTGACACCCATTCCGTGCACGTCTATATTCTTCTTGAATGACTTTATCGAGTTCGCCACCCTGTTATGATATTTGAAATTGCCGGTTGAGGCTATTGAAGCGACATCTCCCTCTTCCGCTACTTCGGCATAGCCGCCGATTTCGTATATATCCGCAAGGTCTATATCCCCAGTGCATCCCTTTGCTGGCGAGTCTGACTCCTCCACAATTCCCTGCTGTTCGCCATCCGCAGCACATTCTTCTGTCGAATCCTCAGCAGCAAATACTGTCACAGCACCAGCCGTAAGTGCCGAGCCTGCCACTATGCATACGAACGCACACATACACAAAAACCTGCACAGCACCACCCTGCCCACGCGATAATGTCTGGCGCATCTGCTCTCATATAGCTTTTGTTCTACTCTCTCTTCCTTTTCCATCAAAACTCCTTTCTTCCGCACATTCCTTCCCCGGTATTATACTGTTATGACCGTATATTTATCAATCCTTAACGCTTTACATTTACTGCTTTAGAGGCGGCACTGTAATAATTTCCCTTAAATGCTCTCACATAGTAATAATATGTCTTTCCCTTAGCGGTATTCGTGTCTGTCCAGCTGAGAGCATTTGCGCCGCCGATTTTTTTCACCAAAGCATATTTGCCGCTAGCCGTCTTTCTGTATACACGGTAGGATGTAGCCCCTGCCGTTTTCGTCCACCTAACTGTAACACCGTTTCTGGCTGCACTCACTTTGGCTGTGACAGGTCTAAGACGCACATATTTCGATGCGACGTACGTGCCCGCTGTCCTTCCAATGTAAGGCTTTACAGCATATGTGTATATTGTTCCCGCTTTCACCGCCTTATCAAGATATGTGAATGTAGTGGATGACGCAGTCTTGATACAGGTGTACTTTCCAGTTCCGATCCTTTTATATATCTTATAAGACCTTGCGCCTCCCACTTTGTTCCATGAAAGCTTTATACCTGTGGATTCATTTGCTGTTTTTGCCTTTGCCGTTCCAACGAAGCATCTGCTTGTTTCCGTTCCGGCACCTATCACGGTTCCTTTGTATGCCTGAACCTTGTATGTATATATCACTCCACTTGTAACCTTCGTGTCATTAAAAGCAAGAGTGTTCGCCCCGGTAACCTTCTTCAACAGCGCATACTGTCCCTTTCCGGACTTTCTGTATATATAGTATCCGGATGCATTTTTCTCTGATGTCCATGAGATCTTTATTCCCGTGGAGGATACGGCTGTTTTTACTGTAACCTTGCTCAGCTTCAACATGGCGATTGAGCTCGTCTTTGTGGTTCCACAGTTGACACATGTGTATTCCTTTGTACCCGCGCTTGAGTAGGTTGGCTTCTTCGTCACTACTCCGCCATCCCATACGTGGCTCGTACATACCAGCTTGGCTATCGTTTCTGTCTTGGTTGTTCCGCAGTTTGTACAGGTATATTTCTTCTCACCAGTACTTGTATATGTTGGCTTCTTCGTCACTACTCCGGCATCCCACGCATGATTTGTACATACCAGCTTGGCTATCGTCTCGGTCTTGGTCTCACCGCAGTTTGTACAGGTGTACTTCTTGGTTCCTGTACTTGTGTAGGTCGGCTCCTTTGTCACCACTCCAGCATCCCACTTGTGGCTTATGCACATCTCGAATGTATACTCGGCATACTCCTTGTTATACTTGCTTGAATTGCTTGAATCCTTAGTTTTCTTTATATTAGGAGAATCTGTAATAAAATACACCAGCTTACCATACTGTTCTCCAAACGCATATAAATTATTTCCTGTTGAACTATTATACTGTGTTCGTATATTTATAAGCTCTGTAGGATTTACATTTGTCGATGTTATATCTATCTTGTTCAAGCTATCCGGAGTCGTAAAATATAAATTATCACCTCGGAGATATATTGAACTATAAACACCAGGATAATACCCACCACTCGGAGTTGTCCATTTTGCAGTGCCCGAATACAAAACCTTGTTTATGTTAGTCGAATACTGGTACTTATTTATGTTAAATGATGTTTTCGAACTGCCCTCACTTATGCTGTACCAATAACCGTCTTTATAAAAAATAGCTTTCTCAATACCATTCCAGAACTTACCACTCTCATAAGTGGTGTCCACCGCTGTCGTATATGTATCTCCCCACTGTGCGCTGACAACCATATCCGTTCTGTCCTTAGTATGGTTGATGAGTGTATTCTTATTCATTGTATCAAAGCTGACAAGGAAATAATCATGATATGATCTTCCAGGCATATCCCACACCGGATCGTCCCAAGTTGCATCTATGTGATACCATTTTCCATGTATCTTAACTATGTTCCATGCGTGATTGATATTTTCACTTGATGCGATTGCACATGAAAGACCAGCCTCTCTTAGCAGATAAAACATAGTCTCGGCATATCCCTGACACACACAACTATGTTTAACCAAAGCTCCATACATATCGTACCCGTGATTTGCAGCGATCGTTCCATTGAAATAATCCTCATATGCATATGCAACTGTGGATGTGAGATACTCATGATATGCAAGTACTATCTCTTCATCGCTCATTCCACTGGTATCTATCTTACTCTTGACTTCCTGAAGTGCAGCATCAAGCTCCTGCTGCTCCTCCTTTGCATTTGTCAAATATGTAAATTGTATTTTGGTGATTGAAGAGCCAGAAGTCCAATATGTATAGCCTCCCGACAGACTGATAAACTCGGGATGAGAATTGATAATAGATTTTACTGCCCCGTTATCAATATCGTCTCTCGTAAGGCCAAGTTCCGATACATCTATACTCGTCTGCCACGCCTTGATTCCTTCAACAATACGCTTCTCAAGCGCTGTTGCATCATATGTGGATGCCAATGAAGCCGCACCATCCTGCTGCTCAACGACAACGCCAAGTCCGCCTTTCTGCAAAGTGTCGTCCAGATCATCATACCCTACCGTAACCTGACTCTCATCTGAACTTACCCGTGTCTGATCAGATGCATATGCTCCCACTTTACCGCCTGTCAATAGCACAACCGCCGCCGAAAATGCCAAGGCACCGATACAGATTTTTCTGCTCAGTCCCCTTAACCACTCAGACCTTATACTGCCTGTCACCGCTATATATGATTTCCTCTTTTTTCTCATAAAACTCCTCCTTAAACGATACGTTTCTTCCTTATATTTCCGTTCATCCCTCAATACTTTTATTATATAGATTTTTGACACTGTTCGATAGCTTTTTACCTCACTTTTGTATATCTTGTAGGAATTGACAAATTGCGCAACTTCGAGCAATTCATTATATCTTAATCACAAGCAATTATATCTCTTACTTCAAGCCGTTTTTCTTAATTATATACAATATTGTCCTGATGAATGGCAGTGTGTATATTTTGTGTATTTTGCACAAATTAAAATGTATTATCAAATTACAATTGAATTATTTGTCTATTTGTGCTACCTTTAGATAGCAAGCTGTGCAACCGCTTGCGCATGTATTTTACACTAAAAACAGATAACATAGAGCACATTACCTTTATTTATAGGAGACGACAGATAAATGAACAAAAACAAGCTTTTTCCACAGATAAACGGAATACTACACGGCGGTGATTACAATGCTGAACAGTGGCTTGACCGCCCTGATATTCTGGCAAAGGATATCGAGATGATGAAGGAGGCAGGAATGACTTCCGCCACTCTTGGAGTTTTCTCCTGGTCAGCTTACGAACCTATTGAGGGCGAATATCATTTTGACTGGCTGAAAGACGTTATGGACAATCTTTATAATGCTGGGATTTACACAGTTCTCGCGACACCATCTGGTGGCAAACCGGCATGGATGGCACAGAAATATCCTGAGATCAGACGTGTTGATTCCTATGATGTCCGGGAACACCAGGGTGTGCGTGAAAATCACTGCATGAGCTCACCTATTTACAGAGAAAAGGTCTACAATATCATCCGTCAGCTCCATGCCCATGTGGGAAACCATCCGGGACTCATCATGTGGCATGTGTCAAATGAGCTTGGCGGCGAGTGCTACTGCCGTCTCTGTGTGAAAAGATTTCAGAATTACCTCGCAGAGAAGTTCGACCACGACATAAACAAGCTGAACAAAGCATGGTGGACCACCTTCTGGAGTCACTCATACAACAGTTTCTCACAGATTGAGCCACCTTACAAAAATGGTGATTTCAGTATCATGGGGCTGAACCTCGAATGGAAGAGATTTACCACATGGAACATGAACGATTACATGAAATCAGAAATAAAGCTCCTCCGTGAACTCACCCCTGACATACCTATAACAACCAACTTTATGCAGCTCTACGAGGGTCTTGACTACAGACCAATGGCAAAGGAACTTGACGTAATCTCCTGGGATTCATACCCTAGATTCCACAACGACTATGAAAGCCTTGCGGATGTCATGGG
>ERZ857955.2155-NODE-2155-length-13472-cov-3.478423_pt1 | contig 13472 bp, 12 predicted proteins | sample MGYA00519956_ERZ857955 | MGnify/ENA primary metagenome ERZ857955 (study PRJEB31778, sample SAMEA3449378) | human gut metagenome | biome: human gut; feature: human-associated habitat; material: faeces | place: United Kingdom | collected 2010/2012 ...
CAAGGAGGGCGTAAGAAAATCAAATTTTCTTACGCCCTTCGGTGGGCCGCCGGAGGGCAGCCCGTTTTTTCTGTTTGGGGTCTGCAGAGAAGTATATGGTCTCGACTATCGGAAATATTCCACCACATTGCCCCAGACCGACCTCAGGCTCTCCCATGCGCCTTTGATTCCGGCCGCCGGCTCCTCCTCGTGGAAGAACACCACGCTGTCCGGCTCGGACATAAAATATTTGGCTGCTCTGGGGCTTCACCATGGCGCCGCCCGCGGTTACGGCGGTCTCAATGCTGTTTAAATCGTAAGCCAGCTCATACTGGGCCCGGAGCTGGGCCTCCTCCGTCTTGAGAACCTCCATCTGGCTCTTCATCTCCACCACATCCTCAGAAATGGCGGTCAGCTCCGCATAGGTCATCAGCAGAAGCACTGCAAAAATGCCCACAGCCAGAAAGCCCACCACGGCGAAGACGGAGACCTGTCCGGCCTCCCGCACCCGCACCTTTGGACGCGAGAGCGCCCGCTTCCGGGGCTTGACCTGAGGTCTGGGCTGCAGGATCTCCTCTCGCTCCAGCTGGCGGGCGGCGGACCCGTCGTAAGCCCCATAGCCCACCCGCGAATAGGTATCATAGCGACTGTGTTTGCTTCTGACCGCTGTGGCCATGCGGCTTCACTCCATTCCCAATAAAACTCAAATCTTCTCTGCCACCCGGAGCTTGGCGCTTCGGGCCCTGGGGTTCTCTCTCAGCTCGTCCTCTCCGGAGACGATGGGTTTTTTATTTACCAGCCTGATAACCGGCCGCTTCCCGCACACACAGACGGGAAAGTCGGGCGGGCAGGTGCAGCCCCTGGCAAAGGCGGCCAAGCCGTTTTTGACAATGCGATCCTCCAGAGAGTGGAAGGAGATGACCGCCAGCCGTCCGCCGGACCTCAGCCGGGGCACCGCCTGCTGTATCATCCTTTCCACCGCACCCAGCTCGTCGTTAACGGCAATCCGGATCGCCTGGAAGGAGCGCTTGGCCGGGTGCTGCTTCTCCCGCAGGGCCGCAGCCGGCATGGCCGAGCGGATGATCTCCACCAGCTGCAAGGTGGTTTCAACAGGGGCTTGTCCCCTGGCCCGAACGATGGCCGCCGCGATGGCGGGGGCATACCGCTCCTCTCCATATTGAAAGAGAATGCGCCGCAGCTCCTCCTGGGGCCACTGGTTCACCACCGTCCGGGCCGTCAGGGTGTCCTCTCGATCCATACGCATGTCCAGCGGGGCTTCCGCCATATAGGAAAATCCCCGCCCGGCATCATCCAACTGGGGGGAGGATACCCCCAGATCAAAGAGCATTCCGTCTACGCCCGGAATATTCAGCCTGTCCAAAATCTGGTTCAAACCGGCAAAGTTTCCGTGTACCAACTCTACCCTGTCCCGAACCTCTGCGAGCTTGTCCTCCGCCGCATTCAGCGCCGCCTGATCCCGGTCCACGCAGATCAGCCGTCCCGTCGTCAGCCGCCTGGCGATCTCCAGGGAGTGCCCCGCCCGTCCCAAGGTTCCGTCCAGGTAGATCCCGTCCGGCTTGATGTTCAGCCCCTCGATGCACTCCCACAGAAGTACGGGGCGGTGAGAGAACTCTTGCATATCAGAACCCCAAGGCCTCCATACAGGCCGACATCTTTTCAGGGGTCATCTCCTCTTCCTCCTGGGCGTTCCATGCCTCCGCGCTCCAGATCTCCGCCCGGTCATGGACGCCGATGATGACCGCATCCTTCTCAATACCGGCGTATTTCCGCAGCTTCTGCGGAACCACAATCCGCCCCTGGCTGTCCAGCTCACACTTGACGGCGTTGGCGAACAGAGGCCGCATGACCTTGGACTGGCTCATGGGGAGCGAGGCAAACTTCTCCGTGAAGCGATCCCAAGTGGCCTGTGGATAGATGGCAAGGCAGGCGTCCACCCCCATAGCCAAGTAGAAGGAAACCCCTAACTCCTCCCGGAGCTTGGCAGGAATGAACAGCCGGCCCTTAGCATCGAGACTGTGCTCATAGGTGCCGGTCATGTGCTCATTCCCCCCACTTCAATTTATTTTTAAGGGTTTCTTCCCCACTTCGCCCCACTAGCTGTTACCAGTATAAGCGTTCTGTAACAGAATTGCAACAGTTTTTTTACTCCTTTTTCCGAAAAAACTCCCCTCTTTTCACAGAAAATCCTTCCTTTTTCAAACAAAAACATTTGTTCGATTGAAAATTCTCCACAAAAAAGGCCTGGGACACACATTTTCTGGTGTCTCAGACCCTTTCCGGCACAATATTTAGAAAAACGGGGCTGCGGGCTTTACTGGTCATCCTCCGCAGCGGCGTCGTAGGGCGCCCGCCCCCCCTGGGAAGCCCCTGACGCTGCGGCACGGAACCGGGCACGGGACCTCTTAATCTCGTCATAGGCCTCGGCCACGGCCTCCTCTGTGCGGCGCAGCGCGTCCTCACAGTATTCATTGGCCGCCCGGCGCAAATCGCGGCTGCGCTCTTCTGCCTGGCGGACAATCTCATTGCCCCTCTGCTTGGCCTTGGCGGTCAGCTCATCCTGGGCCAGCATCTGCCGCGCCTGATCCTCCGCCTGCTTGCGGATGAGCTCAGCTTCCCGCTTGGCAGAGGAGATATATTCATTCCGGGAGGCCAGCAGCTTTTTCGCCTCGGCAAGTTCCATCGGGAACTGGGCCCGGATTTCGTCCAGAAGGTCCAGGGCCTTATCCCGCTCCACCATGCACTTATCGCCGCTGAGAGGCACATTCTTGGCCTCGTCTATCATCTGAAACAGCATGTCCAGCAGTTCGTCTACGCCGGTCGCCATTACCCATCCCTCCTGTTTTTCATCTTTTCGTTCACATCATCAATAATTTCCCTGGGCACAAAGTCGGACAGATCCGCCCCGTAGAACGCCATCTCCTTCACCACGCTGGAGCTGAGATAAGTATATTTGGCGCTGGAGGGCAGAAACATGGTCTCCAAACGGGGATTAAGCTTGCGGTTAATGAGGGCCATTTGGACCTCCTTCTCATAGTCGGACACCGCCCGCAGCCCCTTGACCACCACGCAGGCCTTACGCCTGCGGCAGTAGTCGGACAGCAGCCCGCTGGAGCGATCCACCTCTACATTGGGCAGACGTCCTACCACCCGCTGAATGAGCTCCACCCGCTCGTCAGGCGCAAAGAGGCCGCCGTCCTTTTCTGAATTCACCAGCACGCACACCACCAGCTTGTCAAAGCACACGGCGGCCCGCTTGATGATGTTCAGGTGCCCCAGGGTAATGGGGTCAAAGCTGCCGGGATACACGGCGATCTTCATGCTGTCCACATCCTAACTTCCCGCGGCGGCGCAGCTCACACGGCACGGCGGTATACGGTAATCTTAATCTTGCCGTAGCGGTAATCCTTTCCCCGCTCATAGGGTGCTTTCAGCTCCGGCAGTTCCGTCTCCAGGGCACTTTCGCAGACTATTATACCATTTTCCGTCATAATGTCAATTGCGGCAATCGCCTCCAGAGACTTTTGCAGCAGCCCGGACGCATAGGGCGGATCCAGGAAAACCAAGTCGAACTTCTCCCCACAGCCCGCCAGAAAGGCTAACGCGTCCCTCTGGAGCACAGAGGCCCGGTCCGCCAGCTTGGTGTGCTCCAGATTTTCCCGCACAACGGCCGCCGCCTCCTTCCTCAGCTCCAGGAAGGTACAGTGGGCCGCCCCTCTGGACAGGGCCTCGATGCCAAGCTGCCCGGTTCCTGCGAAGAGATCCAGCGCCCTCCGCCCCTCAATGTCAAACTGGATAATGTTGAAAATGGACTCCTTCACCTTGTCGGTCGTGGGCCTTGTGTCCAGGCCGGGAAGCTCCTTCAGCTTTCGGCCCCGGGCGGAGCCTGTAATAACGCGCATGGAGCACGCCTCCTTACTTTTGTAACATAGAATTGCGGCGCGGAGCCCCGCTCCAGAGGCAGGATTACTTCTCTGCCCCGCCGGCGTTAAAAAATGCAAACACCGCTCTGGCGGTGCGCCTGTCCACGGTCTCCTCCAGCTCAGCCAGGGAGGCCGCCCTGATATTCTTGACGCTCTTGAAGTGTTTTAACAGCTCGGCCCGCCGTTTTTCCCCCACGCCTGGGATCTTATCCAACACCGACCCCTGGACCCGGCTCTTGCGCTGGAGACGGTTGAACTCAATCGCAAAGCGGTGGGTCTCCTCCTGGATCTGCCCAATGAAGGAAAAAACCGATGGATTCCCCTGGATCCCGATCTCCCGGCCTTCGGGGGTAATCAGGGCCCGGGTACGGTGGCGGTCGTCCTTCACCATGCCAAACACGGGGATGGTGAGTCCGCACTCCTCCAGTACACGCACCGCCACCCTGGCGTGGTTCTCGCCGCCGTCGATGAGGAGCAGGTCGGGCAGATCCCCAAACTTTTCGTCGCCGTCCAGATAGCGCCGGAAGCGCCGGGTAAGCACCTGCTCCATGGAGGCATAGTCGTCGGGCCCCTGCATGTCCTTCAGCTTGAAGTGCCGGTAGTCCCGCTTGAGGGGCCTGGCGTTGACGTAGACCACCATGGAGGCCACGATGTCGTCGGCACCGGTGTTAGAGATGTCGTAGGATTCGATGCGCTTGGGGGCGCCCTCCAGGCTCAGGAGCCTGCCCAGCAGCTCCAGCAGCCTGCTCTGGCGCTCCTCCCGGGTGGTCCACCGCTCCACCTCCTCCACAGCGTTCTTGTTGGCCAGACGGATGAGATCCATCTTAGCCCCCCGCTGGGGATTTACGAGGTTAACCCGGTACTCCGCCGCCTCAGAGAGCATCCGGGCCAGGGGCACCTCGTCCTCCAGCTCACAGGGCAGGAGGATCTGCCGGGGCAGCCGCCCGCGTCCGGCGTAATACTGCCGCACCAGAGCGGAGATATTCTCCGCCTCGTCGGCCTCCATGGGGGTCTCGATGAGGTCCCAGTCCTTGGCGGCCAGCTCCCCATCCACATAGTGGAGGACCACAAAGCAGCTCTTGGCCTCCCCCCGGTGGAAGCCCACCACATCGGTGTCGGCCAGGGACCCGGCCACCACCTTCTGCCGTTTGCCCAGCAGCTCGATGGCCTTGAAGCGGTCCCGCAGCTCGGCGGCCTTCTCGAAGCGCAGCTCTTCGGCCGCCCGTTCCATCTCGGCCTGGAGCTCCTCCCCCACCTCCTTGAACTTGCCCTCCAGCAGCCGGATCGCCTGCTCCACGGCCTCCCGGTAGCGGCCCTGATCCATCTCCGGGCGGCAGTAGCCGTCGCACTGACCCAGATGGTAGTTGAGACAGGGGCGCTCCTTTCCTATATCTCTCGGAAACTTCTTGCTGCAGGAGGGCAGCTTCAAAGCCAGGCGCAGAGCGTCGATGATGCCCTGTGTGGAACCCCGGCTGCCGTAGGGGCCGAAGTAGCGGGCCCCGTCCTCGGCAGCCTTGTTGGCCAGGGAGAACCTGGGGTAGGGATCCTTCACTGTTAAGCGGATATAGGGGTATCCCTTGTCGTCCTTGAGCAGAATGTTATACCGCGGCTGGTGCCGCTTGATGAGTGAATTCTCCAGCACCAGCGCCTCAAACTCGCTGTCGGCTATGATGACGTCGAAGTGGTCAATCTGGGAGACCATGGCCCGGGTCTTCTCCGTATGGGAGGCCAAATCCGCAAAATACTGGGAGACCCGGTTTTTCAGCGCCTTGGCCTTTCCGACGTAGATGACCTCATTTCTTGCGTCCTGCATGATATACACGCCCGGCTTCAGCGGCAGGGCATGGGCTTTTTCTTTCAGTTCATTGAAGGTCATGATAAGAGCGGTATGCCCTCCTTTTGGCGAATATTACGCCGTACCTGTCAGGACGGGCTGGCAGTACCTGCGTCTTCCGGCAGCATGGGGTTATACATCATAATCGCATGGTTCTCGGTGACAAACTCGTCTCCGATCTGGTTCCCTCCCCCGTCAAACACCCGGCGGAACAGGCTGTTGTGCCGGGTATAGCCGCCCCAGTACTCCCCTTGGATATAGTGCTCCTTTTCATAAACCTCGTACCGGCATAACTGGGGCAGATTGGAATACCACGCCCCCTCCAGATGGGTATCAGCCACACGCAGGGACAGCCGCCAGTTTTGGGCGGTGTCATTGCGAATCATCAGATCCAGATAATTGTAGAAACAGGTGGCCCCGCTGCCGAAAGGCTGGGTACGATCGGCGTCAGGGAAGACGTCGTACCCATGGCGGTGGCGCTCTGTTATCGTCAATGGAGTATGGAGGGTCATCCAGTACAGAAGGTTGGTCATCTGGCACAGCCCACCTCCCACACCGGAGGCTACGCGCCCGTTGCGCAGCACCATTCCCTCCCGGTAACCCTTCCGCCGTGTGGGCCTGCCTACCATCTTCCAGAACGACAGGGTCTCCCCCGGCAGGAGCACCACGCCGTCCAATTTGGCGGCGGCCAAGCGGAGATTGGTCACCTTGCTCCGCTGGAGATCCATTTCCACATCCTTCAGCCTGCGCAGCAACGGCGTACGGTGGGCGGCACAGAGATGGTGGCATCCGGAATCCAGCCGCTTCCGCGCAAAGTGCAATCCACTGGTTAACCACAGGATCTGGCGGTAAATCTGAAGGCGCCAGGCGCCCAGCTTCAGGCGCAGCCCGCCTCTCAGCACCGGTTCCGGGGTTATTGCCAGTTTCATTCCCGCACCTCCTCATCTATCAAAAAAAGCGCCGCTATGCGGCGCTTTTTTCTCTCGCGGGCAACTTACTCAGAGAAGTTGGTGGAAATCAGCTCAACCAGGGCCTCCACAGCTTCCTTCTCATCGGGACCGTCCGCAATCAGGTTGATGGAGGTCCCCTTCACGATACCAAGGGAGAGCACACCCAACAGGCTCTTGGCATTGACTCTGCGCTCGTCCTTCTCCACCCAGATAGAACTCTTGAACTCGTTGGCCTTCTGGATAAAGAAGGTCGCCGGCCGCGCATGCAGGCCGACCTGATTGTTCACGACTGCCTCTTTCATATACATAAGCGTTATCCCCCTAAGCTGCATTCGCATACTTCATATATAGCATATCAAATTTGGGTCAACCCGTCAATGACATTTTACACAAATTACGTGTAGGAAACACAGGGTAATCACGGACAACTTAGTTACTTTCTGGTTATGAACCTCTGCCGGCCTGCTATCTCAGCTCTGCGATTGTAACCCCATCCTCCCCCTCGCCATAGCGGCCTGGACGGAAGGACTTGACATACCGGCTTCTTTTGAGGTGTTCCCGCACCGCCCGGCGCACCGCGCCGGTGCCTTTGCCGTGGATGATGCGCACCTCGTTCAGCTTGCCCAGAACTGCGTTGTCTAAGAAGATATCCAGGGCTCCGATAGCCTCGTCCGTCATCATCCCCCGCAGATCCACCTCAGGGGAGGCGCCCAGGGCGCGGAGCTTGTGCTCGGCCCGCTGGACAAAGTGCTGCGCCTGCTTTTTGCTCTGGCTCTCCTCCCCCACCACGCGGACCTCTTCCTGCTTGGCGGAGATCTTCAAAATACCGGCCTGAAGCTGAAGCGTACCGTCCTTATTGACCGATAGGACCGCAGCCTGCGTGCCCATCTTCACCAGCTCCACAGTGTCCCCCGCTCTGGCAGGCCGGGTGGGCGGGGGAACGGGCTCTTCGGGCCGGGCGCCGAGGGCTTCCTCAGCTTGGTTGAGGCGCCCGCGCAGGGCGGCGCGCGCGTCGTTAACCGCCTGCCAGTCCTCCTCCCTGCGCTGCCTCCGGCGCATGTCGTTGAGTTCCTTGAACACCTGGTCCGCGGTGCTTCTGGCCTCGTCCAGGATGGCGCGGGCCTCGGCCTGAGCCTTCTCCACCGCTTTGGCCCGCTCGGCCTCCATTCTGGCCCGGTACTCCCGCACCGTCTTCGAGGACTCCTCCATCTCCCGCCGGAGTTTTTGGGCGGCCTCCTTCTCCTTCTCCATCTCCTGTCGCTGTTCATCCAACTGGGTGAGCACATCTTCAAAGCGGACATTCTCCGCATCAATCCGGGCCGCAGCCCTTTGAATGATATACTTGGGCAAGCCAAGCCGCTCCGAAATGGCAAAGGCGTTGGATTTCCCTGGAATGCCGACAAGGAGCCGGTAGGTAGGGGCCAGAGTCTCCACGTTGAACTCACAGGAGGCGTTCTCCACCCCCTTTGTGGTCATGGCATACACCTTGAGCTCCGCATAATGGGTGGTGGCGGCCACCAGGGCCCCCAGTTCCCGGGCGCTCTCAATGATGGCGGCGGCCAGGGCGGCCCCCTCAATGGGGTCGGTGCCCGCCCCCAGCTCGTCAAACAGAATCAGTGTACTGTTGTCCGCCTCCTTTAGAATGCCTACAATGTTCACCATGTGGGAAGAGAAAGTAGACAGGCTCTGGGCGATGGACTGCTCGTCTCCCACGTCGGCCAAGACCCGGGAGAAGACCATAATATGGCTGTCGTCGGCCACTGGGATATGAAGGCCGCACTGGGCCATCAGGGTCAGCAGGCCGATGGTCTTGAGCGTCACCGTCTTGCCGCCGGTGTTGGGGCCGGTAATAACCAGGGTGTCAAACGCCTCTCCCAGCATCAGATCGTTGGCCACCGCCTTGTCTGGAGGCAGCAGCGGATGGCGGGCTTTCCGCAGGAATATACCCCGTTTGGCAAGCTTGGGCTCGCAGGCCCGCATCTGGTAGGAGAGCTTGGCCCGGGCAAAGATACCGTCCAGCAGAATCAGCAGGTCGTAGTTCTGCGCGATATCCTCCTTGAACTGCGCGCACTCGGCGGAGAGCTCGGCCAGAATCCGCTCAATCTCCTTTTCCTCCCTGGCCTGGAGCTCCCGCAGCTCGTTGTTTGCCTTCACCACCCCCATGGGTTCGATAAAGAAGGTGCTCCCGGAGGAGGACACGTCATGAACCAGGCCGGGGATCTCGTTCTTATGCTCAGCCTTCACCGGCACCACGTAGCGGTCGGACCGCATCGTGATGATGGACTCCTGGAGATAGCGGGCCTGGCTGGAGGAGATGAGCTTTTGCAAAATCTCCCGGACCTTGGAGGATGTGGCACGGATGTGCCGCCGGATCGAGGCCAGCTCCGGGCTTGCCGCATCGGCGATCTCATCCTCTCCCAGGATCGAGCCGGTAATCTTTTCCTCCAGGAACCGGTTGGGGGTCAGGGAGGCGAAGAGGTGGTCGATACAGGTCTTGGCGTTTCCCTCTCCCGCAGCATAGTCTTTGGCGGTGCGGGCACACCGGAGAACTGCGGCGATGTCCAGCAGCTCCCTGGTGTTGAGAGAGCCGCCCATATCAGATCGCTGGAGAGACGCCCACACCGGCCTTACCCCCGAAAAAGAGGGCGAGCCCCTTAAGGCGGTCATCTGCACGGCGGCGCTGGTCTCAGCCAGGGCCCGCGCCACGTCGTCAGGGTCAGTCATGGGCCGCAGCTTCAGCGCCCGCTCCTTCCCCTCCTCGGTCACCGCCTGCTCGGATAGTCTCTCCAGCACACGGGGCAGTTCAAGAATGTGGATGGATTTTTCAAATAAATCGGTCATAGTTGTTCTATCATCCTATATGATTATTCTTTTTTGTAATGATCCTTATTTTTCGCACCAGTCTATCGTTTCTTGTGCGGCGCCCAAAAACTTTTCCCTTTCTTTTTCCCTTATCCGACTATTTTAACCCCAAAACCTTCTCAATGTATACTTCCATTCGTGCGGCGCTATCCTCCTTCATCTGCTCTGTCGCACGGGCATACACATCAAGGGTGACGGCCGCTGTAGCGTGCCTCAAGTGGTGCCCTATCTCATTTGTAAATACCAAGCCGCTGTCTTCCCACGCAGCCCCGACCCTCAGCCTCTGCTCCGCCTGCCTCTCCTTATGGGATTTTAAGGTTCGCATAACCCACTGAGCCAGTGAAACCGTGCGCTTCCTGTCATTTTCAGCGCGGCAAAAAATATACCCCACCCTTTTTCTTTTCTCTCTGGATCTGTCTTTCAATCACAATCGTCCCGGCTTTGAAATTCACATCGCTCCACTTCAAACCCAGCAGTTCCGCCCTTCTCAGTCCCGGCAAACAGATCGAGGGTATAGAGCACTTCAAACTGATTCCCCTTGACTGCCTTTCGAAACGCTTCAATTTCAGCACTGTCAAGAGGCTTTATCTCTCGCCGCCCAGCTCGGGACAACTTGCAATCCGCAGCAGGATTGTATGGGATTTTCTTCTTTATTTTAACCTGTTTCAAGGCGAGGTTCAAGACCGAGTATGTAATCTTAACGGATGCCGGAGAAAGCGGGTATTATCCCTTTGGTCTGCCCATCTATAAAAGTCTGCACTATTTCAGGGGTCAGGCGCTCAAGTCGGATACTTCCAAACTCGGGCTTTATCTGGTTTCTGATTTAGTCGGCCTTTGTTCGGGGTTTTACCCCTTCCAAGTAAGCCCCGGCCCATGTGTCCATCCACTCTCCAACAGCCATTTTGACTGGATAGACCTATTTTCCCAGGCCAACAGCTGTTGTGGCCTCTTTGAGTTTTTAGGCGGTCTCTTTCTGTGTCTTTCCTGTAATGCTCCGCTGCACCTGCTTCCCCGTGCCTGGGTCAAAACCAGATGTAAAGCGTGCCTCCCAATAGGTGTACTGTTTCCCCGAGCGGGTCGCGTTCCTTTTGCGGATCGTACCGGTGCCTGCTGCTGATTTTCTTCCCATGCACTTCTCCTTCCCTCTTGCGCCCGCTCGTCCGCTCTTGGTAAAATAAGGGGCGCGGTTTTAATTCTTGGTCGGGCCATTATCGCTCTTGCCGCCTCTGGTGTTCACAGTACCGGGGGCGGTTTTTTATGTATTATGCCATATCGAATTCAATAGGCAGCCGTGGCGGCATCTACAAATAGGATAGGAATAAAACCTGGTAGTATGGCACCCATAGCACAACGGATTGTACTAAGCTCTCCCCCCGACTGAAGCGGCGGAGGTAGACCGGGCGACAGCCAAAATGGAGGCTGGGGATTACGTGACAGATCGTGCAGTAAATTGGGGCTAAAAACAGAAGGACCGGGAGCGTTCCCGGTCCTCTGCGCTATTCTTTTTTGACCCTTTAAAATACTCCTTAGCCGTCTGGCAAGGCCTAACCAGATTTTACAGGACCTTCACTTCCCAGATTATTGCATGTATAAAATACACAGTTCCCCCGGTTTTTACGTGTAAAAAATTTACATTCCCAATTCTGAAATGGAACTGTTTTTTGGAGTATTTTCTTTTTACGGGCCTTTCTGCATGACATAGAAAAATAACAAGGCATGCTTGCCCTCACGTTTCTCTATGTGTCTGGCCGGCATCCCTCTCGGACTGGAACCAGGTACCGATCCAGCATATGGTCATACGCGACGCCCCCATCGAATGTCAGCGCCCCCTCTTTCTCCAGGAAAAGGGAGCACAGCAGTTCATTGCGGCTGTTAGAGGAGGTAAACAGGCCCTGGCGTACATTCTCGTCCAAATGGGAGATTTGAAGGACCATATCCCGGCGTCCGTTCAGCAGAAAGTCGTAGTAGGCGTTAGCGCAGGTGAGCGTAATGTCGGTAAAGAGCTGTCCGATGTTGGCTCCACAGGCGTAGTAGCAGAACGCGTAGATCACCTCCCGCTCGGCGGAGAAGCGAAGCTTCAAACTGCGCGCCTCCCGCCAGAGGCAGTACAGCACCAGCTCCAGCCGTTCTCGAAGGGAGCGCTCCCGCAGGGAAGGCAGGGTGATATGAACCGGGATACGGCGCATGAAGGTGCTCAGCATAGCCACCTGGGGATCCTCAGTGGTAGCGCCCAGGATAAGGACCTTGGCCCGGCGCTCCTGACCTGTCTCTCCCAGGCGGTTGTAAGTTCCCTGGTCCATGAGCAGGAAGAGCTTCTCCTGCCCTTGGGGACTGAGGCGGTGGATCTCGTCAAAAAACAGGATACCGTTATGGGCCCGCTCGACTAGGCCCGCGTGATCCTTGTCCGCCCCGGTAAAGGCTCCGCGCACATGTCCGAAGAGTTGGGAGAGAAGCAGTTGGGGATTATCGGCGTAATTGGCGCAATTCAGGGTGACAAATGCGGCATCGGCAGCCAGGCGGCCGCTTTTCACAGCGTAGTCATACATATTACGGGCAAAGCTGCTCTTCCCCACGCCGGTCTGGCCGGTGATCAGCGTGTGCAGGCCGCTGGGTGGGTAGAGGATGGCGGCCTTGGCCTGGCGGATAGGCAGGCGCAGGCTCCCCGCCGCGCCGATCAGCCCATCCAAGCCGGAGGGGGCGGCGGCGTTCAGACCTTCCTCCCTTGCTGGGGGACGGGTGGGCTCCGGCCGGACCAGGGCCCAAAACGCCTCCATCCCCTCCACATGTCCAGAGGGGATGGCCCGGCCCAGCCGTTCCTCCAGCACAGGCAGGGAGAGGTAGTGGACCGGCCGGCCTTTGATCTTTAGAAGATGTCCGCCCAGAAAGAGCTCGTTGAGATCGCCGCTCACATTGTTGGGCAGGATGCCTGTCCGCTCCGAGAGGGCGGTGATCTGGAATTCCTCCAGCTGGTCTCCATTTCCCTCCAGAGGGCAGAGCCGGGTCATGTCCTCTATGATATGCAGCAGTTGTTCCAGTCTTTTCCGCACGTTACATCCATATCCTCTCATTTGCCCGGGGCCCGACGATCTACTCTGTCAGTATATCATCCTTTCCATCTATGTCAAGAAAGGCCGCCGCCGGAAAAACTCTTTCCTTTTCCCGGAATATAGAGTAAGATGAGGATATACCAGTCTGTATGGAGGAGGGACACGCCGTGTTTGGACAAGACATGCCCGTGATCGGCTGTATCATGATGGGGGGAAGCGCCGGGCTGGAGACCGAGCTTCACCGGCGGCTGCCGCCCGGGGTTCAGATGGCCACCACTCGGGTTCCCTTCCACCAGGCGAGCTATCAGGGCCTGCTGGAGATGATCGGGCACTTGCCGGATGCCGCCCGCATCCTGGCGGAGGCCCGCCCCAATGTAATCGCGGTCACCAGTTTTACCGGATCCTGTATCCGGGGACACGAGATCGTCAACGTGATTGAGCAGTGTACCGGAGTTCCCACTGTCGTCCCCGCTCTGGAGTATGCCGCCCTCCTGCGGGAGTTGGGGGCCGCCCGGGTGGCCCTGGCCACCGCGTTCCGGTCGGAGCTGCGTATCCTGGAACAGCTGTTCTTCCAGGAGCAGGGGATTCAGGTGGAGCCGGTGATCCAGCTCGACAGCCCCCCGGAGGCCGATCCGTTCTCCTTCGGACGGGTGGACTATGACGCTTTGACCACCCTTCTCCGGCAGACAGACTTGGGCGGGGCGGACGCCCTGCTGGTGGATCTGCCCGCATTCACCATGAACCCCCAGGTGCAGGATGCTCTCTCCCGCTGGCCCGGGCTGCCGGTGCTGTCCATGATTGAGGCGCTTCTCTGGGCCGCCTGCCGGCACATTGGGGTTCCCAGGGACCAGCTCAGCCT
>ERZ857955.2159-NODE-2159-length-13462-cov-2.565824_pt1 | contig 13462 bp, 6 predicted proteins | sample MGYA00519956_ERZ857955 | MGnify/ENA primary metagenome ERZ857955 (study PRJEB31778, sample SAMEA3449378) | human gut metagenome | biome: human gut; feature: human-associated habitat; material: faeces | place: United Kingdom | collected 2010/2012 ...
CTTTCAGCGATAATATGTACTTTGAGTTCAAAGGCAATGACCTCTGCTACATAACAGGTCTGCGTGAGAATACTGAGTACACGGTGACGGTCGAACCTATACTTTCTAAGGAAGAAAAAGACGGATATTCCGTAAAATCTTCATCTGCTGACGGCAAGACCGAAACGGTTGAGGTCATATATGATTTTCCGTATGAGGACGGCTGGACAAACTGCTTTGCAGGCGAAAGAGCTTCGGGACTGACGGCTATGCCCAGCTCAGGAGCGATATACGGCTCTAAGGTCGATACCATAACAGGTACCGGAATACGCCGTGATGAGTACGGCGATTTCTGCTGTGCTATGGGCGTATGGTACGGATACTGCGGAGATCGTTTCCTGATTGAGCTTGAAAACGGTACGCAGTTTACTACAAAGATATGCGACAGCAAGGGTTATGCCGATGATGGTGAGGGTAAATATCACAACTTCGGCGGCAGCGGAAAGTGTATCGTTGAGTTTATCTATGACGATTATAACTTACCGTCCTGCGTGGCATTCTCAGGCTCTTGGGGCTATTACAACTGGAACGGTCTTGACCTCGGAGCGAATATCAAATCAATCAAGAAAATCAACTACGGTGAACCCGTAGAATACTGAAAAATGTGGAGGTTTCTATTATGAACGTAAAGAAGATCATCAAGGGAATTGTCGGACTCGGTGCTATGGCAGGTGTTGCCTACGCTGCATATAAACTCGGTGAAAGCAAAGGCAAGATCAACGAGCGTTTCCGTGAGAAGTACGGCGATGACGGGGACGATATTGAGCTTGACGATGATGAGGACGAGTTCAGGTTCTATGATAATATGATCGAGCCTGACGATGAGTGCCTTGCGCCTAAGAAGGATAATAAGCCTTCTTTCTCTGTAAGCATACATAACTTTGCTCCGCTTGATTCCGTTAAGGTTGACGGCATTTCGGAGAAAGATATGGATATACTTATCTATCATATCTCGCATGACAAATATACCTCGAACAAGCAGATTCGTGAGTGGCTTGAGGTAGACAAGGATACCGCAGCAAAGGTTATCTCTGCTCTCAGAAAGGCAGGATATATCGGTGAGGAGTATTCCAACTATATAATTCCGGTCAACATCACAACTGAGGTGTATTTTCGACTCAGGTCGTACAACAATTCTAAAAAGTAAAAGCACACTCCCACATATCAGGAAATGTGCTTTGATAATCAGATGCTTTTCTCCTATTTTTTCTCCTACAAAAAAGGTTTCTCCTATTATGATATGAAATGTAGGAGAAAGGTGTTTGCTGTCTGTTTCCCGAACTTGTAAATTTATTGATTTTGGGAAACAGAACGTGTTATGTGTTTGTGAGCCAGTCCGAAAAGTCGATGATCTTTATGCCTTCATACTGATAGGCATCGTGGCGTGTCCTTGCGATCAGCATCTTGGGATAAGCATCCTTAATGGACAGCAGCGGTGATACCTCACGCTGAAAAGTTTTTTCATCGGTGATACTATCCGAAACCTGAATATACAGCTTCTCATCACGCTTGATCGCTACAAAGTCAACCTCTTTCTTGTAAAGGACACCGACATAAACCTCATAGCCACGGCGAAGCAGTTCAATAGCTACAATATTTTCAAGCACTCTGCCGTAGTCCATATTCTTCGTTCCGAGCTTTGCATAGCGGAAGGAATGATCGCTGAGGTAGTATTTCTCATTTGTCGAGAGATATTTCTTTCCCTTGATGTCATATCGGCGTACTTTATAAAATGCAAAGGCATTGCAGAGATACTGCATATATGAGCTGACAGTCTTATGGTTGATCTTGTCCTTATGGCTGTTAAAAGTATCAGCAATGGATCTGGCAGATGTGAGGTTCGAGATATTATCCATGAGAAAGTCAGCAAGTCTGTCCATAAGAATCGTATTGCGAATTTTATACTTTTTGCGAATATCCCTGATGATCAGAGTATTAAAGACTTCTGCAATATAGTCATATTTCGCTTGGGCGTCCTTATACACATAAGAGCCAGCCATACCGCCTTCGCAGACATATTTATCAAAGGCAGTGTAGAGGTCAGTATATGCAAAGTATTTTACATATTCAGCAAAGGAAAACGGATAGACCTTGATCTCGAAAGTTCTTCCTGTGAACAGTGTTGCAAGATCGGAGCTTAACAGAAACGCATTAGAGCCTGTGATATAAATATCGAATTTTTCTGATGCGTGTAAGCCATTTATTGCCTTTTCAAAATTATTGCACATCTGTATTTCATCTATCAGAACGAAATTATCAGCGCCTTCCTTGTAGGCTGCGTTGATATAGTCATACAACGGTCTATATTCTGTCAGATCATCAAAATCGGGCAAATTGAAGTTGATGTGTATGATATTGGCAGTCTCGATGTTAGCACTCACATGGCTTTTGAATGCTTCCAGCAGTTTGGACTTACCGCTTCGGCGGACACCTGTTATGACCTTTATATCAGGAGTACCGATCACATTTATCACTTTTTCGAGATAGTCTTTTCGTTCAATCAGTTTCATAAGAACTCACGCTCCTTTAACCTTATTATACCATGAAGAAAAATTGCTTGCTTGCAAGGGCTTTTTTGCGAAGCCGTCAATAAGCACAGCGGACGAAAGTCCGCAAAGGGGCGCAAGCCCCTCGCCTTGCGTCAGCAAGGTGTATGTGTTTATTATACCACATCTATTTCCCGAAATCAAGTGATTTTCGATTTTGGGAAATAAAAATGAAAGGAAGTCGATATATGGCAATTCTAATCGTGGGCGAAAAGCCCAGTGTAAGCCGTGCAATCAGTTCCGTAGTAGGTGCGGACGCTACAAAGAAAGGTTACACCGAAGGCAACGGATATATTGTATCGTGGTGTGTCGGTCATTTGGTAGGCTTGAAGTTTCCGAATGACTACGGCAACGGCTGGAATCAGAAATGGAGCTTTTCTCAGCTTCCTATGATTCCCGACAACTGGCTGTTTCAGATTACGGACAGCACAAAGGCTCAGTACAATCTTCTGAAAAACCTTATGAATAAGGACGAGGTAACAGAGATCATCTGTGCGACCGATGCGGACAGAGAGGGAGAATGTATCTTCCGCTATGTGTATAACATGGCTCGGTGCCGCAAGCCTGTGAAGCGTTTATGGGTTTCTTCTCTTGAGGAATCCGCTATCCGCAAGGCACTTTCTAATATGAAGCCTATGTCCGCATACGATAACCTGTTCAATGCAGGCTATGCCCGTGCAAGAGCAGACTGGCTTGTGGGTATGAACGGCTCTCGGCTGTTTTCCGTTCGATATGGCGGTAAGCTCAATATCGGCAGAGTGCAGACACCTACTCTTGCAATGATCGTTCAGCGTGATGCGGAGGTAAACGGCTTTGTAAAGCAGAAGTATTTTACAGCTGACCTCAACTGCGGTGCTTTTACGTTATCATCTGCAAGGATTGATGATGAGAAGTCTGCCGATGCGCTTGTATCTGCCTGTGACGGCAGTACGGTCACTATCAGCTCTGTCAAGCGTGAGGTCAAGACCGATAAAGCACCAAAGCTCTACGATCTGACAACCTTACAGCGTGAAGCAAACAAGGCTTTTGGCTACACGGCGCAGCAGACACTTGACTATACTCAGTCACTTTATGAGGGTAAGCTCGTCACTTATCCCCGCACCGACAGCCAGTATCTCAGCGATGATATGGCTCAGACAGCTCTTGAAGTGACGAAGCTCTGTGACAGCTATTTCGGGTTTGGTATTGCCCATACGCCTGACATACAGAAGGTTATCAATAACAGCAAAGTATCAGGGCATCATGCAATTATCCCCACAAGCGGTATCGCCACGGCTGATCTTTCTTCTCTGCCGACAGGTGAAAAGAATATCCTTACCCTGATCGCCACTAAGCTGATCTGTGCAACGGCTCCGGCTCATAAGTACGATGCTGTCAAGTTGACGGGTATCTGCAACGGCACGGAGTTTACGGCAACAGGCAGAACCGTCCTTGATATGGGGTGGAAACGCTTTATCAGGCAGACCGACAAGGAAAAGCCCGATGAAAAAGCTCTTCCTGCGGTATCTGAGGGACAGACTTTCACGGTAGCAGCAAGCAATGGCGAACATTTCACAAGTCCTCCGAAGCCCTACACGGAAGATACGCTGTTATCTGCTATGGAACGTGCAGGCAACGAGGACTATGACGATGATACGGAGAAAAAGGGACTCGGTACTCCTGCGACACGGGCCGCAACCATTGAATCACTTGTGAAAAACGGCTATGTGGAGCGTGACGGCAAACAACTCAGGGCGACGGATAAGGGCAAAGAGCTTGTGACAGTTGTTCCCGATGAGGTCAAGTCCGCAAAGCTGACCGCTGAATGGGAATCGAAGTTACAGCAGATTGAACACGGTGAGCTGCCCGAAACTGTGTTCATGTCCGGTATTCAGCATTTTATCACTGATATGTGCAGAAAATACGGCTCTGTCGATAAGTCCGTTTCTCTTTCGGACGGTGGCAATGAGCCTGTTGGCAAATGCCCGAAGTGCGGTGCTGATGTTGTCAAGGGTAAGTTTGGCTGGTATTGCAAGGGTAAGTGCGGTATGAATATCGCAAAGGTGTACGGCGTGGAGCTATCCGATACCCAGGTCAAGGGACTGTTTGACGGCAAGTCCACAAGCTACACATCTAAGGGCAAAAAGACTATTGTCCGCCCTGAGATCGTGGAGAATCCGTACAACGGGAAGATGTACTATCAGTGGAAAACGGAGAGGGGTAATAAGAATGGATAACAACCAGCTTGCGGAAGCTGCAAAGATCCTCGGTGTCTCCGAGGACAGCATTTCCGCTATGGACGATGAGATCAAAAAGAGTATGACAGCGGTCTTTGAGACTATCTCTGTCAGGAACGATGAGGACAAGAAGGCAGTCTTTGAAGCACTCGACAATCTGTGGCAGAAAGGCTCGGTATATATCGGACTTGATGAGGTTGCAAAATCAACTGGCATTTTGCTTGTGACACTCCGCAGCCTTGATTACGATACTCAGCAGGCTATCGTTTATGAGTTCATGATGGATAGCTCGCATACAGAGCGTTTTTATGACCTTGTGAACAAGGCACTTGCAGTTTCAGAGCTTGGCAATGTTGCAAAGCTGATCGGTGTTCCTGTGCGTGAGCTGAGGTCGCTCCCTCGCCGTATTCAGGAAAATATCTGCGGTGCGTACACAATGGAGTACGATGTCGACAGCACAAACATTGACCTGATCGACCACATCAGGGAGATGATCGCACCGTGACAGAGTTTCTATATATCGCAGGCATAGATATTGCTTCTATTGCCAACAAAGAGTTTATCCGCATTGATACGGATAAGGCGCAGGAGATATGCGTAGCACTCGACAAAAGCGGTATTCCTTTTTCAGCCCGATACGGTGAAAACGAAATGGTGCTGACCTATGACGGCAGTTACAAGGAACAGGTCGAGGAGATCATCGCAAAGGCGCAGTCCGGCGATTATGGAGCCTTGCTACGTGAACTGCAAGTCTGCGGAGAGCCTGACGGTTATTATCGTCTCTTAGGAGAAGTTGCAGAGCTATTGAACACAACAATCGGAGCATTGAAAAACCGTCCCGATGAGGTTCGGCTTGCACTCTGCAAGACCTATGTGGATTTTTGGCTCTGCGATACTCCCACGCTTCAGCGTGAGCTTGACCGTGTGATCTCCGTGAACGGCAGAACGATCTCGGATATTCAGGAACATGAGAAAATCAAGGAAAAAGCGAAAGCTCCTTCTGTCCCTGAACAGAGTGCAGCGGATACAGTTCCGACTTTGAATGAGCTATTTGACGATTATTTTCGCCGTAACAGTCATTCGCATTTTTCAAGAGAAAGACATCAACACTTGGCTGAGATCGCCCGTCGCAGACAGCAGAGCGAACAGGAGCGTATCATTCAGAACGAAGAAAGAGAAAGGAAGTTCAGACCATGAAGAAGATTATCATCTTCATCAAGCGCAGAAAGTGAGGTAGCCTATGCCCGTACAGGATAATGACGATAAGAGAACCGCCGACCAGCCTGCGGTCGATGCGGAAGAACTGAGGAGAAAGCAGGCTCAGTCTCTGGACCAGCAGCAGGACGAGAACAGCGTTCAGAATCCGGGAAAACTTCTTCCTCTACTTAACGCAAAGGCGGAACATCATCAGAGCCGTATCGACTCTCTTGATGAAAAAATCGCCAATCAAACTGATAAGATCGACCGCAACAAGGCAAATATTGAAGCCCTCAGTGCAAAGGCTGATAAGCTTGAAGATACCAACCGTATGCTGAAAGCTACTATCGGCAATCTGCCGGGTATCGGTGCTGTTATCGCCAATAACGAGAAGCGTATTCAGGCTATCCGTGAGGAGAAGATTCCTGAGCGACAGCAGAAGATCGACCAAGCGTGGAAGAAGATCGACAAATTTACCGCAAAGCGTGACCGTATAGAACACAAGCTCAATCGTGTGATTGCTCTGAATGACACGATCAAGAGCTTTTCTATCGGCTTTAATAAGGAACGCCGTGAAGCCTTTGCCGATGCTTTGACACGGCTGAACGGTGCGACTGTTGATTGCCTGAGCGATAAGAAAGCAACACTTGAAGCGAAAAAGCAGAGAATCCTTGATACCTATAATGATCCTGCAACAAGTGTTGTTGACAAGTATAATCTCTCCGAACAGCTCAAAGATGTGAATGAGCGTATTTCAGAACTTGATGATAAGATCATGAAGCTCGCCCGTCCTGAAACGCACTATGAGGAGCAGACCAACGATCAGCTTGATGCTTCTATGAAGCTGACCGGAGATAAGCTCGGTGAAATGGTTCAGAAAGGCACTATGGATATGCCGACACTTGCTGAGACTGCTGTTCAGGCGGCGCAGGAGGTCGAAACTCTTGACCGTTCTAAGGTCGCTGAACTTGCAGATCAGTTCAATATTCAGCCCCTTGTCAATGTGGAGATGCAGCTTGAAGATGATTACAACATGATCGACGGTATCATCAACAACGGCTCTAAAGCGGACATAGACAAGGCAAAGGCAGAGCTTTCTGAGGGTATTAAGTCTATGGAGAGCCTTGCAGAAAACCCCTTTGTTCCGCCGGAAATGAGGGATAACGCTGTTGAGGAGCTTGCAAAAATGAAAAGTCAGCTTGAGCTTCTCAATATGCACGAAGAAGTCGAGGTAGATAGCTGGCTGTCGGATATGCTTGATAAGGGTGATGCCGTTTTTACAGATGACGGCGGTTTCAAGGTGAACCCTGATTATTACAAGGAATTGCCCCGAAATGACCGTCATGTGGAGACCACGACAGAGGTGCAGGCGGCAGAGGTCATGTCGGCTCTAATGTCGGCAGGAGTAAAGTTCTCCGCTGCTACTAAGTGCGAGGATAAGGTCGGCATTACCGTTTCCAAGCAGGACGTTCCTGTGCTGAATGATGTGATGTATGCTTCTATCAGAAAGATCGCACATACCGAAGCTGCAAAGGAGAACGCCGGTAAGGGTGAGAAAGGCAGGTATGAGACTGTCAATCCCGAATACTATGCTTCTCTTTCCAAAGAGCAGAGACACACCCGTGTTGAGCCGATTGATACCGCAAGGAAAATTGCAGGAGAACTGCAAAAACAGAATACCCCTTATTCTGCGGTAGTACGCAAGAATGATACGGTAGCAATTACCGTTTCTAAGGAAAACGCTCAGGCATATAAGCAGATCGAGAGTGATGTCAAGGGTGAAAGAGCCGTTGAGCTTGTAAATTCTGAGCTTTTCAAGGCACTCCCGAAACAGGAGCGTTTCACTCGTCGTATGGACGAGGGGCAGGCTCGTAAGAAGTCGGCAGAGCTGACAGCTAAGGGCGTGGAGCATTCCGCTGTGTTCGGAGGTGAGAAATCTGCGGTCACGGTCGCAAAGAAGGATTCCCAAAGAGCTTTCTTTTCCCGTGGCAAAATGCATAGAGATGCCCAGCGTATCAGCGGTCGAGGTCAGCAGAACCCTCAGCAGAGACAGCAGACACCCAAAAAGAGAAATAATCAGGGGTTGGAATAACAGATGAGAATTACTGATGAACAGAAAGAAAGGGCGAACCTCGTCAATCTTCCTCAGTTTCTCATGTCTCACGGCTTTGACCTGAAAAAGGTCGGCAAAGAGTATGTGTGGAAGGAACATGACAGCCTGCATATCAAGGACAACGGTCCGGGCGAACGTGGTCAATGGTTCAGGTTCAGCGAAAACAAGGGCGGCGATAATATCGGCTTACTCCGTGAATATATGGATATGTCCTTTATTGATGCTGTTGAAGCCCTCACGGGTGAGCATATTGACCGCACCTATACTCCGTCCCACACATACGAACCCAAACCTGTTCAGCAAACGGCAAGGGAGCTTTCCCTTGCCGAAGCTGATAATTGCAGGCGTGTGTTTGCGTATCTGTGCAAGACCAGAGGACTTGACTATGATATGCTTTCCGCACTTGTAAAGAAAGGCGTTATTTCTCAGGAAGAAAAGACAGGCAATGTGCTTTTCAAATATTTCGATACAGACGGAAAAGTTATCGGTGCTGAAAAGGTCGGCACTTCCACGGAGCATAAATTCAAAGGCATTGCAACAGGCTCGGTTGGCGGTCACGGCTTTGAGGTAGTACGCGGCACCGGAGAAAAGGCTTTTTTCTTTGAGTCGGCAATAGATATGCTTTCATATCTGCAAATGCACAGCAAAGAGCTTGATAATTGCAGGCTTGTTTCCATGATGGGCGTGAAGCCAAGTATCGTCCTTGATACGATGCTCCGTCATAATATCGCTGCTGAGAACGTATTTTTATGCTCCGATAACGATACGGCAGGCAATGAATTTGCCCAGCGTTTGCAGGAGCAGTATCCCGATATGAAGCGTATCATCACTCCAGATACATATAAAGACTGGAATGATATGCTCAGGGGTATTCCAAAAGTTGTAGAACAAGAGACTGAAAAGAAGGAGGTTGACAGCATGGCTGACCTTATTACATACGGCAACCAAATGTGGCACAAGGCAACAGATAACAGAGATAAGAGCCTTGTGACGATTCAGGCTTCGGATTTTGCAAGATTGCAGGAACAGCTTGATAATTCGGGCATTAACTACTATGCCTATGCCCGTGATAATTCCGTCATTATGGCGATCAATGATAAAGATGTGGAGTGGTTCAGGCAGATTGCAGGCACTCCCGATCTTGTACCGAACAAATCAAACAGACCATATTCTCCGCCCGAAAAAAACATCTTCGGTTCAACAGAGTATCGCTATATTCCGCAGAAAGAGTATCTTTCGGCTGACCGTGATTTAGTCCTGAAAATGGCTGAGATCATGTCAAAGCGCAGTATGCAGTTTTCGGGCAGAGTCTATCCGTCCGGCAAGGGTACGCTGACGGTATCTCACGCTGACCTCTTTGCTGTCCGCAACATCAGGGACGAAGTTGTGAATATGCGTAATCAGTTTGCAAGTACCGATAAGGCGCAGGAAGTCGGCAACCGTGACTATCGTGCGAACCGTGATACCCATTATTATATGAGCAAGCTCACACCCGAACAGTTCGGAAAGGTCAAGCCTTTCCTCGAAACAAGTGTGAGCTATCATGCTGTTGTCCGTGACGGCAAGGTCGCTTTTGCGGTGGATAAAGAGAACGCTCCTGCATTTCACAGGGCTTTGGAAAACGCTGTCCGTGAGGTAGATATGCTCAGGAGTATGGCTGACCTCGGTTTGCCTATGGAGCAGAATGTGGCACTCTCTCCCGTGGTTCATCGCCTTGCGGTGGAAGATGTAAAGCTCGATCTTGCTGACTTTTTCGATAATCGTTATGATGATGCACAGTTCGGTGAAATGCTCTCTCTTGTTAATGCGTATCTGTCACAAGCTCTTTCGGAGCGTTACGGCGAACACTCCAAGCTCCATGATATGCTTGAAGCAAAGTCGAGTTTTGACCGCAGTATTGAGCTTTCTGACTTCTTTTCTCAGCACGATTTCTCCGATGGACAAAGGGCGGCTATTACCGCTATGTTTGTCGGTGATGTGACGAGTGGTCAGATCGACAGCATTGACGAGACTTTCACGGCTGAGGATATTCAGGCGTATGACGAGATTCTGCATAACGCTTTGCAGGAATCCGATGTAGCTGACTTTCTGACTGCCCATAAGCAGGCAGTTATTGACCGTGAGAATGCAAGCAGAGTTCCGACTGAGGAAGAAGTGCTGTTCCCGAAGGCTGACCTTGCGAAATTCCTTGCGGAGCGCACTCTTTCTTCTGATGAGTGGGAGGATATGGCGTATCCGCTGTTTGACAGCGGTTATCTTGATAAGCATAAGCCCAGCGACAAGGCTGCTTTCGGCTATCATCTTTCTGAGCCTGCGCTTTATGACCTCGCCCAGCGTTATCATGACGGAGAGGATATTCGCCGTGAGCTTGCTCTCGGACTTTTAGAGGGCAGTGGGGCCGCAGATATTGAGTTTATCTTTGAACAGGGTGAGATCTCAGACCGTACCTATTATTATGCTGAAAACCTCCGCCACTCCCTGCATACGGAGAGGACTGAGGACGGTTTCAAGTGCAGTTTCGGCGGTATGGAACGTTTTGTTTCCTTTGAGGAAATCGGACAGGCTTTCATTGACCGTATCCATGAGGAATTTGACGATCTCGCTTTCTGGTGGGTTCGTGACGATTTGCAGGAGGCTGTTCCTGACATTTCCGATGAAAGGATCAGTGATCTTCTCACTGCATTTGACGGTGCTGCTATGGCTGATTGGGAAAAGGGAGATAACCGTTCGAAGCTCAACCGTATCAAAAAGGCTCTCTATGATATTCTCGGTGATGAAGTGCAGACCGAAAACGCTTTTGCTATCATCGCAAAGAAAAAGTATAATGTTACTTTTGAGCCTGAAAGAAAGCCCGACAGCCTTGAATTTCAATTCGGCTATTCTAAGGACGGCAATGACCGCTGGTTTACCGAAAGCGGTCTGCTGAGTGACTTTGCGGAAGAACACGGCGAGATCAGCTTTGCGCTTGCAAATGCTCTTATGGAGTATCTTGACGATAAACAGCATAAGGAGCGTATGATCCCCGACCTTAATGCAGGCTACTACAAGAAAACAAACTTTGAGATCAGGGCTGTTGTGGACGGACAGGAGTTCAATTTCTCCAATAGGTTTGATATCGGTGACGGCAAGGGTTCGGGCGGTGGAAGTCTCATTGACCATATCCGCACTATCTGTGAAAATGCCGTAGCTTCGACGAATTATCCCTACAATACACCTGAAAGCAAGGAAACTCCCCGAAATATGCTGAATGTCCTTGTTCCTTATCTGGAATTCCATTCTGCGCTTACCGCTGAGGAACAGAAGATACTTGACGATTTCAAAGAGAAAAATCCTATCCGCACCATTGATGATGTGGAAAAGGCACAGGGTAAGTTTCAGATCTATCAGCTTCCCAGCGGTGACGAATATCACGGTGTCCGCTTTGAGAGTATGGACAGGCTGAAAGCTGACGGCGTACAGCTCAACAAGGACGATTATGCGCTTGTCTATGAGGGAGAAGTCGGAGAGTTCAGGGGCAATGCTACGCTTGAAGCCCTCTATACGCAGTTCAATATTGATCACCCCGAAGATTTCCGTGGTCATTCGCTTTCTGTAAGCGATGTGATCGTCATTTCCGTCGACGGCAAGGATACAGCGTATTTCTGTGACAGCTTCGGCTTTACCGAAATGCCTGAGTTCTTCCGTGAAAAGGAGCTTGTGCAGGAGAAGCCCGAAACTGCAAAGGTGTCCGATCTTGCTGTCGGTGATATTATAATGTATGACGGCGCTCGTCGTGAGGTCGAGAAGATCAGCGACAAGAGCATTTCCCTGAAAGACCTTGATGCACCCAATTACGGCGGTATTCTGCTCGGCACTTCCGATGTGCTTGCCTATGACGGCTGGCAGCAGGATATGGAGGAAAAGGGCTTTGAAATTCTGTCTAAGGCTGAAAAACCTGCGGTCGAAGCTCCTGAAAAGGCAGAGCCGGAGGACAAAGGTTCGGTATCACTCTGCAAGGTCGGTGACTTTTACGAGATGTACGGCAAAAATGCAGAGATCGGTGCAGAAGTCCTCGGACTGCGTATGCTGTCAAAGAACGGTTCTCCTATGGTTGGTTTTCCCGATCATGTTAAGGACGAATACTCTGCGAAGCTCCGTGAAGCAGGATATACCGTCCTGATCGAACAGGCATTTGAGCTGAACCCTCCGAAGCGTGAGGCTGAGAAGCTCCAGACATTACAGCAGGTCGTTGACAAGTTCTTCGGCACTGACTGCGAGTCTGCGGAAACTGAGGGCGGCACATGGAAACTGGCTATCGCTGACGGTGATAAGGTCGGTGAACTGTTTTACGGCGGCGAACCTGTCTGCGGTATCTATAACCGTGGCGATAAAATGGAGATCGAGCCGTACCGTGAGCTGTCCACATTCCTGAAGCTCCTGCAAACTGCAATGCTTGAACATAATCCCGATAAGCCTGTGGAGATCATGGATTTTCAGCGTACCTTTGAAACTCCGCTTGACAAGGCAAAGTCGCTTATCAACGACTTCTGTGAAGCGGAATACCGTCAGGGTGCTGATTTTGATGATCTGCACAATGTCGGTCTTGCGTTTACCACGCTGACCGATGATGAGCTGCCGATTCAGGTAACGGCTGACCTTGTGGACTTCAAAATCACCTATGAATTTGACGGCGAGGTTTATAATACGGAGCAGTATGATAATATCGAGGATATGATCGAGAACGGTCTGACGGGGCTTGATTTCTCTGACCTTGTTTCCGTTCCCGATGATGTTATCGACAGGCATAAAAGCAAGGACGAACAGACGGTAGAGCTTATGAGCGATGCTTCTGAGGTTCAGGATATTTCTTCTGTGGAAGATGTGCCTGCGGTCACGCTGAAATATAAGGGTGATGCTGAAAGCCTTGACGAGATCAAAGACAAGGCACTTTCCCTCGGTGCTACGGTTATTATCGACAATGCCGATGGTGTTATCTCTATCGACACCTATGAAAACCACAATGCAGAGCTTGACGGTCTTGCTTATGAGCTGGGCGTTATGGCGGTCGATGATGCTCCTGCGGTGGAGACTCCAACTGCGGAGACTGAGGCCATTGACCGTCCTCTCTTTACGGACGCAGCGGTCATTGACGAAATTCAGCGTAATGAAAATGCTGATGTTCCGTTTTGGGAAATGCCCGAAGCACAGGGTGAACAGCTCTCTCTTTTCGGTGATCCCGAACCGCTGACCACTTCTAAGCCTGCGCCCGAAAAGCCGAAGTCTGAATTTGCCAAAGGTCCGGTGGTTGACGGTGTTCAGGTCTATGAAGCACTTGCCGCCGAGATTGACCGTGGTACTGGCTTTGTTCACGG
>ERZ857955.2164-NODE-2164-length-13448-cov-2.758904_pt1 | contig 13448 bp, 12 predicted proteins | sample MGYA00519956_ERZ857955 | MGnify/ENA primary metagenome ERZ857955 (study PRJEB31778, sample SAMEA3449378) | human gut metagenome | biome: human gut; feature: human-associated habitat; material: faeces | place: United Kingdom | collected 2010/2012 ...
CCGAATTTTATTGACTTGATTTTCCTTTTAAAGACTCGCAAAGTTACTTTTGCAGGGAATTAAAGAAAAAGATTTTGAAAAAAGCTGGGCAAAAACTTTTATTCCGAATTTTATTGACTTGATTTTCCTTTTAAAGACTCGCAAAGTTACTTTTGCAGGGAATTAAAGAAAAAGATTTTGAAAAAAGCTGGGCAAAAACTTTTATTCCGAATTTTATTGACTTGATTTTCCTTTTAAAGACTCGCAAAGTTACTTTTGCAGAGAATTAAAGAAAAAGATTTTAAAAAAAAGTAAGCAAAAAACTTTTATGCCCTCCGCTTTTGAAAAAGCGGAACCAAAACTTTTATACCAAATTTTATTGACTTGATTTTCTTTTTAAAGACTTGCAAAGTTACTTTTGCAAAGAATTAAAGGATAGCTTTGAGACCAGATTCATCTGAACCCATCTTACTTGGGTGTGAATTTTATGTGCTGCGTCTTGCCTTTTATAGGGTAACCTAATAGTTCAGTAACTGTATGACGGATAAAATTCGGCACTTATGTGCCGCAAGCCCACTGCGGCGTTTGAGCAGGCGCATTTCTTTGGTTCGTTTCTTGTTGCGAAACAAGAAATGAACAAATAAGAAAATTCAAAGAAGCTTGTTTCTTTTCGATATCAATTACGATTTATAAAAATGCTTGTTAAAAGAGTTCACTTTCAATAAATATGAAAAAAATAAAAAATTAGAACTTACCTATTGACAAAATGAAAAAAATGGTATATAATAGCTATAAAGAACATTTGTTCTATAACTTGAAAAATTAAACAACGTAAATCAATGGAGGTAGATAAATGTCAAGACGTGTTTCATTTAACGCAATGGAGTTTGATTCAAAATTAAGTACCCTTGCATTTTCAGAAGATGAAGAGGAATGTACAGAAAAGAGAGAAAAAATACGTAAAATAATGGCAAGGATAATAAAAAACGATCTTACTGCAAGACAAAGAGAAATAATTGTGCTATACTATTACAATGGAAAGGGAGTGAACGAAATTGCTCAAATACTTAAAATTTGTCCGTCATCTGTTTCCAGAACTATAAAAGCTGCAAGAAATAAGATATTTAAATATATGAGATATTATTTTTTATAAGGAGAATTTATGTGAAAACGCCAATATATGATTTTCTTCAAAATTACATAAACAGCAATACTCTCAGACTTCATATGCCCGGACATAAAGGAAAAAACATTGCCGACATTTCATATGCTATGGATATAACCGAGATTAATGGTGCGGATAGTCTTTTTGATTCGTCAGGTATTATAGAAGAAAGTGAGAAAAATGCGGCAAAACTGTTCAAAACGGTACGGACATGCTATTCTGCCGGCGGTTCGACGCTGTGTATACAGGCAATGCTTGCTATGATGAAGAGAGAAAAACGAAATGTTATAGCTATAAGGAATGTACACAGAAGCTTTCTTTCCGCATGTGTGCTGCTTGGATTAGAACCCGATTGGATTTATCCCAAGTATACAGCAGGAATCTTATCCGGTCAGATTCCTATGGATATTCTGGAGGATAAACTTAAACGTACTGAAAATTCCTGCGTTTATCTGACTTCTCCGGATTATCTGGGAAAAACGGCGGATATAAAAGAGATATCAAAGCTATGCAGAAAATATAATGCCGTACTTCTTGTGGATAATGCCCACGGCGCTCACACTGCCTTTACAGGAACACATCCGATTGCCCTTGGAGCGGATATGTGCTGTGATTCTGCCCATAAAATGTTACCTGCACTGACAGGAGCGGCGTATCTGCATATTGGAAATGAAAGGTATGGGGATAGGGCAAAATCTGCAATGTCGCTTTTCGGCTCAACAAGTCCCAGTTATCTTATTATGGCTTCTCTGGACTTGTGCAACAGATATATTTCAGAGCAAATTGCCGAAGATATAAATACTACTATGACTGCAATTGTAAATTTGAGAAAAAGAATCAGCGGGAAATATACAGTGTATAACGGAGAGCCTTATCATCTGACGCTTTTATGTAACGGTAATGATCTGGCAGATCAGCTGAGGGAAAAGAATATTGAATGTGAATACTCTGATAATAATGTTATCGTACTTCTTTTTTCTCCGTCGGATACTCCCGAAGAAATAAAATATATTGCCGATATGCTGATGGAGTGTGTACCTCAAAAGTCCGAAAATACTTATATCACAGATTTTCCCGTTATGGAAAAGGCTATGTCTGTTCGTGAAGCCGCACTGTCCGAATTTGAAAGTATAGACGTGGATAAAAGTGCCGGACGTATATGTGCTGCTGTGAATGTTCCGTGTCCTCCGGCAGTACCTATAGCGGTAAGCGGAGAAATTATAAATGAAAATTGTATTAAAATTTATAAAAACTATGGAATTTTAAAGGTAAATGTGATAAAATAATAATATAATAAGTAAGAGCCTGTTCAGCGTCTTTTTCCGCTAAACTTGAAAAAGATACTGAACAGGCTCTGAAGAAAGGTCGTGCTGCAATATGAAACTTATATTTGCCGTTGTAAACGGAGACGATAGTCAGGCAGTATCAAAAGCCTTGACTAAAAATGGATTTTTCGCTACTAAGCTTGCGTCAACCGGTGGCTTTTTAAGCGCAGGTAATACTACGTTTATGATTTGTACGGATAATGAAAAAGTAGACAGAGTAATAGAAATAATAAGTCAGAAAAGTCATAAAAGAAAACAGTTTGTACCGTCTGCGTCGTCATATGGAGTCGGAGCATATACAGCGTTTCCGGTTGAAGTATCTGTGGGCGGTGCTACAATATTTGTAACCGATGTGGAACGATTTGAAAAGGTATGAAAAATAAAATTTACGGAAATAAATTTGCGCTTGATACTTTTGAAGCAATGTTTAAAAGCGGACGCCTACCCCATTCGTTTTTGATTTACGGTGAAAAGGGACTGGGCAAAAAAGCTCTTGCCGAATATTTGTCTGCGGCGCTGCTGTGTGAAAAGGGTACCGGTATTCCATGCGGAGAATGCCGTTCATGCCGCAATGCTGAAAAGGGAGTTCATCCGGATATAATTTATCCTGAACACAGCGGAAAGCTTAATACATATACCGTTGAAACCTGCCGTAATGTATGTGCGGACGCTTTTATCGCTCCGAATAACGGCAGCGCTAAGGTATACGTTTTTACCGACGCTGATAATATTCAGCTTCCGGCACAGAATTCATTGCTTAAAATTGTAGAAGAACCGCCGGATTTTGTCTACTTTATTTTTACTGCGTCGTCAAAGGACGTTTTTCTTCCGACAATTATATCAAGAGTTACCTCAGTCGGGGTTTCTCCATGTACTTTCGACGAATGTGCACAAGCGCTGGGTATAAAAGGCTATGAAAGCAGTCGTATATCAGAAGCTATGGAGAATTTCGGCGGAAATATCGGAATGTGCGTGGAATATCTTGAAAATGAGAGCTTAAGAGTAATTACATCATTGACAAAAAGAGCCGCTGATAGTATAATAAGCAGAGACGAATATAGTCTGCTGACGGTTATGTCCTCTGCCGAGCTTAAGGACAGGCATATGTCTGCGGTATTTCTTGAAATGCTTGACAGGATCATAAGAGATTGTACGGCTTTGAAGTTTAATAAATCCGCATCGCTCATAAGCTGCTATCCAAAGGGAGCAGAGAAGCTTGCAGACAGTATTTCGGTAAAGTCCGCTGAAAAAATTCATAATTTGCTGAATACGGCGGCGGCAGACGTAAGAGCTAATGTAAATTCAATTTTGCTGATGTCCGCATTGTGCGGAGAAATAATAAATAGTTAGGAGAGGGATAAATCCCTGTAAAATATTTTAATATGGTTGAAATTATTGGTGTAAGATTTAAACAGGTGGGAAAAATTTATTATTTTTCTCCAAAGGGTATAAAATTTGATGCCGGCGATCATGCAATCGTTGAGACTGTGAGAGGCGTTGAATGCGGAGAGGTTGTTATTGCAAACCGTAACGTAGACGAGTCTGAAATAGTTCCGCCTCTTAAAGAAATAATTCGCAAATCAACAGCTGAAGATATGAAAATTGTTGAAAAAAATCATATTAAGGAAAAGGAAGCCTTTGACATTTGTCTTGAAAAAATTGCTTACAGACAATTAAATATGCATCTTATAGATGTTGAGTGCACTTTTGACAACAATAAGATTCTTTTTTATTTTACTGCGGAAAACAGAGTGGACTTCCGTGAACTTGTAAAGGATCTGGCTGCTGTTTTCAGAACAAGAATAGAACTGAGACAAATCGGCGTAAGGGACGAAGCGAAAATACTTGGCGGACTTGGTATCTGCGGCAGGGAATTCTGCTGTAAAAGACATCTGGGAGAATTTCAGCCTGTGTCTATAAAAATGGCAAAGGAACAGGGACTTTCACTGAATCCTTCCAAGATTTCCGGCACATGCGGACGTCTTATGTGCTGTTTAAAAAATGAGCAGTCGTCATATGAGGAGCTGCTGAAAATAACTCCTAAGGTGGGAGCGTTTGTAAAAACTCCGGAATGCAAAGGATATGTGGAAGAAGTGAATCTGATTACCGGTAAGCTGAAAATCAAACCGGAAAAAACAGACGTGCCGATTTATGCCGACAGAAGTGATGTAAAGGTTATTAAAGATGCTGAAATAAGAGTAAATAAGGAAGAACTTAAGGCGCTTAAGGATCTTGAGAAAAATTAAGGGAATGCTTGCGCATTCCCTTTGTTCGTTTTCTGTCGAGCCTTATATAAATTATATCCATCAAATTAAAGACGAACTGTAAAATTAACTTTGCGAGTCTTTAAAAGGAAAATCAAGTCAATAAAATACGGCATAAAAGGTTTTTGCCCAGCTTTTTTCAAATTTTCTCCTCATCCTCAGCTTATTTACCTGTCGAGCCTTATGAAACATGTTTAATTAAACTTAAAAACGATATAAAAGTTTTTGCCCAGCTTTTTTCAAAAAGCTGGAGAAAGGAATGATTAAAATGAAATTAATGTTAATCAACAAGGATCACCCACTGCCGGAAAATTACAAACCATGTCTGACTGATCTCATGGAGGGATATCGGTTGGAGCGTAAAACTGCCTGTGCTATGAAAGAGATGATTTGCGCCGCCTTAAAAGACGGCATACATCTGAGGATATTTTCTGCGTACAGAAGTATCTCTTACCAGCAGGGACTATTTAACGAAGATATCCAAAGATACATGAAACAGGGTATGAGTTATGAGGACGCCTTTAACAAAACCGCACAGTCAATAGCAGTTCCGGGGCAAAGCGAGCACAATGCCGGACTGGCTGCGGACATCTCGACCATGGACTGGAAAGGAGAAATAAATCCGGAATTTGAAAATACGGAAGAATTCAGATGGCTTGATAAAAATGCTGCAAAATTTGGATTTATTCTGCGTTATCCTAAAGGAAAAGAGCATATAACTTCTATTACATACGAACCTTGGCACTATCGTTACGTGGGACGTGTTCACGCTGAAAGAATGAAACGAATGGGACTTACTCTTGAAGAATATCTTGATTTACAATGTGCAAAATGTGATTAAACTGTAAATAAATTGTGTAAATTCTGTGAAAACTCTTGATTTTTTCTGTAAATGTATTATACTATATTTAGCACTCTAAGTTAAAGAGTGCTAAATACTATATATGGAGCTGACAAAAATGGAAACTAAAGAATTTAAAGCCGAGTCCAAAAGACTTCTGGACTTAATGATTAATTCAATTTATACACATAAGGAAATCTTTTTAAGAGAACTTATTTCAAATGCAAGCGACGCTATAGACAAGCTTTATTTCAAGTCCCTTACCGATGATAAAGTCGGCATTAAAAAAGACGATTTTGCAATTAACATAAAGCTTGATAAGGACGCCAGAACCATAACAATTTCCGACAACGGCATAGGCATGACAGAAGAAGAGCTTGAAAATCATCTTGGTACTATTGCCAACAGCGGCTCATTCAAGTTTAAAAATGAAAACAAGCTTGAAGAGGACGTTGATATTATAGGACAGTTCGGCGTAGGCTTCTATTCTGCATTTATGGTTGCCAAAGAAGTTACTGTACGAAGCAAGGCTTACGGTTCGGATCAGGCGTATGAATGGATCTCAGAAGGCGCTGAGGGATATCAGATCGGCCCGTGCGCAAAGGATACAGTTGGCACTGAAATAATTCTTACACTGAAAGACAATACTGAAGATGAAAAATATGATGAATTTCTGGAACAGTACAGAATCCAGACCCTCATAAAAAAATATTCCGACTATATCCGCTTCCCTATTAAGATGGACATGACAAAAAGCCGTCTGAAAGAGGGTACGGAAAGCGAATATGAGGACTATACAGAAACCGAAACCCTCAACAGTATGATTCCTATCTGGAGAAAGAACAAGTCCGAGCTTAAAGACGAGGATTACAACAGCTTCTACAAGGAAAAGTTCTTTGACTATACAGATCCTATTCTTCATATCCATACAAAGACTGAGGGTACTGCAACTTATAATGCATTGCTTTATATTCCGTCAAAAGCGCCTTATGACTATTACTCAAAGGAATATGAAAAGGGACTTCAGCTTTATTCAAGCGGCGTACTGATAATGGACAAGTGCGCAGACCTTCTTCCCGACCATTTCAGCTTTGTTAAGGGACTTGTAGATTCTGAGGACTTATCTCTGAACATTTCCAGAGAAATGCTCCAGCATGACAGACAGTTAAAGCTTATTGCAAAAAGCCTTGAAAGAACTATTAAGAACGAACTTACAAAGCTTCTTAAAAATGACAGAGACAAATATGAGGAATTTTACAAGGCATTCGGTCTACAGCTTAAATTCGGCGTTTACAACAACTATGGCATGAACAAGGATTCCGTAAAGGATCTGCTTATGTTCTATTCTTCAAAGGAAAAGAAGCTTGTAACTCTTGACGAATATGTTTCACGTATGACCGAGGAGCAGAAATATATTTACTATGCATGCGGTGAAACTGTTGAAAGAATCGACCATCTGCCTCAGACTGAACTTGTCAAGGACAAGGGTTATGAAATTCTTTACTTTACCGACAATGTTGATGAATTTGCAATCAAAATGCTCATGAATTACAATGAAAAGGAATTCAAGTCTGTTTCCGCCGGCGACCTTGACATTGACACTCCGGAAGAAAAGGAAGAGATAAAGGCAAAGGAAGAAGACGCTAAAGATATGTTCAAATTCATGGAAGAAAAGCTCAGCGGTAAGGTTAAGTCTGTAAAGCTTTCAAAGAGACTAAAAACACACCCTGTATGCTTATCCAGCGAAGGCGAGGTTTCCGTAGAAATGGAAAAGGTTCTTAACGCTATGCCTAACGACCAAAAGGTACAAGCTAACAAGGTACTGGAGATCAATCCTGACCACCCTGTTTTTGAAACACTGAAAAATCTGTATTCTTCTGACAATGACAAGCTTGAAAAGTACAGCAAGCTCTTATACAATCAGGCTCTTATGATAGAGGGTATGCCTGTTGAAGATCCTGTTGAATTTTCAAATCTTGTATGCGAACTTATGGTGTAATTTTATTGCCCCGTGTGTAAACACGGGGCAATTTACTTAAAAATAAACTGAAATAAATCTTTTTTCTGACTTTCTTTGCTTGTGCAAAGAAAGTAACAAAGAAACACACTTCTTTTTTGTTCACACGAAAAAAGAAGCAAAAAATGTAACGACTGCATAATTAATAGTAAACTATCACGCAAGGTACTCTCCCAAAACTGTACTGAGACGTTTTTGCCACTTGCGTTCTCCGCTTAACTGCACTCATCTAACATGGGCGTGAATTTTTGATGTTACATCTTGCCTTTTATTGGGAGACCTATTAGTTCAGAAACTGTATGACGGATAAAATTTTTTCTTTGCGAGCTTTCTTTTCAAATGAAAAGAAAGCGGTACGTGTTTCTTTGATTCGTTTCTTGTCACGGAACAAGAAATGAATAAAATATAATTTTAGTGAAGTTTTTTAAACTTCATCATTTATTTATAATTGCTCCCTTATCCGCTGAGGAAACCATTGAAGCATATCTCTTGAGATATCCTGTTATATTTTCCTTTTTCAGAAGCTTTGTATTTTTCTTTCTTATCTCAAGTTCTTCGTCTGAAATTTCAAGATTTATCGAATAATTAGGAATGTCGATAGAAATAATATCACCGTCCTGAACGTATGCGATAGTACCGCCGCTTACAGCCTCCGGTGAAACATGACCGATTGCCGCACCTCTTGTAGCACCGCTGAAACGTCCGTCGGTAATAAGAGCAACGTCCTTATCAAGTCCCATACCGGCAATTGCAGAAGTAGGGGACAGCATTTCCCTCATGCCGGGACCGCCTGAAGGTCCTTCATAGCGAATTACAACCACATCGCCCTTTACGATTTTACCGCCCTTGATAGCTTCGATAGCTTCTTCTTCGCTGTTGAAAACCTTTGCGGGACCTGAGTGCTTAAGCATTTCAGGTGCAACTGCGCTTCTCTTTACAACGCATGCGTCAGGAGCAAGGTTTCCTCTGAGTACTGCAATACCGCCTGTTTCGCTGTAAGGATTATCAATAGGTCTGATAACCTCAGGGTCTTTGTTTACAACTCCCTTGATATTTTCGCCCATTGTCTGACCTGTTACAGTCATAACGTCAGTATTAATAAGTCCCTTCTTGTTAAGCTCGTTGAGTACCGCATATACGCCGCCTGCTTCGTTTAAGTCCTCCATATATGTATGACCTGCCGGAGCAAGGTGACAAAGATTAGGAGTTTTAGCGCTGATCTCATTAGCCATATCAAGATTGATCTTAATTCCGCACTCATTTGCAATCGCAGGCAGATGAAGCATACTGTTAGTTGAACAGCCCAAAGCCATATCGGCAGTAAGAGCGTTCCGGAAAGCCTTTTCAGTCATGATATCCAGAGGACGGATATTCTTTCTTACAAGCTCCATAACAGCCATTCCGGCTTCCTTGGCAAGCTTGATTCTTTCGGAATAAACCGCAGGAATAGTACCGTTTCCACGGAGTCCCATACCTAAAACTTCAGTCAGGCAGTTCATGGAATTTGCAGTATACATACCCGAACATGAACCGCATGTAGGACAAGCTTTATTTTCGTATTCTTCAACGTCTTCAAGACTCATTTTGCCTGCGGCATATGAACCTACAGTTTCAAACATAGTTGAAAGACTTGTTTTCTTACCCTTTACATGTCCTGCCAGCATAGGACCGCCGCTTACGAATATTGTCGGCACGTTTACTCTTGCCGCAGCCATTAATAGTCCGGGTACGTTTTTATCGCAGTTGGGAACCATAACAAGTGCGTCAAAATGATGAGCAAGTGCCATACATTCTGTGGAATCAGCAATAAGATCTCTTGTTACAAGCGAATATTTCATTCCCTGGTGACCCATAGCAATACCGTCGCAGACAGCGATTGCAGGGAACACCACAGGAGTACCTCCCGCCATAGCAACGCCCATTTTAACGGCGTCAACAATTTTATCTATATTCATATGTCCCGGTACGATCTCATTGTATGAAGAAACGATACCGACAAGCGGACGCTTCATTTCTTCTTTAGTCATACCGAGAGCATTAAACAGTGAACGCTGAGGAGCTTTATCAACTCCGTCGCAGTAAAAATTACAACCCATTGTTTTATACCTCGTTTTATCTTATAAATATCAAAAAATCTTTAAAATATAATTAAAAAATCAAACTGCTTTCCCGACTTTGTAAATCAGGAAAGCAGTAATTCACACACAGTCCGATTACATTTACAATCGGAGATATATAATTTATTAATTATGTATCTGACAGTTTATCAGTTGTTGATAAACTTATCTTCTTCGTTGTTCCAGCTGTAAAGCTTACGGATCTCTTCGCCAACCTTTTCAGACGGGTGTTCAGCTGCAAGCTTTCTCATAGCTCTGAAGTGAGCCTGACCGCCTGCCGGTGACATGTCAAGGAGGAATTCCTTAGCGAATGAACCGTCCTGAATATTTTTCAGAATCTGCTTCATAGCCTTCTTTGTATCCTCTGTGATGATCTTAGGACCTGTAATATAGTCGCCGTATTCGGCAGTATTTGAAATTGAATATCTCATACCTGCAAAACCGCTCTGGTAGATAAGGTCAACGATAAGCTTCATTTCATGGATACATTCAAAGTAAGCATTTCTTGGATCGTAGCCTGCTTCAACCAATGTTTCAAAACCTGCCTGCATAAGAGCGCATACGCCGCCGCAGAGAACAGCCTGTTCACCAAAGAGGTCAGTTTCTGTTTCTGTTCTGAATGTTGTTTCAAGAACACCTGCTCTTGCGCCGCCGATTGCAAGACCGTAAGCCAGAGCCATATCCTGAGCCTTGCCTGTAGCATCCTGAGCTAGTGCAACTAAGCAAGGAACGCCCTTGCCTGCCTGATATTCTGAACGTACTGTATGACCTGGTCCCTTAGGAGCGATCATAGTAACGTCAACGTCTGCCGGAGGAACGATCTGACCGAAGTGGATAGCGAAACCGTGAGCGAACATAAGCATATCGCCGGACTTAAGGTTTGGTTCGATATCCTTCTTATACATAGCAGCCTGCTTTTCATCATTGATAAGAATCATGATGATGTCTGCCTGCTTTGCAGCTTCAGCCGCTGTAAATACTTCAAATCCCTGCTTTACAGCCTTATCCCAAGACTTGCTTCCTTCATATAAACCGATAATAACTCTTGCGTTGTCGCCGAGAGATTCCTTTGCATTAAGAGCGTGGGCATGACCCTGACTTCCGTAACCGATAACGGCGATCGTCTTGCCGAAAAGTAAACTTAAATCACAGTCTTCCTGATAAAAGACTTTTGCTGAATTTTCCATTATAAAGACTCCTTTTATAATATGATTTTTATCGGGCGTTTTACTTATCTGAGTTTCAGTCACATCCCAGACAATTTCCGCCTCTTTCAAGAGCTACAAGACCTGTACGGCACATCTCCATTATGCCGTATGGCTTTACAAGCTCAATAAAAGCGTTGATTTTGGAACTTTCTCCGGTGATTTCAACACAAAGTGCGTCAGGAGAATAGTCGATGATTTTTGAACGGAATACGTCTACCGCAGAAAGAACATCCTGTCTTGTAGCGGAATCGTTTTTGATTTTTATAAGAAGCAGTTCACGGGTAACGGTTTCGTCTCTTTCCATGACCTCAACCTGTTTAACATCGTGAAGCTTGTCGAGCTGTTTAATAATCTGGGTTTTAGAGTACTCGTCTCCCATCATAGAGATGGTTATTCTTGAAAATTCCGGAGACTGTGTCTCACCTACAGTAAGAGTATCAATATTGAATCCTCTTCTGGTAAACATGCTTGAAACTCTGGTTAGTACGCCGAATTTATTGGCTACCAGAATACCGAATACATATTTTGTCATCAGATCTCACCTCCGTGAATTTCAGTAATTATATCGTCGATAGAACCTCCAGGAGGAAGCATAGGAAGTACAAATTCATCCTTATCTATCTTGCAGTCGATAACGACAGGTCGCTTTGCGGCAATCGCATCGTCAAGAGCCTTAGATAACTCGTCTGTGTTTTCCGCACGGAATCCCAATGCTCCGAATGCTTCTGCCAGCTTAACAAAATCTGTCTGACGGCAGAGGGTAGTATTTGAGTAGTGCTTGTTAAAGAACAATGTCTGCCATTGTCTTACCATACCAAGTACTCCGTTGTTCATAATTACAACGATTACAGGTGCATTACATGAAACAGCTGTAGCAAGTTCGTTCAGATTCATACCGAAGCTGCCGTCACCCGTAAACAGTACTACAGGCTTTTCAGTTGCTATATAAGAGCCGATCGCAGCTCCCAGACCGAATCCCATAGTACCCAAACCGCCGCTTGATACGAAAGTTCTGGGTTTTTCGAATTTATAGTGCTGAGCAACCCACATCTGATGCTGTCCTACATCTGTTGCAATTACAGCGTCCTCAGGCATTTTTGAATTTACTGTTTCAATAATGTCATAAGGAGTCATAACCTCGGATTTTTGTAAACATGCGGATTCTTTTTCTTTCAGCTTTTCGATCTCAGCTATCCACGCCGGATGATCGGCAGGAGATACGGCTGCCATAAGCTTTCTTAAGGTTTCCTTTACGTCTCCGTTAATGCCGAGCTGACTTGTAATGTTTTTGTCAATTTCCGCATTATCAACGTCAATGTGAAGTATATTGCAGTTTCTTACATAAACGTCTTTATTTCCCGTTGCTCTGTCACTGAATCTTGCGCCGATTGCAATTACCAGATCGGCTTCAGCCTGAGCCATAGAAGATGCATAATGACCATGCATACCCTGCATACCCAAAAATCTGGGATTTGAAGTAGGTATTGCCGAAACGCCCATCATACTGCATCCGATAGGAGAGTCGATAAGCTCAGCAAAATCCATTACTTCACGGCCTGCATTTGAAGAAATAACTCCGCCTCCGCGGTAAATATAAGGTTTATTTGACGCCGCTATCATTTCAGCAGCTTTTTTAATAATTTCACTGTCCGCTTTCGGCGATTCAAAAGCCGGAGCAACAACTGCATTTTCAAAATCACATGCTGCTATCTGAACGTCCTTAGGCACATCCACCAGAACAGGTCCAGGGCGTCCTGATTTTGCAATCCTAAATGCTTCTCTTATTGTATCTGCAAGCTCTGTTACGTCTTTTACTATGTAATTATGCTTGGTGATCGGCAAAGTCACACCGCAGATATCAACCTCCTGAAAGCTGTCACGTCCCAAAAGATTGCATGGTACATTGCCGGTAATAGCAACCATAGGAACAGAATCCAGATAAGCCGTAGCTATACCCGTTACAAGATTTGTAGCTCCCGGACCCGATGTTGCAATAACAACGCCGGTCTTACCTGTAGCTCTTGCAAAACCGTCAGCAGCATGGGCAGCGCCCTGCTCATGAGCTGTAATTATATGTCTGATTCTGTCACGATTTTTATAAAGTTCGTCATATACGTTTATGATCTGACCGCCCGGATATCCGAATACACGGTCGCACCCTTGCTCTACAAGGGTTTCTATTATAATCTGTGCGCCGGTTAATTTCATAATATGATCCTTTCAAAATTAAATTCATTTTGCAGTATGTTAAAAAGCCTGCGGTATTTTCAGCGCAGGACAGTTGCTTTTTTGTTTAACAAATGCCGACTCGGTAAATCGCCGGTTCACCCGGCATTATGCTTTCGTTTGCAGTGATTTTTTGTAAAATCGCCTGAAATGTTCCTTTTTCCAGTTTTTCCGACACCGAATAAACCTCCGTTCCGATAAAATGTTCATACTTTAATATATCATGTAATTTCTGTTGTTTCAAGGGGAAAATATATTTTTGTGAATTATACACATATTAACACCAAAATTACGTCCCTGCGTTTT
>ERZ857955.2168-NODE-2168-length-13416-cov-2.665295_pt1 | contig 13416 bp, 16 predicted proteins | sample MGYA00519956_ERZ857955 | MGnify/ENA primary metagenome ERZ857955 (study PRJEB31778, sample SAMEA3449378) | human gut metagenome | biome: human gut; feature: human-associated habitat; material: faeces | place: United Kingdom | collected 2010/2012 ...
CGAACGTTTTCGTAGATTGCTGGGGCAAAAATAATCGGATGGAGCATAACTTTGGGCTGAATATTATATTTTTGTATCGGTTTTCGAAGCTAATCCGCTCATTGCTTTTAGCCTTTAGCTTTTTAGCCTTTTACCTTTTACTTTAACTATGTTACCAGGTATTTTTATCGTACTTTTCTTTTTTGCGCTCGGTGAGTTGGTGGGGTGGCTGGTGAACGGTTTTATTCCCGGGAGTGTGATCGGGATGATGTTGTTGTTTACCGCTTTATGCTTGAAGTGGGTCAAGCCTGAGCGTATCAAGCCTGTTGCCCGGTTCCTTTGTGATAACATGGCTTTGTTTTTTGTTCCTGCCGGGGTCGGGATTGTGAATGCCTTAGATATATTATCTCAGTATTGGCAGGCGGTATTGGTGGCTTGTGCCGTCAGTACGGTGATGGTGATCGTCGTCGTGGCTTCGATACAACAATGGTTTGAGAAACACCGGAAAGGAGCGGAGTAATATGAAGCCGCTTGCGGAAAATGTCCATCTTACCCCCTTGGGAGATGCGCTGGAAATCGTAGACCAGACCCTTCTCCCCACAGAAAAGCGCCTGATTACCCTGAAAACCCGGGAGGAGCTCTATCGCGCCATTTATACATTGCAGGTGCGCGGCGCCCCTGCCATCGGGATTTTTGCAGGCTATGCACTGTATGTTCTGGCGCAGCAGATCGACGCCTCAGATTTTCCTGAATTCTATCGCCAGCTATCTGAGGACGCTGGCTATTTGGAGGAAAGCCGTCCCACTGCGGTGAATCTCAGCTGGGCGCTTCGGCGGATGCTGAATTGTGCAAAGTCGCAATCATCCGCATCCCGTGATGAGCTGCTGAAGGCGCTGCTGCGAGAAGCCACCGCCATTCAGCAGGAGGACATTGCCATGAACCTCCAGATTTCCCGCAACGGTCTGTCTCTTTTGAAGCCCGGCGATGGGATTCTCACCCATTGCAACGCCGGTCCCCTGGCAACCTCCGTCCACGGCACTGCGCTTGGTCCCATTCTGCTGGGGCAAAAGGAGGGCTATGGCTTCCATGTCTACTCCGATGAAACCCGTCCGCTGCTCCAGGGCGCCCGTCTGACTGCCTATGAGCTTCAGGAAGCCGGCGTTGATGTCACGCTGATCTGCGACAATATGGCGTCGCTGGTAATGGCGCAGGGCAAAATCAACGCCTGCCTGGTGGGCTGTGACCGTATCGCTGCCAACGGCGACACCGCCAATAAGATCGGCACCAGCGGCGTTGCGATTCTGGCGCATCACTATGGCATCCCAGTCTACGTGCTGGGTCCCTCCTCCACCATCGACATGAGCTGTCCCACCGGTAAGGACATTGTCATCGAGGAGCGTCCCGGTGAGGAAATCCGCAGTAAATTCTATGCCCAGCCCCAGGCGCCCTTGAACGTCAAATGCTACAATCCCGCCTTTGACGTCACCGATGCGCGGCTGATTTCCGGAATTATCACAGAAAAAGGCATTTTCCATTATCCGTACACGGATCAATTTCAAGAAGTTTTCTCTAACTAACTGATTTCCATGAAAAAATCTTGCATTATCACCGGATTTCATGATATAATCATGGAAATAGCTGTGAAACCTGACAAAATGAAATGTGGTGACTTGATTGCAAATTCACGAATCAGCCGAAAACTATCTGGAAACCATCCTGGTCCTTCACAACCAGAAGGGCACGGTTCGTTCCATCGACATTGCCAATGAGCTGGGATTCTCCAAGCCCAGTGTCAGCGTTGCCATGAAAAACCTCCGGGAAAACGGATATATCACCGTCAGCCCCGAGGGCTCCATCTCCCTGCTGCCTGCCGGTCAGGCAATTGCCGACAAAATCTATGAGCGCCACACCCTGATTACCGATCTGTTGGTGGCGCTGGGCGTCGATCCGGAGGTTGCCGCCGAGGATGCCTGCCGGATCGAGCATGTTATCAGCGAAGAGAGCTTTGCTGCCATCAAAGCTCACGCCCGGAAAAACATCCCGGAGCTGCTGAATAAACAGGAATAACGCTTTGGGGCTGCTGCATCCGGTTGCGGCAGCTCCTTCTTCATCCAACAGGAAAGGACGATCCAACTTGCTCAGTGAATCCCATATTGACGTACGCTACCCGGACTGCGATCCCATGGGCATTGTCCACCATGCAGTCTACCCCATCTGGTACGAAATTGCCCGGATGGACTTTTTTGCCGCAGTTGGCTACCCCTACGAGGCAATGAACAAAGAGGGCATCAATCCCCCTATGGTTAATCTGAATCTCCAGTATGCCGCGCCGGTACGCTATCCCGGGCATGTTACAGTCCGTACCGCCTGTACCCTGTGTCAGGGAAAAAAGCTGGAGCTTCGTTATGCGGTCTATCAGGATGGGAATCCCCGTCCGGTTGCCACCGCTACCTCCTTCCACATCTGGACCGGTCCGGACATGAAATCTCTGGACATGTCCACAAAGCCGGAGATCTACCGGAAGCTCACCGCCGCTGTAGAGCAGCCCGGGATTCTGATTCTGGCTGGCGGACGCTCCACCCGCATGGGCAGCGATAAGGCAGCCGTAACGTTGGACGGAACACCGCTGCTGCTGCGTGCCATCCGGTTCTGGCAGACCACCTGCCCCGGCGCCCCCGTCTATGTATCGGCTGGTCAGCCGGATCACGCGCTTTCCCTGCCTGATGACGTGACGCCTATTTACGATCAGGTGGCGGATTGCGGTCCCATGGGCGGCTTGCAGGCTGCATTCCGGCAGTGTAAAGAGGAGCTGCTGTGGGTCAGTGCTGTGGACATGCCCCTGCTGTCTTCTCAGGCAGTGGAGCAGCTGTCAGACAAGCGCTGCCACTGTGAGGACGCTTGTATATTCACCCATGATGGTCGCCCGGAGCCGCTGCTGGGACTCTATCGAAGCACCTGTCTCCCGGTGATGGATCAGCTGCTTTCCAGCGGAGAACATCGCATGTCCGCACTGCTTAATGCCGTCCGCACCACCCAGGTTCTCCTGAAGAATATGGATTGGGTTCGCAACGTCAACACCCCCCAGGAGCTCGATCAGCTCCGTCAGGAACAACACTGAATACACAAAAGGCTGTGTCCGAACACCGTCGGACACAGCCAATTTTTATGCGAGATTCAATCTTTTTTTTCAGGTTCAGCCAGGTGACTACATAGAGTGCGGCACCGGCTGCCACCTCGATCAGACCGATCACCAGCATCGCCAAATGGTATCCCTGCATGGGCGTCAGCGTAACAGCGTTCAGCCAAAGCCCGGTCGGCGTTCCAACCAGCATGATGCTGCCGATAATCTGGAATACCACAGTAATGGCAAAGTAGCAAATCACGGACCACAGCCCCTTATGCCCGGTAAAGCCATAGCCAAGTGACATTGCCGCATAAAACTGCATCATGGAGCATGCCATGCCGATGATAGCAATTACAGCCAGCTCTGCCAGCATCCCCGCAGCATATAGCTTTTCATGTGCTGTCGTGAACCGCACAGCCTGCCCGGCAATCTGCACCACCATCTTGAGAGAAGCGCTGTCCGATACTGCAACGCCAATGCCCAGCAGCATCACCAGCACCGTCAGAATGATCCAGACAATGGCGACAATCAGCTTGGAGAAAATCATGCTGTGGACGCTCACCGGCAGGGTAAACATCAAATAGCCCTCATCGGTGAGATAGTTTTTATAGAACCGCTGGACCATCAGCACCAGGGTCATCACTGTACCAAAAATCAGTGCCAGCACCCACAAAAACGTTACCATCACTGCCAGAATCCGAAGGATCTGATAGGTTTCCGGTTGATCCATATATCGAATGGCAAAGTGGCTGCCAATGCTCAGCATCAGCATTGCCGCATAAATCACCCACATGACCCGCGCTGTTGCGCGAAATTCATGCTTTAACAGTTTTCCTAACATCTGAATACCTCCCGGAACATCTGGTCCACGGATTTGCCCTGGGTTTCCCGGATCTCATCCACGGACTTCTGCAAAACAATCTGACCCTGACTGATAAAAATCACTTCATCGAGAATCTGCTCCACATCGGCAATCAGGTGGGTGGAAATCACCACTGCGGCATCCGGATCGTAATTGCCGATGATGGTATGGATAATATAATCCCGGGTGGCAGGGTCCACGCCGCCGATGGGCTCATCCAGCAGATAGAGCTTTGCCTTACGGCTCATCACCAGAATCAGCTGGACCTTTTCCCGGGTGCCCTTGGACATCTGTCGGATTCTCATGTCCTGCCGGATGTTCAGGTGGCTGAGCATTTCCTCCGCCCTTGCCCGCTGGAAATCCGGATAGAAATCACAGAAGAAATCCAGCAGCTGCCGAACACTCATCCAGTCCGCCAGATACGTCCGCTCCGGCAGATAGGAGACAATGGACTTGGTTTTCTTGCCGGGCGCCATACCGTCGATCAGCAGCTCGCCGCTGTCCCAGGTAATCAGTCCGTTTGCCATTTTAATCAGCGTGGTTTTACCGCTGCCGTTGGGTCCCAGCAGACCCACAATTTTTCCAGGCTCCACAGTCAGATTTACATGCTCCAGCGCCTGGGTCCTGCCATAGGACTTGCAAAGATCCCTGCATTCAAGAATTGGCGTCATGTTCTTCTCCCCTTTCCGATTCCTCCAGCAGCGCTACAATCTCCTGCCGGGTATAGCCCAGCGCCTGCATCTGCCGGATAAACGCCGTGATATGGCGATTTGCCAATGTACGCTTTGCATCCTCAATCATTTCCGTATCCTCCGTTACAAATCTTCCGCTGGTGCGCTGAGAGAACAGCAGTCCCTGCCGCTCCAGCTCCTGCAGCGCCCGCTGCATGGTGTTGGGATTGACCCCCGCGTCTACCGCCAGCTCGCGAACCGCCGGAACCCGCTGCCCGGGAATCCATTCGCCGGACACAATGCCCAGCTTGATCTGCTCCACCAGCTGCGAATAGATCGGCGCACTGCCATCAATTTTCCACTGCATAAAACGCCTCCGTTTGTATTGTTGTATTAGTTTCTTAGTACAATAAGACAATAATACAATTTTCCCGATTTGTCAAGAGGAAAATGAAGAAATTTTGCCAAAGGCGCAAAAAAGAGCCTCCATGCTTTTGGAGACTCCTTTTGCGTTCAATTTACAATATCTTATAGCAAACCACCCATACCCGTCATGGGATCGTCCTTGTGCGCCTGCTCCAGACACCGGGCAAACTGCGCCACGGAGGGATTTTCCTGCTGCTCGTACCAGAAGCAGCGAAGCTCCTCGGTTTTTCCCACCGGATAACAGCGAAGGTTATTTCCCAGGGTCATCCGGCTGAGCATGGTGGACACCATAATGCCCTGCCCCAGCTCCACCGCCATATATGCCGATTCCAGATTGGGGGATATGATAATGCGGCTGGGGGTAAAGCCCAACTCCCGGCACTGACGGCGGGCACGGCTGCGGCTTTCTGACAGGCTCTCTCTCGATGCTGCCGCCTTGATAAACGGCTCGCTTTTAAAGTCCTCCACGGTTGCCCCGGGGACTGCCTTGGGATGCTCCGGCGACACCAGTAGAACCAGCGGCGTATCCAGCACCTTCAGATTTTTAACCCCCTGATCCTTGGGCGCAAACTCCCGATAGGTGATAATCAGATCCAGCTTCCGGCTCAAAAACAGCTCGTTGAGCTCATACTGCGGGTGTTTTTCCCCTTCAAATTCCAGCTCCGGGCTCTCGTTTTTCATCTCCCGCAGGGCTTTTCCGATGCCTGCGGAGATGTCCAGCCACTCCAGATAGCCAATGTGCAGGGAATTGCTGAGCCCATGGTAATACGTCCGGGTCTGCTCCATAGTCTCCTGAAATTGACGCTCCACATCGGAAAACAGCGCATAAAAATTCTCCCCTGCTCTGGTCATGACCACATAGTGATGGGTGCGCTGGAACAGCTGAAAGCCCAAATCCTCCTCCAGCTTGGCAATATATTTGCTCACGGACTGCTGGGTCATAAACAGCTGCCGTGCTGCCTCGGTAAAGCTCAGGGTTTCGCACAGCGCCATAAAGCACTTGATGGAAGCCTCGTTAATCATGGTGTCACCTCATCTGGTTACGCGTTCTTTCTTTCTATCATACTACAAATCGTTGTAACAAGCAAGAAATTCCGGCGGCTCCCATTCAGGAGCCGCCAAGGATTACAGCTCATTTATTCTACCGAAAGTGCCGGACGATTCCGACCTGCCAGGTATCCCGCTGCCATAATCACCACGGATGCAGCAATGCCGATGAACAGCGCGTCAAAGGGCAGCACGTTCAAAACACCAAAAATCAGCACCAGCAGCGGCGAGACAATAATAGAGCACATGGCAAACTTGTGGGGAATCTTTCCCGGCAGCCACAGGGCGCAGCACATTGGCACCAATACCACCGCGCCCCGGAGCCCCATGGACATAAAGGCGAACTGCAAAATCGTATCGCCCAGGGAGCCGGTGGACAGACAGCAGCCCAGCAGCAATACAGCAGCAGTGACGATTTTCCCCACGATCGCCTCCAGCCGTGGATTGTTGTCCAGCTTATGGGTAAACTTTTTTACGATATCCTTATTGACAATGAACGAGATGCCCAACGCCAGACCTGCGCCGGTACCAACCACTGCCACAAACAGGGTGCCCATGACAATACCGGCTAATACCGGGGGCATATGCTCCATGACAAAGCTGGTAAGCGCGGTTTTTGCCACGATCCCGGGATGGGTGGCGCGCATATAAAGCCCCACCAGAATACCGCCGATGCCGATGGGCGGAATCAGGAATGCGCTCATCACTGCGCCCTTTCTGGCACAGGCGTCGGATTTACAGGAAATCACCGCCTGGGCATAGGTCTGGGTGGTCAGCACGCCGAAAATCAGAGAAAGACATGCGCCGATATCCTTGCCTGCCCCTCTTGCCATCAGAGAGAAGAAATGGACGCCCTCGGGATTGTCAATGCCCTTAACCATATCCACAAAGCCGCCTACGCCGCCGGTGAGCGACAAAACAATGGCGCCGCAGCCGATCATGGCAATGTACAAAAGTGTCAGCTTCAAAACGCCTACCATGCCTGCGCCCTTTGCGCCGCCGAACACCACATACAGCACCATAAATGCCGCCGCAATCAGCAGTTCCACCACCATGCTGAGATTGGGGAACAGCACGGTAATTACGGCAGTCGCGGCAATAAGCTGGGAGATGATATTGATAAACGTACCTACAGAGTTGAGGATCGAAGCGGAAAGTCCGAGCCATATTCATGCCCGATCATCTGCACCAGTGTGGCGCAGTGGCTATTCCGAAAGGGCTTTACATACACCAGCGCCAGCACGAGACATGCAATGCCGCCGCCCAGGGTAAACCACCAGGCGCTCATACCATAATTATAAGCCAGCTGCGCCGTACCAACGGTAGACGAGCCGCCCACCAGCGTGCCCATAATGATGCCCGCTGTAATGGCAGAGCCGTTTTTGCTGCCCCCTGCCTTAAACTTGGTGCCGGAGTAAATACTCAGCCCCAGAATCATTGCCACGGTCAGGATCAGACCGCCGATCATCCAAATATTCATGCTTTTACACCCATTCCTACCGAATTCCCCTGCCAATTTTCCATGCAGGGCAAAAAAAGCGTAAGCCGACCAAGCCCAGAGGTACTTCCCCTGTGCTCAGCCGGCTTTTAAACAAGGCTGCTGCGGCGGATACCGCAGTTTTTGTCAAAACAGCTTACGTTATGCCTTTGTTTCGCTGCGGACCATTTCCGCATATTGTGTGCCCACCATTTTTATGGCACTGATTAAAGCCTTTTTCAGGTGCCCCTGGTACTGGCGCTCCATACGCGCCACCAGCGGTTCAATCCCCTGCTTCATATCGTAGCCAATGATGAGATTACTGACAAATTCCTTGGCAAGCCCAGTGACCATGGTGCACTCCACATTGTGAACCACACCGGTGTCCATGTCGATCAGCGCCACCAATGCCATCTCTTCATAAATCCGCTGGGCAGTGGTGTTGCTGGGCATTCTGGCATACCCGGAAAACAGGACCAGATCCATGCCGGTACCTCCCGTTTATTCTGCCGGACGCCGGGACCGCATGGCGGGTGGAACCGGCGGGCATGCCGGAGCCGCAATGGGGCAGCGTATGGCAAGAAATCAGGGCATCAAACAGGGTCGTCCAGGAACTGCTTCTCCAGACGGAACACCTCAAAGAGCTGCTTATCGCGCTTTGCCTTCAGCTCCTCCATGTCCACGCCCTCATAGTCATAGAAGCCCTTGCCGGTCTTGATGCCCAGCTCATTGTGTTCCACCATCTCTTCCAGCACAATGGGGATGTCCTCACCCTTGGGGGGATGGGGCATCTCATAGCTGTGGTTCCGGAAGTTATTGGCGGTCATATCTACACCGCCGAAGTCCATACGCTTGCACAGACCCAGTACACAGGCGCGGGGAATGAAGCTCGCCTTGCAAGCAAGGTCAATTGCCTCCGCATCGCAATAGCCATGCTCCAGCAGGTAGAAAACCTCCTGGTTCAGGCACTGCTGCAAACGGTTTACAATATAGCCCCGGATAAACTTCTTCATAAGTACCGCAGTCTTGCCGCACTTTTTCAGCAGTGCCATGGCAACGTCGGCATACTCCTGAGGTGCCTGCTCACTCTTGACCACCTCAACCAGAGGAATCAGCTGAGGGGGCGCATACCAGTGGCAGATGATCTGCTGGGGCAGCAGCTGCTCCGGCACGATCTCAAAAATATTCAGCGCAGAGGTGTTGGAGGCGATAATGACATCCGGTCCAACACAGCCAGCCAGCTGCTTGTAAAGCTCAGTCTTAGCATCGCGATTCTCCACGATAGTTTCCTGAATAAAGTCCGCACCGTCCACTGCCTCTTCCACGGTCATGGCAAAGTTGACGCGCCCGAAGATCGTTTCAACGTCCTCCTGGGCAACCTCGCCCTCCTGGGCAAAGGTTTCCAGCTGAGAATGCAGCGCGGCAATCGCCTTGTCACGGGTTTTCTCGGACCGGGTCCACATGGTGACCTGATAGCCGCCCATGGCATAGGTCTGAGCAATACCGGGGCCCATGGTTCCGGCGCCCAGTACCGCAATCTTCTTAATATCTGCTAAAGTTTTCATAATGTCTCTTCTTTCCGCTTTTTTAGCCGTACAGCACTGTGCAGACCGAAGGGGGGACTCTCCGGTCTGCACGTGTCATGCAGCCAACTCGTTTTAGAAGTTGATATACGTTACAAATAGTTTTCTTCTTATGCATCAGTTTGTCAAATTTCTTTGAACCGCCGATGCAATCGAAGGTGCCTGACCCAGCGTTCAGATTTTTCGTCTGACAAGCCAAAAGCCCGCAGGAATACTTTATGTATTTCAAGGGATTACGGCGAAGTCAGAGGGAAAAGATGACGCTACGGCAGGTGCATGAGATTGAGGAGGTGGTTCTATTTATTAGAAGGAGCCCTCTTCCCAAGCTACCAGGCGAACAAAGCCGCCGTCAGCCATCTCGCAGCGGAAGGGGAATGCTGCGATGGTCATTCTCTTACCGGTGACCTCATCGATGTCGCCGCCTGCGTTCTCGACGGTGCAGACACCCTGCTGCATGTAGATACGATGGCAGGGCTCGTAGTCGGGGAAGGTCACAGTGGGATCCAGACCGGTTGCCTTGCGGTATGCCTTATCCAGCCAAGGCATCTGCTCGGACAGAGGATCATGCCACAGAGGAGCATCGGTAGCGCCCCAAGTGCCGGAAATACCCTTGATGTGCTTCTCATGGGTCAGGTAGTTTGCCAGCTCGGGACCCTCGCCGGGATAGTAGTTGTAGTACTTGTCGTTGTTGACTCTCCAGTAATGATGGAAGCCGGTGTTGATGACAACCCAGTCGTTCTCGCGGACCTCAAGACCGTCCTTTTTACATGCAGCGTCGAACTCCTCGGGAGTGATGATGTGCCAAATGTTGCCCATCTTTGCGGGATCGCCCTCAGCAGCGTTCCACTTCTCCTCGAACTCATCCTTCAGGTAGCGCATGTCTACGATGATACCGGAGCCGATGCAGCGCTCCAGATGAATCTCAGCCAGGGTATAGCCGTTTGCTTCCCGATCCACTTCCTCCTCATGGAGCACATGGTTGGGAGCATCCATATGGGTACCTGCATGCAGGGTGCCGGTGTAGGTCATGGTTCTCTTGTGGAACCGACCCAGATACTGACCGCGGGGGAACTGCAGGTCGGTACGGGCACCGGGGAAGGGCCACAGGGGGGTGTCAACGCCCCAGGGCTGGGACAGATCATAGATCTTAACCATCTTGGAGTCGTCCAGGTACATTTTTACTTTGTCGAGAGGCATGTAGGCCATGATTGTTTCCTCCTATATATGTAGTGTATTGATTTGATCCGTGTCATATGATACACCTTGGAACAGTTCCAGAGTCAACCCCCTCTCAGGAATTTTTTCTATCCTTTTTGCCTCTGCCATTGCGTTTTTCGTGAAAATCGCCTATAATATTTTTGAATCTGCACAGCAGAGAAGATGATTAGGAGGCACCTCCATGCAGTACAAAATCGGTGATGTGGCAAAGATTCTGGGCATTTCCCCGGACCTGCTGCGATACTATGAAAAAAAAGGCGTTGTGATGCCCATGAAGGGAAAACACAACGACTACCGCTATTATGATTTTTGGGACATCAACTTTCTTCTGGACTGTCTCTGGTTTAAAAACTTTGGCTTTTCCATCGACCAGATTGCCGACATGGTCAAGATTCCCTCCTCGGAGGAGCTGAATGATCTGTTCCTCAAAAAAGAGGACGAATTGCAGGCAACCATCGCCCGGTGTGAGCTGCTGCTCCGCCGGTCCGAGGAATATCGCCGGGATCTCCAGCTGTCCAAGGAGCTGCTGGGGGTATGCGAGATTGTAGAAAGCCCGGAATATATCCGCTATCTCAACCGCTACACCGACACCTATCGGAACTCCCCTGCCCTTCAAAAGCTCAGCCACGACTGGCTGGGACTCATGCCCTTCACCCACCGCTGCTTTGAGATCGAAAAGGACGATCTTTTGGATCAGGGCGGCAAGGACTATGCCTGGGGGCTGAGTCTGGGGATGGAATATGTCCGGCTGCTCAACGTCAGCACGGCGCCTCCGGTGGTGCATATTCCCGCACAAAAGAGTCTTCATTCCGTGTTCACCAACACCGGGAAAGGCAACTTCTCTCCCCAGCTCATCCGCTACATGGTAGACTACTGTGACGCCCATGGTCTTACCATCTGCGGTCCCGCCCGGGGCAATCTTCTATGTTCCGTGGCAGAGGGCGACGGACTCACCGGCTACTTTGAGGTCTGGATTCCCATTGAGGAAACCGCTCAGGATGCCCAATAATCGAGTATTTACTCCGCTGTATCAAAAAGATACAGCGGAGTTTTTCTTTCGCAGTATCGTCTTACCCCTTGACACATTATACTATGTATTGTATAGTATAGTGTAACAGGAGGTGTCTTATGGATACACAGCTCAAACGCGGCGTTTTGGATGCTCTGGTGCTCTCTACGCTGCTGAAGGCGGATTCCTATGGCTACCAGATCATCAAGGATATCTCGCCCCACACCACCATTTCCGAATCCACCCTCTACCCCATTCTCCGCCGTCTGGAAAACAGCGGCTGCCTGACCACCTACAGCCGTGCGCATGCCTCGCGCCTTCGAAAATATTACAGCATCACCCCCCAGGGTGTTCAGCGCATTCAGGAATTTTTGGCGGAATGGGAATCTGTTATGGCACTGTATGCCTACATCAAAGGAGAGTATGATCGTGAAAAAACTTGAATTCATCAACGAGCTGGGGGCACAACTCCAATCCATGCCCCCGGAGGAAATTCGTCCCCTGCTGGACTACTATATGGAGATCGTGGCAGATCGCATGGAGGACGGCATGACCGAGGAAGAAGCCGTTGCTTCCCTGGGTCCCATCCCCGAATTGGCAGCAAAAATTCTGGCAGAGCAGCCCCAACCGGAACAAACGCCGATTCCCGCTCCCGCTTTGGAGCCTGTTTCCCAGCCAAAGCGCCGCTGGTCCGGCAGTGCCATTGCTCTGGCAATTCTGCTCAGTCCCCTATGGCTGGCGCTATTGTGCGTGCTTATTGGCGTTGAAATCACAATCTGGGTTACACTGGGTGCCCTGGTGGTCAGTGCAGGGAGTATGATTCTGGCAGGAATTGCCGGTTCTATTCTCAGTCTGATTCCCATGTTTGATCCGGTATCCGGCTTTGCCCGTATTTTTGTCTGCGGCTGTTGCCTTGTCTGCGCAGGCATTGGCGCGCTGCTGCTGCCCCTGAGCATTTGGCTGATTCTTTTGTTTGCCCGATTCCACAGATTTTGCTGGAAGCGGCTCACCGGAAAGGAGTAACCCATGAAAAAGTTTACGAAAATCTTTGTCATTCTGGGCGTGGTGCTCTGTATCTGCGGCAGTGCAGTCACCGCAGCAGGCTATCTTGGCGGCGGCTTTCGGGAGCTGTCCGGCAGAGTCTCTCCCCGCATCACCGCTGTGTCCTCCCCCCAGGGTCAGGAAAACCTCACCTTCTCACCCGATGAAATTGACCGGCTGGAATTCCGGCTGAGCAGCGAGGATATCGTCCTCCGTCCCTCCGACGATGGGCAGATTCACATTCGCTATTCCAAGCGGGACGACGTAACCTATCAGGCATACACCGAACAGAGCGTCAATTCCGGTAGCAAAAATACGCTGATTTTTACCCGAAACGTTGATTCCGGTTCTTCCCAGCTGTTCTATTTTGGCTTCCACTATGAATCCGATACGCCGGACGTCCAGGTGGCGCTGCCCAAGGGTTTGTCTGTGAACATCACCACCGCCTCCGGCGATGTAGAGTTGAACGGAATCTCAGCTGCTGACCTCTCCGTTGCTACCGTTTCCGGAGAAGTGGATCTCAGCCAAGTGCAGACGGAGTCCCTTACCCTTGGCACCGCCTCCGGAGACATGGACCTGGAGCAGACCACCGTATCCGGCGAAACCAGTCTGGAAACCACCTCCGGTGAAATGGAGCTGGAGGATTGCACCCTGAACCGTGCTGTCGCCTGCTCCTCGGTCAGCGGCGATCTCAGCGGTCATGCGATAATCTCCGGAGACATCACCATCGGCACTACCTCCGGAGATGTGGAGCTGGATCTCACCGGCTCCCCTGCCCATTCCGCCGGCAATATTTCCACCACCAGCGGAGAGCAAAACCTTCAGGGGCTCCAGCCAAAGTCAGATTATTATGTGAATATCTCCACGGTCAGCGGTGATATCACCCTTCATCACTGACAAAAAACAGCGGACCGGTTTTCCGGTCCGCTGTCATTTTTTCGATTAAGGCAATACCGCACAAATTGGTGGCGAGGATTCA
>ERZ857955.2182-NODE-2182-length-13320-cov-4.203091_pt1 | contig 13320 bp, 9 predicted proteins | sample MGYA00519956_ERZ857955 | MGnify/ENA primary metagenome ERZ857955 (study PRJEB31778, sample SAMEA3449378) | human gut metagenome | biome: human gut; feature: human-associated habitat; material: faeces | place: United Kingdom | collected 2010/2012 ...
AGATCGCCGAAATCGAAGCGGCAACGGGCCGTCAGATCGTGAAACTCGCTATGGGCAGCCCCGACCTGCCCCCGCACCAGTCGGTCATCGACCGTCTCGCCAAAGAGGCGCAGCGTCCCGACGTGCACAAATACATGTCCTACAAGGGAGAGCCGATCCTGCGCAAAGCTTTTGCAGACTGGTACAAGAAATGGTACCGCACCGAGCTGGACTACAATTCGGAGGTGCTGCCCCTGATCGGTTCGAAGGAGGGTATCATGCACATCTGCATGACGTTCCTCAATAAGGGCGACAAGGTGCTGGTGCCCAACCCCGGCTACCCCACCTACTCGGCGGCCGTGCGTCTGGCCGGCGGCGAGATGGTGACCTATGCGCTCAACAAGGAGACGAATTTCTACCCCGATTTCGCGGCGATCGAGAAGGCCGGGCTGGACGGTGTGAAGATGATGCTGATAAACTACCCCAACATGCCGACGGGACAGACCCCGACCATGGAGCTGTTCCAGCAGATCGTGGATTTCGGCGCCAAGCACAACATACTGATCGTGCACGACAACCCCTACAGCTTCATCCGCAACGCGGCGGCTCCGATCTCGATCATGGAGGCAGAAGGCGCGCGCGACGTGGCGCTGGAGATGAACTCGCTGTCGAAAGGCCATTCGATGGCCGGCTGGCGCGTGGGCGTGGTCGTAGGCAAGAAGGAGTGGATCGACTCGATCCTCACGTTCAAGTCGAACATGGATTCGGGTATGTTCTACCCCATTCAGGCTGCGGCCGACACGGCGCTGGCGCTGGGCGAGGAGTGGTTCAAGGAGCTGAACGACATCTACTACGGCCGTGAGAAGCAGGCGTACGCGCTGCTCGACGCGCTGGGATGCAAATACCGCGAGCATCAGGCGGGACTGTTCGTATGGGCCGAACTGCCGGAGTCGTACGAGGGTGACAGTTTCGCATTCTCGGACGAGGTGATGGACAAGTGCGACGTGTTCCTGACTCCGGGCGGCATCTTCGGCTCGGAGGGCAAGCGTTACATCCGCATCACGCTCTGCTGCCCAGAGGAGCTGCTGAAGAAGGCAACGGAAAACATCAAGGCCAAGTTCGGAAAATAATCCGGAGGCGATACGGTCCAAGAACCGAATGACAAAGAGACTGTCTCAGCGTTTTGAGACGGTCTCTTTTTTTGCCGTGGTTGTCGGCCGTCGCACGGACCGGAGCCGCGGTGAAAAAGCGGAATTCGGGAAGCGGAGATCGGTAAAAATCACTATCTTTGAAACAGAGCGGGCATAGCCTTGCCGGGCGGCCATTTTTCCGCCGAAACCGACGCATATGGAGATAAAATCACTGGAAAAGACAGACTTCAACACGCTGTTCAGGGCTTTCGGCCGGGCGTTCGCCGACTACGAGGTGCAGCTGAACGCGGAACAGCTGCGGGCCATGCTGACACGGCGCGGTTTCGATCCCGCCCTTTCGTTCGCCGCATTCGACGGAGCGCAGATCGCGGCTTTCACGCTGAACGGCATCGGCAATTTCAACGGCGTGCCGACGGCTTACGACACGGGAACCGGGACCCTCAAGGAGTACCGGGGCACGGGACTGGCCACGGAGATTTTCAGACACTCGATGCCGCACCTACGGCGGGCGGGCGTCGGACAGTATCTGCTGGAGGTGTTGCAGCACAACACCGGAGCCGTGTCCGTTTACCGGAATCTGGGGTTCGAGACGGTTCGGGAGTTCAACTATTTCTGCCGGGCGAACACGGAAATCGTCGACCGGGGCGATACGCCCCGCCTGCCCCACTCGGTGAGACGGATAGATCCCGAAAAATTCGCTTCGATCTCCTCCTTTTGGGATTTCACGCCCTCGTGGCAGAACAGTTTCGAATCCATAGGAAGAGCCGCCGGAGATTTCGTCAGTCTGGGCGTATTCACCGAAGAGGAACTCGCCGGCTACTGCGTTTTCGAACCCGCGTCGGGCGACGTCGCGCAGATCGCGGTGAAGCGGCAGTACCGCAGAAAGGGAATCGCCGGCCTGCTGCTGCGGGAGATGCTCCGGCTAAACAGAAACGACTCCCTCAAAATCATAAATACCGACGTCTCGTGCGACTCGATGACCGGATTCCTGCAAGCGAAAAACATCGTGCCGCAGGGAAAGCAGTTCGAAATGATCCGGAAGATATGACGCGGCGGCAGCGCATCGCCGGTTCCCGCATCAGACCGGCGGCGGCCTTTCTTCGTGCCGCTCCACGCTGATGCCGACGATGCGGAAAAGAGGAGGACAGGCCGCCGTGCGGCGTCCTCATGCGGGCAACGGATCTTCCCGCGATGAAAAAAGGCTCTCCGCACGGAGAGCCTTTGGCGAATTCTGCGACCTCAGGGATAATCTGCGATTGCAGCGGCGCGCTACTCGTTCACGATACGGACCGAGAGGATCAGGTCGCCGGGACGGATGTCGTCGATGACGTCCAGCCCTTCGACGACGCGGCCGAAGCAGGTGTGACGACCGTCGAGATGCTGCGTCGTTTCGCGGGTGTGACAGATGAAGAACTGCGAGCCGCCCGTGTCGCGTCCCGCATGGGCCATCGAAAGCACGCCCCGGTCGTGGTACTGGCGCGGAGCCGAGGTTTCGCATTTGATCGTGTAACCCGGACCGCCCGTGCCGTCGCCTTTGGGGCAGCCGCCCTGAATGACGAATCCCGGAATCACCCGGTGGAAAGTCAGTCCGTCGTAGAAACGGCTCTCCGCGAGTTTTACGAAGTTCGCCACCGTGCCCGGCGTCTCGTCGGTATAGAGTTCGGCTTTCATGTCGCCTTTCTCGGTCGAAATAATTGCGTATTGTGCCATATCGTTCGATAAAATTAAGGTTCCAGAACTTTGATTTCCGCGGCGGCGGCCTTGACCCGTTCGCGCAGGGCCTCCAGATCGCCGTCGAGCGGGGCGTAGCCCGTGACCACGCCCATGCGGCGGTTCACGCGGGCCGAGGGTTTGCCGAAGATGCGCACGTCGGTGCGGGGATCGGCGGCCAGTGCGCGGTCGATGCCCTCGTAACGCGGCGCCGAGGTGCAGGCGACCGGCGAGAGGACGACGGCCGAGGCGCCCAAACGCTCGAACGTGACGGCCGGAATCGGCAGCCCCAGCACGGCGCGCAGGTGCAGTTCGAATTCATTGAGGTTCTGCGTGCCGGCCAGCGTCACCATGCCCGTATCGTGGGGCCGCGGCGAGAGTTCGGAGAAGTAGACCCCGTTTTCGTGGCTCAGGAAGAACTCCACGCCCCACAGCCCGGCGCCGGTCAGCGCTTCGGTGACGGCGGCCGCCATGCGCTGCGCTTCGGCCAGATGTTCGGGCGCGATGTGCGGCGACTGGAAGCTTTCGCGGTAGTCCCCGCCCTTCTGCACATGGCCGATCGGCGGGCAGAAGAGCGTCGGGCCGTTCTTCTGGGTTACGGTGAGCAGCGTGATCTCGCTGTCGAAGCGGATGAACTCCTCGATAATCAGCTCGCGGATGTCTCCGCGCGACCCTTCGCAGCCATAGCGCCAAGCGTGCTCCAGCTCTTCGGGTCCTTTGACGAGCGACTGGCCTTTGCCCGACGACGACATCAGGGGTTTCACCACGCACGGATAACCGATCTTCGCGGCGGCTTGCTTCAGCTCGTCGTACGACGTCGCGTAGAAATAGCGGGCGGTCTTCAGCCCCAGCTCCTTGGCCGCAAGGTCGCGGATGGCTTTGCGGTTCATCGTGAAATTGACGGCGCGGGCGCTCGGCACGACCTGCACGCCCGCCTTTTCGAACTCGTAGAGCCGTTCGGTGCGGATCGCCTCGATTTCGGGCACGATGATGTCGGGACGGTGTTTCCCGACGGCGGCGGCCAGCGCGTCGCCGTCGAGCATGTGAAACACTTCGCATGCGTCGGCGACCTGCATGGCGGGGGCGCCCGCATAAGAGTCGCAGGCGACGACGGTCTGTCCCAGCCGCTGCGCCGCGATCACGAATTCCTTGCCCAGCTCACCCGAACCGAGCAGCATTATTTTTTTCATGGACTTCTGTTTTTTTAGTGACGCAAAGATATGTTTTTTCGGCCTAAATTCGTACCTTGTAATGATAAAACTGCTCCGAAACCATGAAAAACCCGTTCATCGAATTATGCGGCTGCATGTGCCTGACCCTGCTGGCGCCGCAGCCTGCCGCGGCGAAAACGGCCGGGGAGGTCCCGCCCGCCGATACGCTCCGCACCGTCTTCTTCACCGACATACACGTCACGCCGGGCAACGCGCAGGATTCGCTCTTCCGGATCGCCGTCGCGGAGGCGAACGCTTCGGACGCCGATCTGGTCATCTTCGGGGGCGACCTGACGAACATGGGGAGCGACCGCGAGCTGGCGCATGTGCACGGACTCATGTCGCAGCTCCGCAAGCCGTGGTTCACGGTGCCGGGCAACCACGAAACGACGTGGTCCGAAAGCGGCTGCACGACATTCCGCCGTCTGTTCGGACATGCGGGATGCGTCGCCACCCGCGCCAAGGGTTATCTCTTTCTGGGCTATGCCAGCGGACCTTATATGAAAATGGCCGACGGAATGATACGGGGCGAAGACCTCGCATGGCTCGAACGCCAAGCGGCCGCCGCACGGCCCGGCGAGCGGATCGTAAGCCTCTGCCACTATCCGCTCAACGGGGATCTGACGAACCGGCAGGAGGTGACCGAGACGCTGAAAAGCGTGGGCGTCACGGCATCGCTGTACGGCCATTACCACCAGCTGCAGCTGCGCAACTTCGACGGGATTGCGGGGATTCCGGGCCGCTCGCTCGCGGGCAAAAGGGGCGAAGCGCCGGGGTATACGCTGCTCGACTTTTTCGCCGACTCGGTGCGCATACGCGAGAAGCCGCTCGGCATGCCCCCGGTCACCCGGTATACGGTCTGCCTGAAAGACGATCCGCAGATATCGGCGCTCCCCTGCGACCCGCTACCGCCGGCGCCCGACGCCGAAGGCCGCATGCGGCTGGTCGTGCAGGACAGCGCCATAGTGCTGACGGGAGCGGCATTCTGCGGCGAGGTGCTCTGTTACGGCAATTCGCAGGGCGTACTGCGCGCCTACGACACGCGCAAGGGACGCGAATTGTGGCGGCACGTCTTTCCGGACGGGCTTTACACCACCCCGCTCTGCACCGACGGACTCGTGATCGCGGGAGCCGCATCGGGCGGCATATGGGCTTTCGACGCCCGGACGGGGCGCGAGAAATGGCACCTTCCGACGCAGAGCGCCGTCGTGGGCGACGGAATTACGGACGGCGGGGCATTATATATAGGGCTGGGAACCGGTTCCATAGGCAAGATCGACCTGCGCAGCGGCAGGCTGTTGTGGCGGCACGATTACGGCTGCGGGCAGGCGCATGGGACCGCCATTTCTATTGTCTCGACGCCGGCACCGGCGAACTGCTCTGGAAGTGGAACAACGGCAGCGGCAGTCGCTTCTTCTCGCCGGGGCATGTCGTACCCCGCATCGCCGGCGGCAAGGTCTTCATCGTCGCCCCGGACCGCGTCGTGACCTGTCTGGATCTCGCCACCGGGAAGCAGCTATGGCGCGACAACAGCCGCAAATCGCGCGAAACGACCGGACTGAGCGGCGACGGACGGAGGTTCTACTACAAGACGATGGACGGCGAGCTGGCGGCAATAGACACCTCGGCGGAGCGGTACCGCGAACTATGGTGCACGGACCTCGGCTGGGGGTATGAGTACAACTCCTGCCCGGCATTCGTGCGCGACGGCATGGTCTATGTCGCGGGCCGTCACGGCACCGTTGCCGCCGTAGGCGAAGACGGCACGCTGCTGTGGAGCGTCAAATGCTGCAATTCGGGCGGAAATGATTTCGCGCAGGCTCCCGACGGCTCCCTGTGGACGACCTTCGCCGAAGGCAAGGTCTTCCGGATACCATAAACGGGCCTACAAATCTTATTTTTAATAATTTCCGGCAATTTTTCGCGCGTCGGAGAACAACGTACGCTTTTTTTTTGCATACTTTTGCGGCATAATATACACTTCCGCCCAAAATATACACAAAACAGAGCGAGTGTAATTAACAACGATAATGAAAAGCGTCACTATCCTAACGATTGCGGCCATGGCGATGGCCGCTGCGACGGGTTGCTCCCACGACAACCCCACCCCGTCGCCCGAACCGCCCGTAAAGGGCGGGGAATTCAATGAATTCGGCTTCACGACAACCGCTCCGGTCACGCTCTCCGTCGATTACGGCGACATGGCCGGGATGCCCGCCAACGTCTATTTCGAGGTCTACGACACCTGTCCCGTCGAAGAGACCGAAACGGCCTATGCCAAAATCGCAGGTGTCGAGCCGCTCTATGCCGGCTATACCGACGGGCAGGGACGTTTCGAAGGGACGATCGAACTGCCCGCGTATATCCGGAAGGCTTATGTATTGACCCCCGCCTTCTATGCGCGCACCCTGCTCGAAGCGACCCGCAGCGGCGATATGCTGACCGCATCGGCCGAATCGGGAGCACCTGCCAACGCAGCCCCCGCATCGACGCGCGCCAAGGAGTATCATTCGACGGCTGTCGAGCGGGACGGTTGGAAGACATGGCTGGGCAGCTACGACACGACCTACGGCAGCATCGGCTACGAATACGACGGCGATCTGAAGGTCAAGAATTACGGAGCGCTCCTCAAGGCGCACGCAAGCGTGTTCGACACGACCAAAAAGTGTCCGAAGGAGTACCGCTCCTCGCGCGACCTCTATCTCGAAAAATCGGCCGAAGTAGTCATCACCCTGCTGGGCAGCAACACCTGCTGGAACAGCTCGATGGGTTATTATTACTACAAGACCGGCAACAAGCCCAAGTCGCTCGCCGACGCCAATGTGGTGATGATCTTCCCCAACACGCAGGACGGCCGGTGGAGCAACTCGCCGTGGGAATCACGGCTCTATCAGGGCGTGGAGCGCGGCACCGCCGTACAGCTGATCTATTATCCCGAAATCGCCGACGGCAGCAAGGCCGGAGCTACGACCGTATTCCCGGCCGATTACCGCATCGGCTTCGTACTGGCCACCAACGCATGGACCAACCGGCTGAGAGCCGGAGACAAAAAGTACCGCGCCGCGACTTCCGACGGTCTGAGCGTCAATAACAACGGCGTCGCCTATCAGACGCCGCGCACGGCCGTATTCCGCTATACGGACAAGAAAAGCGGCATCAATTCGGTGCTCTTCTCGTTCGAGGACCACACCAACGACGAGAACTTCAGCGACGTGGTATTCACGATGACCTCCAACCCCGTGGACGCCGTGACGGACATTCCGTCGGTCGATGTCAACGACGGCAAGAAGACGGCCAACGTACTGCGCGGCATCTATGCCTTCGAGGACCTCTGGCCCAGCCGCGGCGACTACGACATGAACGACGTGATGGTCCGCAGCGATTACGAGAAGGTATTCAACGAAAAGGGCGTTTTCGAGGAGTCGTTCATGCTGAAGACCTTCGCCAACTTCGCAGGCAACGCCAACGGACTCGCCGTGACCCTTACGGGAGCGGCGGCGGACGCAAAACTCGAATTCAGCGTCCGCAAGCCCGGTGCCGAGACGCAGGCCGGAACGATCAAGCCGTTCATCTACCGCACCGACCGCGACGGGCTGACCGCCGGCAAACGCTGGGAGGTGCATATCCCCTACGAAGCGCCGACGGCACGGGCCGAAATGTCGTTCTTCGGCACGAACGACGACAAGTCGATTCCCGAAAAAGGCATCTACTACGTACGCGCCGAGAATTATCCGTTCGCCTTCTTCCTTTCGGGTGCGAACGACGGGGACGTGGCCAAACTGCTCGACCAGACAAATGAAAAGTCCCCGATCGATCAGATCTACCCCGCTTATGCGGAATGGGCCGCTACGAACGGCGAAAAGAATAAAGACTGGTACAAGAAATAATACTCCGCTTTTCAGACAAATACGACCTGCCGCAGTGACGGCAGGTCGTATTTTTTGTTGCGGTGTGGAGGTGGCGGGAGTCGAACCCGCGTCCAAACAGGGAACCCGAAAGCTTTCTACACGCTTAGCCGCCACTTGATCCTTCTACCCCGGTCCGGCAGGCGGCCGCCTAACCGAGGTCCCAGTCCCTGAATTTCGCACGCCGGCCGGGACGGTCCGGCGCACTATCTCTAAATCGATGATACCCCGTATGGAAAGCGGTTAAAGAGCGGAACCACTCTCCGGGATACTCGTCGCCAAGCCTCCTTGGACCCGGCGATTAAGCTAACTTTCTCTGAAAATTAGGCAGCGAGTGCATAGCTGTTATTGCCATTTGTAAATCGAGCATCGGGATTAACGAGCCGCCACACAGCGCTCGGCGTGCTTACAATCAAACTCTGCCTGCTGTCAAAACCGGGCACCCCCGTTTTGCGAAACAAAGTCTCATGGAAACATTGCAAAGATAGTACAAATTTTCGGAATAATGCAGCCGCACCGGGAGAAATCGTCTGTTCGGCTCCGCCCAAGGGCGTTGCGCCGGGGAATCCGGTCCCGGTTCACGCACTTGTCCGGCCCGGCAGGAAAAACTGCGCGCAACTGCATGAGCGTCTCCTTGCACCGCGACAAGTCGCCGCCGGGAAGGGTGGCTGAACCGGGCGCAGACAGGTCTCTGTTTGCGGAAAACTCCGTGATGCGCTTATGAGCCGGTCGGGCAACGGCCCGTTTTCCGTTTCCGGCCGGGCGCACCTGCATGAGCAGAGTATGAGAGCCGCAACGACACCCATGACAGCCCGAATCCCGCCGGACGGCATACCGCAGGGCCACTGTTTCCGGAGCTGTCCTATTCTTCCGAAAGCAGCTCGCGGAGCGTCTGCCGCAGCCGTTCGCCGTTAAGGGGTTTAGACAGGTATTCGCTGGCTCCGGCGTCGAGCGCCTTCTGCCGGTCGCGGTCGTAGGCGAACGCCGTGACGGCGACGATCGGCACCGACGGATCGAAGGCGCGGATACGCCGCGTGGCTTCGAGACCGTCCATGCCGGGCATTTTGACGTCCATGAGAATTGCGGCGGGTTTGAGTTCGCGGCATATCCTCACGGCCTCTTCGCCGTCGGAAGCGCGCACGATGTCGAACTCCCTGCGCAGCATCAGCGACACCAGCAGGTAATTGCTGTCGGTATCCTCGGCCACGAGCAGGCGCGGCAGCCGTCCGTCGCCATGCACCGCCGCCGGACGCGGTGCGGGAGCGGCGCCTTTTTTTCGGGCGCGTCGCACGTCACGGCCGGAATCGTGAACCAGAACCGGGAGCCGCGCCCCACCTCCGATTCGACGCCGATACGGCCGCCCATCTGCTCGACGATGCTCTTCGAGATCGAAAGCCCCAGTCCGGTGCCCTGCGCGAAGCTGTTGAGTTTGACGAAGCGGTCGAAGATGCTCTGCCTATGCTCTTCGGAGATGCCCGATCCGGTGTCTTCGACATGGAAAAGCAACTCGCCGCCCTCCGTACGGTACCCCAGCGTAATGGAGCCTTCGTCAGTGAACTTCACCGCATTGTTGATGAAGTTGGTGATGACCTGAATCAGCCGGTTCTTGTCGCCGACCACGCAGCACTGCGCGTCGTGCTCCCCGAAGATCAGCTCGACGGGTTTGTCCTTGACCTTGAGACTGAGCGAGCGCACCGTCTCCTCGCACATGCGGTTGACGTCCACCCGGCCGTAATTGAATTCGAAGGTGCCTGCTTCGATCTTCGAAAGGTCCAGAATGTCGGATATGAGTTTGAGCAGCAGCTCGTTGTTCTCCTCGACGACACGCATGTACTCACGCCGCTCCCCGATGTCGTCCGTCTCGGCCAGCAGGTTCGAAAATCCCACGATGGCGTTCAGGGGCGTGCGGATTTCGTGGCTCATGTTGGCCAGAAAAGCCGATTTGAGCCGGTCGCTGACCTCGGCCTTGTTCTTGGCCTCGATCAGGTTCTTCTCGGTCTGCTTCAGCTCCGTGACGTCGAAATTGACGCATACCATCTCGATCTTCGACGGGTCGGTGTTCAGCGGATTGCGCACCACATTGACGCGGGTCCATCCCGTCGGTTCGCCTTTGGGCGTAACCCGCAGGTCAAGCGTGAATCCGTTGGATTCGCCCGCCTTGACGCGCCTGATTTCCCGGAATATGGCGTCGCGGTCCTCCGGGTCCACGTAGTTGTAAACCCCGATCACCTGCGGCATCGGCGTATCGCTTTCCTCTCCCAGATTATGAAACCACTGCGGCACGGCATAACCGTCGCGCGTCATCAGGTCGAAACGCGCATAGCCCACCTTGCCGAAGCGGCTCACCAGCGAAAACGAACTTTCGAACTCGGCAAGACGGCTGTAAGCTTCGTTGATCTCGGTGTTGTCGATATTGATGACCACGAAATTGATCAGCTCGCCGTACATGTCGTAGAGCATGGTGACCGTCGTATATATCTGCACGTTTCCGTTCTTGCCCGACGAATAGTAGCCGTCCAGCCTGTTGAAATGGTAATCGAGTTTGAACGCCTGCTCCTGCCCGTTGCGCACGTTCTCGCGGATCTCGCCGGGGACAAGCGGGTTGCGGAAGAAATTGACGCCCAGCACCGCCTCCTTCGTTTTGAGTCCGAAGATTTCGAGGTCCTTGTTATTGAGGTCCACCAGATACCCCTCCCGGTCGTACAGCTCGACGCCGACCTGCACGTTGTCGAAGATGTTGCGCAGCAGCTTTTCGCTGTTGAAAAGCGCTTCGTGGGCGTTGTGCACGTCCGTCGTGTCGGAAAAGAGACAGATCACCTCGTTCTCGTGGGTCGTATAGAGAATCGAATGTATCCAGTGTTTCGATTTCTCGTCGAAACTGTCATGTTCGATGTAATCGCCGCTGTCGAACACCTGCAGGAAAATCGGCATGTAGAAGCGCGTGTCGAGTCCCAGCTCGGAGGCGCGTTTGCCTATATACTGCTCCCGGAACACGCCCGAAATCTTGTCGGCGGCATAATTCGCATCCAGAATCCTGAAATCGACCGGCTCGCCGGCGTCGTCGCGCAGCATCTGCAGCCGGGCGTAACCCAGCGGCATGTGGCGGTAAAGGCCTTCGAGATAGGTCCGCTCGGACTGCGCCTCCCGTTCGGAGCGCTGGAGTTCGATACAAAGGCTGATAATGTTCATCAGCGACGCGAACCACTGGTAATCCTCCCCGCTCCACGTCCGGGGTTCGTTCACGATGTCGATGCCGGCGTATCCCCACACCTTGTCGCGCGAGGCCAACGGCACGGCGATCAGCGATTTGATGTCCTGCACGGCGAGCACCTCCTTTTCGCGGAACGCTTCGTCGGGCAGTTCGTCGAGCGAGGAGATGATGATGGGATTGCCGTTCTCGATACGCCGGGTCCACCACGGCACCTCGTCCATCGACAGGCTGTTTACCAAATCCTGCTCGGCCGTGACGTTCTCGGCCGTAACCTCGTATGTGCAGTCGTGCGTCCTGCGCTCGCGGTCGAACTCGATGATATAGGCCCGGCCGCCGTGGAACATGGTCTGCACGTCGGTGAGTATCTTGTCGATGACGACATCCAGATCGTTGGTTTTCAGCAGCGAGAGCAGCGTATGCGAAATGCTGTTGAGCCGGTACAGCAGGTCGTTGATCTGCTGCCGTTCGGGCGAGTTGACCTTTTCGAGCGGCGGATCGCCCACGCGGAAATAACCCGTCAGCAGCATCCCTCCGTCCTCGGTGGTCTCCTCGCGCAGCAGTTTCCAGTAGCACCAGATCTCGCCGTTCCGTCCCCGAAGCGGGTAAAGGCGCTCCTCGTTGAAATCGCCCCCGCGCACCCCCACCGAAGCGAAGGCGTAGTCCCTGTAGGCGGGGCTTATCATATCCCGGAACTCCTCGTAGCTCACTTGGCACGTGGCAAGGCCCAGCAGATCGCGAAGCCCTTCCGATATGTGGAACATACGACGTTTGCGGTCGGCCTGCCACCAACCTATCTTGGCATCCCGCATGATCTCCTGCAGGATTTCGTATTCTTTCATTCGATAAATTTTAGCGTCACTGTCAGGCCGGAATCTCCCGGCACGTCTATACAAAAGTAGGCATGCCGGGGCGGATATGCAAATTATTGCGGTTATTTTATGAAAACAAACGGCTGATTCATTAAACAAAAACATCCGCAAACGCCTCTCCGAAACCGGACCGAGGCCCAGCGGAGGTATTTTTTTTCGCTTCGGGAACTTTCCGGAACGAATATTTTGACTATCTTTGGAAAATAATTCCAGAGAGCGGCTCTATGAGTGAAAAATACGTTGTAAGACTGAAAAACGCGGCTATTTATCATGCGGACAACCCGTTCGGCAGCACGTCCGAATCCAAATTGCTCCAGCGGGGCGAGATGGTACTCTCCGATGTGAATTTGTGCGTCGCGCCGGGCGAATTCGTTTATCTGCTCGGCCGCGTCGGGAGCGGGAAAAGCACCCTGCTCAAAACGCTGTACGCCGAAGTGCAGCTGCTCACGGGCGAAGGCCGCGTGGCCGGCTTCGACCTGCGAAGGCTCAAACGGCGCGACATCCCCTACCTGCGCCGCAGAATCGGCATCGTGTTTCAGGATTACCAGCTGCTGACCGACCGCAACGTCTTCATGAACCTCTATTACGTGATGAAGGCCACGGGCTGGAAACACGAGAGCGAAATCCGCGAGCGGATCGATCAGGTGCTGAATCTGGTCGATCTGGGGGCCAAAAGCTACAAAATGCCCTTCGAGCTTTCGGGCGGCGAGCAGCAGCGTCTGGTGATCGCCCGCGCACTGCTCAACGACCCGCAGGTGCTGCTGGCCGACGAGCCTACCGGCAACCTCGATCCCGTGACGGCCGAGGGCATCATGCAGCTTTTCGAGGAGATCGCCTGCCGCGGCTGCGCCGTGGTGATGTCCACGCACAACACCGCCCTCATAGAGAACCATCCGGCCCGCGCCATCCTCTTCTCGCAGGGCAAAATCCGCGAAGTGGACCTCAAGGCGGAATTGGGCTGATCTTGGGAATTTGGGCTATTGGATTATCCGGAAATATTTCGTATATTTGTACGATATTTTAAAGACAACAGATGAGTACCGAATTAGAAAACGTAAAAAAGCAAGAAGAAGAATATTCCGCGTCGAATATTCAGGTCCTTGAGGGCCTCGAAGCGGTGCGCAAGCGCCCCGCCATGTATATCGGCGACATTGGTGAGAAGGGTCTGCACCATCTGGTCTATGAGGTAGTCGACAACTCGATCGACGAGGCGCTGGCCGGCTACTGTACCGACATCGACGTGACGATCAACGAAGATAATTCCATCACCGTACGCGACAACGG
>ERZ857955.2192-NODE-2192-length-13224-cov-2.763080_pt1 | contig 13224 bp, 7 predicted proteins | sample MGYA00519956_ERZ857955 | MGnify/ENA primary metagenome ERZ857955 (study PRJEB31778, sample SAMEA3449378) | human gut metagenome | biome: human gut; feature: human-associated habitat; material: faeces | place: United Kingdom | collected 2010/2012 ...
GCTGATACTGCGGTCGGCCGTATCGGCCCGTACCTTACCCCAATCGAACTCCTGCAACGCCTCGACGGCGCTCATCGGCTGCGGACTGGTATGCGCGGAATCGCCCTGTAAACCAAGCAGCCACGCACAATAGCCGACAACCTGTTCCGCGGTGACGCCATGCGCGCGCAGCGCCCCCATATCCAAAGAGCGCTCGCGTTTGGCGAGCCTGCGGCCGGCCGCGTTGTCGATAAGCGGCAGATGCGCATACCGTGGGTTTTCGGGGTTATATGGGGTGTATTGCGATTGTGGTGCGTGCTGCGATGGTGCAGAGGCCTGCGTTTTCGCCTTGCGGAATCCCGCCTTGATAAGCGCTCGGCGAATGGCGATTTGCAAGGCGTTCGACCGGAGCAGGTCGCGGCCGCGCACGATGTCGTCGACGCCCATGTCAAGATCGTCCACGACCACCACCAGCTGGTAGGAGAACAGGCCGTCGGCGCGGCGCACGATGGTGTCGCCGACGTCGTGCGCCAGATTGAATTCCTGATGGCCGAACACTGCGTCATCGAATTGGACGGTTGCGTGCGGGTTTGTGTCGGCGGGCATGGCGATGCGCAGCGAATGGCGGTCGCCGTTGGCCAGCCGCCGCCGGACGGTATCCGGATTGCTGGCGATAAGCCGGCGGCACGTGCCGGGATACACCATGAAACGGTCGCCCTCCTGCGGTGCGGAGGCTGCGCGGATGTCGGCGCGCGAGCAGAAGCAAGGGTAAATCAGCGGGGTTGTGCCAGCGATTGCGTTGTTGGCTGCGCTGCCGACTGCGGGGGTGTGGTCGTTGCGCTCGTCAAACGGCGAATCGTATGCGTCGTCAATCGTCAGGTTTTCCAAGCAATGCAGCGCCTCACGGTACAGGTCGTGCCGAGCGGATTGGAACACCGGATCGCCGTCCCAATCCAAGCCAAGCCAATGCAGATCGTCCATCATCAGTTCGGCCGCGCCGGGCACCACGCGCGGTTCGTCGATGTCTTCGATGCGCAGCAGCATGCCGTCGCCGCGGCTGCGCGCGGACAGCCATGCTCCGAGCATCGCATAGATGTTGCCGATGTGCATGCGGCCTGATGGGGTGGGGGCGAAACGACCTGGCACGGGGTTCCTTCCTGTCGTTGGCGGGCGGTTCGGTGTTGCCGATGCGGAGACCGGTTGCGCCGATGCTTGCAACTGTACCTGCATCGGCGGCCGGAACGGCGGGTTTCGTGGGACGCGATTGTGGAATGCGTTGCTGGACGTGCCGTGACGTGCCATGCCGAGGTTGCAGCGTGCTCCGAAAACGTGCCGTCGCTGTGAGATATCTCACAGTGTGAGAAGGATATTTAGCGCATGGTGATACGGGCCGCGCGTTTCGTTTGGGGTGTGCGTAAGGTGGTGTGCGTCATCCGGTATTCTGGGTGGTGATTTCGGCAATTCGGTCTATGCGTTATCGGCATGGCCGGTCAAAAGGGGATTTACAAGGGGCGAATATGACGAAGCGACAGTTCAGTAGAGCGGAAATCGAATACCTGCGTACATTGCCGTCGATCGACGCGGTGACGGACAGCAGAATCACGTATGCGAGGGAATTCCAAATCGACTGCATGAGGCGGTATCTGCAGGGGGAGAAGCCAACTGCGATCTTCATTTCCGCGGGATTGAGCCCATCGGTCATCGGGCACAAGCGCATCGAACGCAATATCGCACGCTGGAAGCGCGACGAGGACATCATGCGCAAGGCGGCCGAAGAGCCGGAACCGCATGATACGGCTGTGGACAACCACAATGCGATGTCGGAAGTGCCGTTGGGCAAGATTCAATCGCTGGTATGCCAGGTGATGGTGTTGAGCGATCGCGTCGATAAATTGGAGCGTTTGGTGGAGGGGCTGCGCAAGGGGGATAAAATCTGAAAAAAAGTTTTCAGATTTATTGGTTTTTCCGGCGGTTCGCGCGCATTTATCTGATACATTAAATGCGTAGACGGAGTCTTTGAAGTCCCCCTTCTACTGCCGTCTGGTTTTATAGCCCGCGCGAATTTATGACCGCTTTATCGCTTCACTTCAGGTCATCGCGCGGGCTTCTTTATACGTTGTCGGAGGTTTTCTGGTAACACTGATATCGAAATATCGGCCGACATGCCGGAAACGGTGGTGCCGGCCGCGGACCGGCGGTCGAATGAACTTGCGAGAGGTGGACGATGACTGCATACATGGATCACAAGAACCTCGCCAACGAGGTGATCGACGATGCGCGCGCACGTGAGATCACGGACGGCGTGCATCGTGTGCTCGACCGCATCGCGGCCGCTGAGGAACAAGCCGGACGCGAAGCCGGCTCCGTGCGCCTGCTGGCCGCCACGAAGACGCGCGACATCGGCGAAATCATGGCTGCGATTGATGCCGGCGTGCGCATGATCGGCGAGAACCGTCCGCAGGAAGTGACGGCGAAGGCCGAAGGGCTGGCACGGCGATGCGCGGAACGCGGGTTTTCGCTGGGCGTCGCAGGCGCCGCGCCGGATGCTGCGGCGGAGCATATTCCATTCCACCTGATCGGCCAGCTGCAAAGCAATAAAATCGGCAAAGTGCTGCCGGTGGTCGACACTATCGAATCGGTCGATTCAATCGATTTGGCAGAAAAAATTTCACGTAGAGCCGTGGCTCGCGGTATTACTGTCGGCGTGTTGCTGGAAGTCAACGAATCCGGCGAGGAATCGAAATCCGGTTGCGATCCGGCGCACGCCATCCGCATCGCGCAGAAAATCGGCACGTTGGACGGCATCGAATTGCAGGGACTGATGACGATCGGCGCGCATGTGCACGACGAAACGGTGATTCGCCGCGGTTTCTCGCACCTGCGCAAGACCCGCGACCTCATCCTCGCATCCGGCGAACCGGGCACGGACCGTTGCCGGGAACTGTCGATGGGCATGACCGGCGACATGGAACTGGCCATCGCCGAAGGTTCCACCATCGTGCGCGTCGGCACTGCGATTTTCGGTGAGCGTGCGTTCATCTGAGCGCTTTCTTTGACTTTTTCTGTTTTTTTAAGGATTTGCGGGGCTCGTCCGCCTGGATTGCATTCGTCTGGCTTACATTCGTCTGACTTGCATTCCTCTGAAAAACGGCTTGTCTGAGCTGCGTTCCGCCGGTAGGTGGGGTGCTGCGCGGTTTGGTGCCAAAATTGCCGGTTTCGTGCCTGAAACCGTTGTCTTTCTAGGGGTAAGCCCTCCTATAGGGGGCAAGGGCTTTCGTATGGCGGGTGTGAACATGGGTGTGTTCGAAGGAGAAACCCATGTTTTGGTCTGCCTCTCGATTGATGAGTAAACCCGTCCGTCTGCTCGCCCGCAGGACGGATTCCTACGTGCATGCGCATGCGGTGCTGCGTTCGCCCATGCGGCTGTTCGGTGCCGTGGCGGGCGCCTCGGCTGATTCCTATGATGCCGGTGACGATAACGATGGCATCGGCAATGGCGCCGGAGTCGGATCTGATGCCGATGCAGCTGCCGACAGTGGTCATGCCGGAACTGTTGCGTTCGCTGGAACGTCTGCTAGAACGTTCGCTGGAACGCCGTCGTTTTACGAGGCGATTGACATTGCCGATGTGGTTCGCGCGCGCAGGCTGCGGCGGATTCGTTTCATATTGGTGCGGTGCGTGTCCGTGCTGCTGATCGTGGGCGCGGTGGTGGTCGCGTCGTTGCCGTTCGCCATGCAGGCGCATTCCGCGCGGCGCTTGGCCGAGACATCCGATTCGGCGGCTCGCACGGTTGCCGGATGGCCGTATCCGATGGCGATGGAGGAGTTGGAACGGGCGCGCGCATACAATCGGCGGCTTGCCGTGGAAGGACAGCCGGTATTGGGCGAGGCGGCCGATCCGTTCACTACCAGACCGGCTGGCACTGCCGGAGATGCTGATGTCGCCGACGATTCGGCGCCTTCCGGCGGTTCCGGGCTTTCCGCGGCGGACACGGACGCGAACTATCAGGGCCTGCTGGATTCCGGCGCAGGCATCATGGGCACGGTATTGGTGCCCAAAATCGGCGTGGAACTGCCGATTCGGCATGGCACGTCCGAACCGGTGCTCGCCGTCGGTGCCGGGCATCTGTACGGCACCAGCCTGCCGGTCGGCGGCACTGACTCGCATACGGTGGTCACCGGGCATCGCGGCCTGGTCAAATCGTTGATGTTCACACGGCTCGACGAACTGCACGACGGCGATTTCATGTACATCAAAGTGATGGACGAGACGCTGGGATACGAAGTGGACCGAATCAGCGTGATCGAACCGGACGACGTCTCACGGTTGAAAATCGTGCCCGGCGAAGACCGGCTGACGTTGATGACCTGCACGCCATACGGCATCAACACGCATCGGCTGCTAGTCTCCGGGCATCGCGTCGCAATACCGCTGCCCGCGCCAGATCCGGCCGACGTGCGCGACGAACGTGCGACCGAACTGGGCGCGCTCGCCATGACCATCGTTTGCACGATGGGCGGCATGCTGTTGTGCTGCATGGTCGTGCGGTCGATGCGGCCCCGACACCGAATCATGCGGCACGCTTCCGCCTGGCCGCGTAAAGGATAAGGGGGAAGGCCGCGATTTTCGCGGGTCCGCACGTTTCCCGAACCCATCAATGGAGGGGACGGGTTTCGAAACGTTCATCCATAAGGTTCAAGGCATGGAGGCGCATAGGCAATTCGCCGCAGCGCCATGAGAGATGGACATGTCATGAAGTGGATGAAGGACCCGCTTGCCGGCTTCATAAGCCGGTGTGGCGCGCGGATGGGAAAATTCACCGCATTGCTTGTCACGATTGCGATGCTGGCCGGCACCACGGGAGCCGGCGCGACCGCGTTCGCCGACGAAACGGTGACGGATGGCGGCAACGTGGCCGCCGAATCCGCAGCGAGCCAGCCGGAATCGACACAACAATCCGATGCTGAAAACGCAGTCGGATCGGACGTTGCCGACATTGCCGGGCAATATGTTGCCGGACAGTCCGCAACGGACGATGACGACGCACAATGCCTTACGGACGACGGCGAATCGCAGCAGCCATCGAACGAACAAGCGCAATCGCAACTGCAGTCGCAATCGCAACCGGAACAACCGTCGGAGACGATGCCGGAACAGCGGCAGCCGTGCGATAAGACGGAACAGCCGAATGAGCAGAAGGAGCAGGAACGGCAGGCGGTTAGGCAGCCGACGGCTGAGAACGCTGACGTACCTGCAAATGGTGCTGCACCGACTCAAGACGGCAATCGAAACGACCATGCCGGCGAAAATCGCACGGATGCTGTGGCGAATGGCGATGCGGGCGCGACAGCCGATGACGGCAAAACCGGCGATGCGGACGATGCTGACAACGATGGCAACACTGCTGAAGATGCCGACGATGCCGAACACATCATGCGCGATCGCTTCACCTTCAATCGCAAAACCGTGATGCGTGCCGCGCGTAACGTCGCCGTGCCGCAGCCGGACCACACGAAAAGCATCGCATACAACAACGGCGGCAAATACACGCTGAACCTCAACGTGGTGGGCAAGGATACCCGCGAAAGCCATGAGACCACGGAGAAAATCGAAGTGGTGCTCGTACTGGACACGTCCGGATCGATGAACTACTGCATGAACGGAAGCCAAAGAAGATGCAACAAATCGAATCCGAAGCGGTTGACGGCGCTGAAAGAAGCGGCGACCAGCTTCATCGACGCCACCGAGACCACCAACGACACCATCCAGGACGAAAACAGCAAAGTGCGAATCGCCATCGCTCAATTCGGGCAGACATCCGGCGTGGTGAGTTCCCTGACCAGCGATACCGCCGCTCTGAAATCATCGGTGAGCAGGCTGTCCGCCAATGGCGCGACCCCTGCGGACAAAGGCATGGCCGCCGCGCAGACGGCATTGCTGCAGGCAAGGCCAGGCGCGAAGAAAATCGTCATTTTCTTCGCGGACGGTGTGCCGACCACGCAAAACACTTTTAGCACGAGAGTCGCCAATGACGCCGTGACAACCGCGCTCGCCATGAAATCGGCCGGCGCGCTCATCTACGGCATCGGCATCTTCGAAGGCGCCAATCCGGAGCAGCAATCGTTCGGTAACAGGGAGAACGACCAAGCCAACCAGTTCATGCACGCCGTATCCAGCAACTATCCGAACGCCACCGCGTACAACAAAACCAATTGGGGTACGGGCGGCAACCTCGGCTACTACAAGGCCACCAACAGCGCTGACGACCTGACGAAGATCTTCGACGGCATCCAGAAGGAGATCACCACGGGAAGCGCCTACAGCGGCGTCTCGATCGTCGACGAGCTGTCCGAATACGCGCAGGTCGATGGCGTTGTCTGGAACATGGCCAGCATGCGGAACTTCGGCGGAGCGACCTACTACCGGGTGACCGGCGGCGTGACGCTCAACGTGACGAATCTGCCTTCGGGGGCTACGCCTCCAGTGCTGGAACGTGATTACACATTGTGGTACAGCAACGCCGGCAACGGCAAGATCCGCGTCGAATTCGCCGGCGATTACGAGCTGCTGCACAACGCGACCTACACGCTCTCGTACGGCATAGTGCCAACCGACAGCGCCTACGCGCGGGTCAATATGGTCGACGGCGGCATCAACTACGACGCGACCGGCGACGCGGGCACCGGCACGACTTCCGCAGGAAAGCCGGGCTTCCGATCGAACGCGTCGGCGCAGGTCTGTTACACCTTCGACAAGCAGTCCGCCTGCGCGGTCTACCAGCATCCCGTATTGCAGGTGCCGTCCGCCAACGTGGTCGTGACGAAACATTGGGAAGGCGGAATGCCGGCGAGTGGAGCCACATTGCGCATCGATTTCATGCAGGGCGGCGCATCGAAGCTGGGCAAAGACCTTTCCGAAGATGACGAGCTGCCTACCGGCGAATGGCAGTACACATTCCGTGGCGTGATGGCAGGCGACTACACCGTCACGGAAGGCAACATCGCCGGCTATCACGCGAAAGGCAACGTCACCTCAGTGCCGATCAGCATCATCAGAGCCGACATGTGGAGCGCGTTCGACAAGGGACGGACCGCCACCTACGAAGCCTCGTTCACCAACGTGAAAGAGACGGTGGCCGTGCTGCCGCTGTCCGGAGCATCGGAAGGACGGACCTGGCTGGTCGTGGCCGGCGTCACGGCACTGGTGCTGCTGCTTGCGGGCATCGTCGGACTGGCTTTGATTGGGCGCGGACGGCCTTGACGGAACTGCCGGACGGCAATCGCAATTCTCTGATCGCAATCCGGCAATCGCAATTTTTCAATCACAACTAAAGAGCGACACAACTTACGAAACTTCCCATAAAACCAACCAATCGGCTGCGGTAACAAGGCCGACCAAACCAAGGAAGAGAGGTCTCTCATCATGAAGACGAGAAGGCTTTGTGCAGTAATCGCCGCGGCGGCAACGTTGCTGGGCGGTATGGCGTTCGGCACCGCCGGAGCGTATGCGGCCGGCAGCGCATCGATCGAAGTGCGGCATTCGCAGAAGGGGCACACCTACTCCGCGTACAAGTTCGCCTCGCTGACGGTGGACGGCGACGCCGTGCAGGTCGACACCGACGCCGATTGGGTGACTGCTGTGACCGACGCGGTGGCCGCCGCCAACAACAACATGGACCCCGTTGTCAGCATGCCCTCCGAATATGACAGCAATCCGGCCGCGTTCGCCGCAACCAAGACCGGCGATAACGACGCCGCCTGGTTCCGCACATTCGCGGCCTCGTTGGCGGTTGGCGATGGCGTCGTTGCCGACAAAACCGTTGCAGGCAACGGCGGTACGGCTGCCATCGGTTCGCTTGAAGAAGGCTGGTATCTCATCACCGATGTGGACAAGGACGGCGGTCGGGGAACCAATGCCATCGTCGCCACCACGCTGAACGGCGTGGCCGCCACATTCAAAGTGAATGGCGATCCGGCAACCGGCCAGGGCAAGATCAACGCTGTCGGCATGTTTGTGGCCAAGAACGAGAACGAGCCCGACCAGCCGGGCAAGACGGCCGATACGATTACCACCACTGAAGGCGTGAGCATTGGGCAGACCGTCGCCTACACCATCACGCTGGATATTCCGAACGCGGCCGAAGGCTACGACAAGTATCCGTACTTCGTGAAGGACGTGGCATCCAAGGGCCTGACGGTCAACAAGGACTTCAAGGCCGTTGTTCGAGCCGCGGATGGCACGGAAACGAATATGCCGTTCACCTACGTGACCGTTCCGACCGTTGGAGCCGACGGCAAGACCACCACCGTGCTGGGATTCGACTTGGCCAACAAGAGCGGCCAGCTGGTCATCACCTACACCGCCGTGGTCAACAAGGACATCATCGACATGGGCAACAAGGTTACCAACAAGGCGGCCGTGTCCCGTGACACCGAGGTGTGGAACACGCCGGTCGAATTCGACTCCTATACCGGGGGCTTCTCCTTCCACAAGTACGGTGTCGGAAGCGATGCCAATGGTCTCGCAGGAGCGAAGTTCCACGTGTTCGAGGGAACCGAGGTTTCGCAGACCCCGCTCAAGTTCGAATACCGCCTTGCCGAAGCGAACGAGAACGGCGCTGTCGCGGATGTGGAAACCACCACCGGCGACGTGAAAATCATGGGCTTGAAGTCCGGCAAGTACACGCTGAAGGAAACCGGATTCGCGAGCGGCTATGCGAAGAACTTTGTGCCGATCTTCACCGTCGAACTAGCTGTGAACCAGGAAACCGGCAAGTCGACCTTCAAGCTGGTCGGCGCCAACAACCTCGGTCTGGCAAGCAGGCTTGACGAGGGCATGTCCGACAAGGCAATCCAGGTCAAGAACGTGAAGAACGTCACGCAGCTGCCGCTCACCGGCGCAATGGGCACCGCGTTGTTCACCATCGCGGCCCTGGTAATGGCCGGAGCCGGACTGGCGCTCGTGCTGCGCTTCCGCGAATCCGATACGCCGATGGCGGTCTGAGCGGGCCAGCAGACAGGCAACGGGGCTTGTTCGGGCGGGTGAGTCGTTGAGCGATCAACGGTTCACCCGCTTTTGTTGTGACGAATACGGGCGATTTAGGGTTTCGTGCCGCCTGAAATGGTTGGAAAAAACGCCATTCGTACCGGTATGATGGAACACGAAGCGAACAACGAATCGGATTGCGGCCTTGCATCGCAAACACGTATCGCAAACACGTATCGCAAACACGTATCGCAAGCGCGCATCGCAAGCCGAATCGCAAGCCGAACAGGGGAATGGCATGACGGAGGCCATTCGACTGCCGTGCGGTGGAAGGGAGCCGCCGCACGCCAAGCCGAAAGGGAACATCATGTGCAACGGTGGGGGAGCGTTCAGTCCGGAAGAAGTCGAATATCTGCGCTCGCTGCCGGTGGTGGCCGAAGCGACGTCGCGACGCATCACCTACACGGAATCGTTCAAACACAACTGCATGCGCCGGTACCATGCGGGCGAATCGCCGGTCGAACTGTTCCGCGAAGCCGGACTCGACCCATCGCTGATCGGCTATAAGCGCATCGAACGTTCGCGCGCTGGCGCAAGATTGCCTGCCGTATGGGCACGGACCGGCTGGTATCGGTTGATGGGAATGGTGGAGTGGTGCCATCGGCGTCGGCGGATGTGGCGCCGTCGGCGGAATCTGCGGAGGTTGTTCGATCTGCGGTATCGCAGCCGGTGCAGCCAACGCAAACGACGGAAACGCAAAGCAATGCGACGCTGCCCGCGCCGCGCAACGCAGCCGAAGTCCCGATTCTGTCGGGAGGTGACGTGCGCGACCTGCTCATCGCCCAGCAGGTGCGCCGCATCGACGAGCTGGAACGCGAGGTGGCGGCGTTGCGGGCGGAACTGCATCGCAAATAATCGCAAAAATCGTAAAAAATGCGAGCAATCGGCATCGTCCGCAAAGCGACGCATGTCGAGAACGGCGGGCGTGGCGAGCGGGTAGACTTGCGGGTATGAGAATCGCACGTTTTACGCATAATGATGTACCGCAGTACGCCTTCGTTCAGACCGACAAGAACGACGGCAAGGACTATCTCGTGGCCTTGAACGGCTATCCGCTGTCCGGCCAGGCCGTCGAGCCGACCGGCGAGCGCTATCCGGTGGATGGTGACGGCATTCGTCTGCTGGCTCCGGTGATTCCGTCGAAGGTGTACGGTTTGGCGAAGAATTATGAGGCGCATGCGCAGTTCATGCATGAGGCCGGTCATTCCGATATCAAGCATGCGCCGGAGGATATGGTGATTTTCACCAAGCCGAGCACGTCGGTGATTGGTCCGGATGATCCGATTGTGATTCCGCTGTGTTCGAATGATATGAATTTCGAGCCGGAGTTGGCTGTGGTGATGGGTCGTATCGCCAAGAATGTGCCGGTGGAGCAGGCCATGGATTATGTGCTGGGTTTCACGTGCGTGAATGATGTGACGTTGCGTGATCTGCAGGGTCTTGATCCGACGTGGACGCGTGCGAAGGGTTTTGATACGGCGTGCCCGTTGGGTCCGTGGATTGTGACGCGTGACGATGTGGATTGGAAGGATGCGAAGATTTCCTTCACGCTCAACGGTGAGGATGTGCCGATGGCGTCGGGTACCACGGCGAATCTGATTCACGGCATTCCTGAGCAGATCGCGGCGATTACGAGTTTCACCACGCTGCTGCCGGGCGATGTGATTATGACGGGTACGCCGAACGCGTCGGGTCATCTGGATCCGGGTGACGAGGCGATCGTGCACGTCGAGGGCATCGGCGATCTGCGCAACGTGGTGGTGCGCGGCTGATTTTCGGCTTGCTGGCGGACTTTGGATTAGGCGGGTTTGCAACGTTTCGTGATTTCGTTACGTTGCTGCCCGCCTTTTTCGTATGTATTGCGATTGCCGGTGAGCGCTGGTGATTGTCGGTGACTGCCGTCCTGTGTCGAAAGACGGTTTTGAGAAACGCAAAAAGTTGAGTGTGTGGGACTCAAGTTTTGGGAATATAATGGCGATGAAGTCGGTTGAGCATATCAGACAACGACATATGCGTCCGAACGCCGGCCTGGTAGCGAAGGCCGGGCGGCCGGGCGCGAACCATGGAGGATGATATGGAACAGAAGTTCACGCAGATGGCGCAGGAAGCGCTTTCGGACGCCGTTCAGAACGCGGCGGCGCTGGGCAATCCGCAGGTAGACACCCTGCACCTGCTGGACGCGATGCTGCGTCAGGAAAACAGCATGGCCCGCGCGCTCATCGAAGCGGCAGGCGGCAACGCGCAAAACGTGAGCGCCGAAGTGCATCAGGCGATGCAATCGCTGCCGAGCGCCAGCGGATCGACCACAACGCAGCCGGACGTCAGCAGGCAGCTGTCGGCGGTGCTATCGCAAGCCGAAAAAGAAATGCAACGGAGGGGAGACGAGTACGTCACCGTCGACCTCATGCTGGTCGCAATCGCGGCCGCGAAACCGAATCAAAGCGCGGACATCTTGGAAAAGAACGGTCTTACCGCGGATAAGCTGCGTAACGCCCTGACCGCCGCGCGCGGCAGCGACCGCAAGGTGACCAGCGCCGACGCGGAAGGCTCGTACAAGGCTTTGGAGAAGTACTCCACCGATTTGACGGCCGCCGCGAAGGAAGGCAAGCTCGACCCGGTGATCGGCCGCGACCAGGAAATCCGCCGCGTCATCCAGATCCTGTCCCGCCGTACCAAGAACAATCCTGTGCTGATCGGCGAGCCTGGCGTCGGCAAAACCGCCGTCGTCGAAGGCCTGGCGCAGCGCATCGTCGCCGGCGACGTGCCGACCACCCTGCAGAACAAGAAGCTTATCTCGCTTGACCTGGGCTCCATGGTGGCTGGTTCCAAGTACCGTGGCGAATTCGAGGAACGTCTGAAGAGCGTGCTCGAGGAGATCAAGAAGGCCGACGGGCAGATCATCACCTTCATCGACGAGATCCACACCATCGTCGGCGCGGGGTCGACTCAGGGAAGTCTCGACACGGCCAATATCCTCAAACCGGCGCTTGCGCGCGGCGAGTTGCAGACCATCGGCGCCACGACGCTCGACGAGTACCGCGAGAACATCGAGAAGGACTCGGCGCTCGAACGCCGCTTCCAGCGCGTGCTGGTCGAACCGACTTCGTGCGAGGAGACGCTCCAAATTCTGCGCAACATCGCGCCCCGCTACGAGGCGCACCACAAAGTCCGCTACACGGACGAGGCGCTCGAAGCGTGCGTGACGCTCACGAACCGCTATATCACCGACCGCTTCTTCCCCGACAAGGCCATCGACGTGCTCGACGAGGCGGGGTCGCGGATGCATTTGCAAACGGCGCGCGAACCGGACACGCTGCGCGAAATGGAGGCCGCGCTGGCCTCGACCTGCGAGGAACGCCGCGAAGCGGTCCGCCAGCTCGTCTACGAAAAGGCGGCCGCAGCACGTCTGCGGGAGCTGGCGCTGCGTTCGAAACTGGACGAGAGCCGCGCCGAGTGGCAGCGGTCGCTCGAAAGCCATCCGGCGGAGATCCGCGCCGAACACATCGCGCAGGTCATCACTTCGGCGACGGGCATCCCGATCGAACGGATCACGACGGGCGAGCTGGGACGCCTGCGCGGACTCAAAGACTACCTCGCCGGCCGTGTCATCGGACAGGATGCCGCCGTGGAGAAGGTGGCGCTCTCGATCCAGCGCTCGCGCGCCGGACTCAAAGACGAGAACCGCCCGATCGGCGTCTTCCTCTTCGTCGGCCCGACGGGCGTCGGCAAGACGCTGTTGGCCAAGGAGCTGTCGAAATGGCTCTTCGACGAACGGCGCGGACTGATCCGCATCGACATGAGCGAGTACGGCGAGAAACACAACGTCTCGCGTCTGATCGGCTCCCCTCCGGGCTACGTCGGTTACGGCGAAGGCGGCCAGCTCACCGAAGCGGTACGCCGCCAGCCCTACGCGGTGGTGCTGTTCGACGAGATCGAGAAGGCGCATCCCGAAGTTTTCAACGCCATGCTCCAAATCTTCGACGAAGGACACCTTACCGACGGATCGGGCCGCAAGGTCGATTTCCGCAACACGGTCATCATCATGACCTCGAACGTCGGTTCGCGCGCCGCCGTGCAGCGAGCCGTACAGGTGGGTTACTCCACCTCGTCGAAGACGGTCGTCGAACAGGCCGCACCGCAGATCGAGTACCGCAAGGCGCTCGAACGCACCTTCGCGCCGGAGTTCCTCAACCGCATCGA
>ERZ857955.2199-NODE-2199-length-13194-cov-2.908897_pt1 | contig 13194 bp, 12 predicted proteins | sample MGYA00519956_ERZ857955 | MGnify/ENA primary metagenome ERZ857955 (study PRJEB31778, sample SAMEA3449378) | human gut metagenome | biome: human gut; feature: human-associated habitat; material: faeces | place: United Kingdom | collected 2010/2012 ...
GATGAAAAACTGATCCAGGCTTACCGTGAGGCAGAGGATATCCACCGCCTTACCGCATCCCAGGTGTTCCATGTACCGCTGGACGAGGTGACACCTCTTCAGAGACGAAATGCCAAGGCGGTAAACTTTGGCATTGTATATGGCATCAGCTCTTTTGGTCTTAGCCAGGATCTTAGTATTACAAGAAAAGAGGCTGCCGCTTATATCCAGAAATATTTTGAGACCTATCCAAGCATAAAGGGATTTCTGGATGGACTTGTGGAGCAGGGAAAAGAAAAAGGCTATGTTTCCACTATGTTTGGCAGAAGAAGACCGGTTCCGGAACTGAAATCCAGCAATTTTATGCAGAGATCCTTTGGCGAGCGTGTTGCCATGAACTCGCCAATTCAGGGAACTGCCGCAGATATTATCAAAATTGCCATGAATCGTGTGTATAAACGTCTTTTGGATGAGAAACTGAGATCCAGACTGGTGCTTCAGGTCCACGATGAATTGCTGATCGAGACTTGGAAAGATGAAATCCCTCAGGTATCAAGAATTCTGGAAGAGGAAATGAAGGGTGCAGCCAATCTGGCAGTGGAGCTGGAAGTAGATATGCATCAGGGGAATAACTGGTATGAGGCAAAGTAGAATCAGAGCTATGTCTGGAATAAGATTGAGGAAGAAAATAGTTTGCACCTCATAATTACCAGGTGAAATCGAAGCAGTAAGGAATAGGACAAATGAAGACAATTGGTATTACAGGAGGAGTTGGTGCCGGAAAAAGCACGGTGCTTGCTTATCTTGAGGAAAAATATAATGCTTTTGTTATACAGGCTGACGAAGTGGGACATATTGTGATGGCTCCGGGACAGGAATGTTATCAGCCAGTGATCGATCTGTTTGGGAAAGATGTGATAAAAAACGATAAAACTATTGACCGGAAGAGGGTTTCCGATGTAGTATTTGAGCAACCGGATTTTTTGAGCCGCCTAAATGGAATAATTCATCCGGCTGTAAAAAGATATATCCTGAAAAGCCTGGAGGAACAGAAGAAGGAGGGACGGAAGCTATGCGTTGTGGAAGCCGCACTTTTTCTGGAAGAACATTACCAGGAGTTTTGTGATGAAGTATGGTATATTCATACAGATGAGGAAATCCGCATTCAGCGCCTGATGAAAAACCGAGGCTATACAAGGGAAAAATCTCTTGGAATTATCGGAAATCAGGCCAGCGAAGATTATTTTCGAGCCCATACAGATTTCGTTGTAGAAAATAACGGAAATGTGGAAAAAACCTGGAAGCAGATAGATGAAGGAGTAAGAAGAAATGAGACTTTGTAGCATTGCCAGCGGAAGCAGCGGAAACTGTATTTATGTGGGATCAGAAGAAACCCATGTTCTTGTAGATACAGGAATAAGCGGCAAAAGGATCGAGCAGGGACTGAACCAGCTGGAACTTACTGGCAGGGACATTGATGCGATTCTGGTCACTCATGAGCATTCCGATCATATCAGCGGTCTGGGGGTGATGGCACGCAGATACCACATTCCGGTTTATACTACAGGTGGAACTGCAGATGCAATCAGCAGAATGAAGAATATGAAGAATTTTCCGGAAGACACTTTTCATGAGATTGTGGAGGATCAGGATTTTCATATCAGGGATCTGACCATTCATCCTTTTTCTATTCCACATGACGCGGCACAGCCGGTAGGATACCGGGTTGAGTGTGAAGACAAGGCAGTTGGAATCGCCACAGATCTTGGAAAATATAACGATTACATAGTAGATAATTTACAAAATCTGGATGCTCTTTTGCTGGAGGCAAATCATGATATCCGTATGCTTCAGGTGGGAAGTTATCCCTATTATCTGAAACAGCGTATCTTAGGCGACAGGGGACATCTTTCCAATGAAAATGCAGGAAAGCTGCTTTGCAGGCTTTTGCATGATGACATGAAAGCTGTTTTTCTTGGACATTTAAGCAAAGAAAACAACTATGAGGCTCTTGCCTATGAGACTGTGTGCTCAGAGGTAACTCTTGGAGATAATCCATATAGATCAAAAGATTTTCAGATTCAGGTTGCGAAACGGGACAGTATTTCAGATGTGGTTGTATTGTAGAGGAGATAATTTACAGTAAAGAAACAAAACTATATTTGAAATACAGGTTCAGTTTTTATATACAGATCAGGGAAAACTTAAAGCTGTATTTTCCCTGGGACAGTCAAAATGGGCTGCAGACCCAAATACAGGAGGAGTATCATGAAAAAAACAATTATCACAGTAGTAGGAAATGACACCGTTGGTATTATTGCAAAGGTATGTACTTATCTTGCCCAGAATCAGGTTAACATTCTGGATATCTCCCAGACGATTGTACAGGGATATTTTAACATGATGATGGTAGCAGATACCAGTGCTTCAGACAAGGAAATTGCAACTCTTTCCAAAGAACTGGCTGCTCTCGGGGATGAGATCGGCGTAGTGATCCATTGTCAGCATGAGGATATTTTCAACGTAATGCATAGAATCTGAAAGGAAAGTCCCGGACAGCTGACTTTCATTAAAAATGTCGTCAGAAGACGACAGTTTCATTATACTTGAAAGGAACACATACGCTATGATTAATATGTTTGAGGTAAACGAGACCAATAAAATGATCGAGCAGGAGAACCTGGATGTTCGTACCATCACCCTTGGAATCAGCCTGCTGGATTGCATTGACAGTGATCTTGATAAATTAAATGAAAAAATTTATAACAAAATTACCACTTATGCTAAGGATCTGGTAGCAACCGGAGAGAAGATTTCTGCCCAGTACGGAATTCCCATTGTAAATAAACGAATTTCCGTAACCCCGATTGGTCTGATAGGCGGAGCTGCCTGCAAGACCACAGAGGACTTTGTGACCATCGCCAAGACTCTTGACAAAGCTGCAAAACAGGTTGGAGTAAACTTTATCGGCGGATACACTGCTCTTGTAAGCAAAGGAATGACCCCCGCAGAAGAGCTTTTGATCCGTTCCATTCCCCAGGCACTTGCAAGCACTGAGCGGGTGTGCAGCTCTGTAAACGTTGGTTCCACAAAGACCGGAATCAACATGGACGCCGTGAAGCTGATGGGAGAAATCGTCCTTGAGACAGCAGAGGCTACCAAAGAGCAGGATTCCCTTGGCTGTGCCAAGCTGGTGGTATTCTGCAATGCGGTGGAGGATAACCCGTTTAGGGCGGGTGCATTCCATGGCGTGGGCGAGCCGGAATGCGAGATCAATGTGGGCGTTTCCGGTCCCGGCGTGGTGTACCATGCCCTTCAGGAGGTCAAGGGGCAGCCCTTTGACGTGGTGGCGGAAACCATCAAGAAGACGGCGTTCCGGATTACCCGCATGGGTCAGCTGGTGGCACAGGAGGCGGCACGGCGGCTGGGGGTTCCCTACGGCATTGTGGACCTCTCCTTGGCGCCTACGCCCGCCAAGGGCGACAGTGTTGCCCGAATTCTGGAGGAAATCGGTGTGGATGTCTGCGGCACCCATGGCACCACGGCAGCCCTTGCGATGCTCAACGATGCGGTGAAAAAGGGCGGCGTCATGGCGTCCGGTCATGTGGGCGGACTGTCCGGCGCATTCATCCCGGTGTCCGAGGACGAGGGTATGATTGCCGCTGCCAAGGACGGCACGCTGACGCTGGATAAGCTGGAGGCAATGACCTGCGTGTGCTCTGTGGGACTGGACATGATCGCAATCCCCGGAGACACCTCTGCTTCCACCATTTCTGCAATGATTGCTGACGAGGCTGCCATCGGTATGGTCAACAATAAGACCACCGCAGTCCGCGTGATTCCTGCTATCGGAAGGACCGTGGGGGATGAGCTGGAGTTTGGCGGTCTGTTCGGCTCTGCGCCGGTGATGCCGGTGCATGATAAGGGCGCCGAACGCTTTGTGGCAAGAGGCGGCAGAATTCCTGCACCCCTGCACAGCCTGAAAAACTAACCTGAAAGGAGGCATATGCCATGGAAATTCCACAGGGACCCGATGAAATTCTCAATCGGCTGACGGCTGCGGGATTTCAGGCATATGCCGTGGGCGGCTGTGTGCGGGACAGTCTGTTGGGCGTTTTGCCCGGAGACTGGGACATTTGCACCTCCGCCCTGCCGGAGGAAACAGAAGCCTGTTTTCGCGACCTGCGGGTGGTGGAAACGGGCTTAAAGCACGGAACGGTTACGGTGATTTCAGAGGGAGTACCCTATGAAATTACCACCTTCCGCAGTGACGGAGCATATCTGGACCACAGAAGACCGCAGCAGGTGAATTTTGTCCATACCCTGCGGGAGGATCTTTTGCGCCGGGATTTTACCATCAATGCCATGGCGGTGGGCTTAGACGGCGTGATTCAGGACCCCTTCGGCGGGCAGCAGGATTTAAAGGACGGCGTGATTCGCTGTGTGGGCAATCCGGAAACCAGATTTTCCGAGGATGCCCTGCGGATTCTGCGGGGGCTGCGGTTTGCGTCACGGCTGGGCTTTTCCATTGCGCCGGAAACGGCTGCGGCGATGGAACGGCAAAAGGCGCTCCTTGCCTATGTCAGCGGCGAGCGGATTTATAAGGAGCTCACCGGTATTTTAATCGGAGCCTATGCCCAGCAGGTGCTGGAGCAGTATGGCAGCGTGCTGACAGCGGTTCTGCCGGAGCTTCAGCCGTCCATGGGCTTTTTGCAGCATAGTCCCTTCCATAATCGGGACGTATGGCAGCATACCCTGGAGGCGCTGGGAAAAAGCCAACCGGATCCTCTGGTGCGCTGGGCGCTGCTCCTCCATGATTTGGGAAAGCCTTACTGCTTTACGCTGGATAACCGGGGCATCGGACACTTTTATGGGCATCCGCAGCGCAGCATGGAGCTGGCAGAGATAATTTTTGACCGGCTGCACGGGGATAAAAAGACCCGGGATACCGTCTGCCTGCTGGTGCGGGATCACGACCGGGAAGCGCCGGCAAATCTGAAAAACGCCCGGCGGTGGATTGCACGCTATGGACGGGATACGGTGCGCCTGCTGCTGGAGGTCAAGCGCTGTGACTGCCTTGCCTATGTGGATACCCCCAAGACCCGGGCACGGTATGACAATCTCATGGAAATGACCCAGCTGATTCTGGAGCTGCTGGAAAACGAAAGCTGCTTTTCCGTTCGGGAGCTTCCGGTGAAGGGCAGCGATGTGATGGCTCTGGGGGTGCCTGCGGGACCTCAGGTGGGTCAGATTTTGGAGCGGCTGCTGGATGATGTGCTGGACGGTACTTGTCCGCCGGAGCGGGAGGCGCTGCTGGAGCGGCTGAAGCGGCTAATCGATGAAAGAAAGGAACCCTGAATGGCGGTAGATATTATTTTGCTTCTGATTTTTATGGTCTGCATCCTGTCCGGCTATCGGAAGGGACTGATTCTGTCCCTGTGTACGCTGCTGATGCTGGCGCTCAGCTGTCTGGGTGCTGCGGCAGTGCAGCAGGCGCTAACACCTAAGGTTGCAGACTGGATGGAGCCGAAGGTCACGTCTTATGTTGCGGGAGTGATCCGGGACGGTGTAGAAACCAGCACAGAAAGCGCCATGGAGCAGACCGGCGAGGTGGGGCTTACCGTCGGCGGTCAGCAGGTAACCCTGGGCGACTTGGCGGGGATTCTCAGCGGCTTTGGGCTGGATGTGCAGGAATCTGTACAGGGCGCGGCGCAGGATGCAGCGGAGCCGCTGGTACAGAGTGTGGCAAAAAGCATCAGCCAGAGTATTGTGACATCCATAGCGGGACTTTTGATTTTTCTGGGTGCATTTCTGGTGATTTATCTGCTGCTGCATGCAGTCAGCTTGATTCTGAATCTGGTGGACCGATTGCCGGTGGTGCATACGCTGAACCGCGTGGGCGGTGCAGTGATCGGCGGCGTCAGCTGTGCGCTGGTCTTGACGGTTTTGATGGGACTGCTGGTGAATAGCGGCGCCATGGAGAGCAGCAGCTTTGGCGGTCCCGTGGCGCAGCTGCTGCGGAGGATTGCAGAGCGTATTGTTTGAGGCAAAGCCGACTAGCGTGGTACGGTCCGAAGCGGGAGGCTGCAATAGAAATATTACACAAATATTTCTCGAAAATTCATGAAAAAGAAACAAAAGTTTGGTGACTTCTGTAATATCCGTCCGGTATTATATAGCCATAACAATTCTTTTTCATTTCTCCTTCTTCCTGATTAGACACGCAGACGGGCTGGTCACCTGTTTGCGTGTCTTTCTTTTGCGGGAGGAGAAGGGAACCTTGGCGCGCTATGCGCCGGAAAGAAGATGACATTGTGCTGCGGGAAAACGGCAGACTATTTTCAAAAAAAGACCTTGCCATGCTGCTGATCCCATTGATTGTGGAGCAGCTTTTTACTGCCCTGATGGGGACGGCGGATACCATGATGGTGGCGCGGGTAGGCGATGCGGCAGTGTCCGGCGTCTCACTGGTGGACTCCATCAACAATCTGGTGCTCATGATGATGACCGCCCTTGCAACCGGCGGAACCATTGCCTGCGCACAATATCTCGGTGCTCAGGATCGGGAAGGGGCAAACCAGTCGGCACGGCAGGTGCTCCTGTCGGTGACGGTGATTTCGCTGCTGTGCTGCATGATTTGCGTGGGACTGCGGAGCCCGATTTTACATCTGGTATTTGGCAGCGTGGAAGAAGACGTGATGGATGCGGCGCGGATTTATTTCCTGATTACGGCGCTGTCCTACCCGTTTATGGGCATTTATGATGCCAGCGCGGCACTGTACCGGGCAACAGGAAATTCGCGGCTGCCCATGGCGGTCAGCGCAGTGGGAAACCTTTTAAACATTGCGGGCAATGCGGTGTTTATGTTTGTATTCCATTGGGGCGTAATGGGCGCGGCGCTTTCCACCATGCTGTCCCGGGTGCTCCAGTGCATTGCAATCCTGTGGTTCCATCATCGTCCCGGACAGGTGATTGTACTGAATCATTATGCCGCCATTCGTCCGGATTTTAAGATGATTCATACGATTTTGCGGATTGGAATTCCCACCGGTGTGGAAAACGGCATGTTCCAGTTTGGCAAGCTGGTGATTCAGAGCACGGTGGCAACTCTGCCGACCTCCGAAATCGCCGCGCAGGCGGTGGTGAATACCCTGGAGTATTTCACCAGCATGCCGTCCATGGCAGTGGGACTGGGACTGGTGACGGTAGCAGGGCAGTGCATGGGTGCGGGACGATCCAAGGAAGCAAAGCGGTACAGTCTGGAGCTTACGGGTATTTCCGAGCTGCTGGTCATCGGCACCGGCATTTTGATTTTCTTCTCGGTGGATACGGTATCCCGGCTGTCGGGACTGAGCGCGGAAAGTGCCCAAATCGTCCACCGGATGATGGTGCTCATTACGCTGGTAAAGCCATTTATCTGGCCTCTTGCCTTTACGCTGCCCAACGGTATGCGGGCTGCCGGCGATGTGAAATACAGCATGATCGTCTCGGCGGCGTCCATGTGGGTGTTCCGGGTGGCGCTGTGTATGATCCTGATCCGTGGCTTCGGCTTCGGGGTGCTGGGCGTCTGGATCGCCATGTTTGTGGACTGGTTTGATCGGGACATCTGGTATGTGGGACGGTTTATCAGCGGAAAATGGATGGAGAAAAAGGTCCTGGAAGATCGATAATTATGAAAAAGAGCAGAGCCTCCGGAGAAAATGGAGGTTCTGCTCTTTTTCCATGCTTGCATAATCATGAAGAAACTGCCGTAAAATGCTCCGTTGACAAGACTGAAAATCCTGATTATAATGAAGATAAACTGTTGATGAAAGAAACTGTTAGGGAGCTGAAGCTATGCAAACCCCACTGGTCAGCATCATTGTGCCGGTATACAATGGGGCAGGCACCATTGAAAAATGCCTGCGCCGAATTCAGCATCAGACCTATTCCAATATCGAGGTGCTGGTGATAGACGACGGCAGCACCGATGAAACCCGGACAATCTGTCAGCGGTTCTGCTGGCAGGACCGTCGGTTTCGGCTGCTGTGCCAAGGGCACCTTGGCGTAGCGGCTGGGCGCAATCTTGCCATGAAACAGGCAAGGGGGCAATACCTTCAGTTCTGCGACAGCGACGACTGGATGACCTGGGACGCCACAGAAACTCTGGTGCATGCGGCAATCACCACCGGCAGCGAGCTCATTACCGCTGGCTTTTACCGTGTGGTGGGAGAACGGGTCTATGAGCATGCCCACATCGGCGTATCCGGGATTATGACAAAAAACGAATTTGTGGAGCACATGATGCATGCGCCGGGAAATTTCTATTACGGCGTACTGTGGAATAAGCTCTATCGACGGGCGCTGATTGAAAAGCATATGCTCTCCTGCCCGGAGGATCTCAGCTGGTGCGAGGACACCTATTTTAACTATACCTATCTCAAATACGCGGCAACGGTAACGGTTTTGACGCAGCCGGTGTATTTCTATCAGAAAACGAAAGGCAGCCTGTCTACCACCCATATTACCCTGCCGCGGACCATTCACACCCGTTCTGAGCTCTATGCCCATTATAAAGAGCTGACAGCCCCGGTCAGAAAAAGCCGGCTCCAGCTGGTGCCGTTTTGGGTATTGCCCGCGCTGGATGGCGGACTGGGAATTCCGAAAAACCGAAAAGAGGAGGATGCTTGATATGCAGTTGTGTTCGGATCGCAGCAATAAGATTTTGACCATTCCCAATCTGCTCAGCGCCTTTCGATTGGTGCTGGCAGGGGTGTTTGCCTACATTTACTGGAACGCCAGAGATCAGCATGACTACAACCTGGCGGTGGGCGTTCTGGTGCTGTCCGGCTTGACGGATTTTGCCGACGGAAAGATTGCGCGGCGATTTCATATGATCTCTGAGCTTGGAAAGGTGCTGGATCCCATTGCCGATAAGCTCACTCAGGCGGTGGTGGCGTGCTGTCTGGCAAAGCACTATGGACCCATGAAGCTGCTGTTTCTGGTGTTGGTGATTAAGGAGCTGACCCAGGGGATTTATGGCGCCTATGCGGTGAAGAAGGCGGGAAAAAACGACGGCGCCATGTGGTGCGGCAAGGTGACCACCTTCTATCTCTATGCCATGATGGCACTGCTGCTGTTGGCTTCCGGCATTCCGGAGGCGGTCTCCAGCATTTTGATCGGCATAGGAATTATTCTGCTGCTGTGGAGCTTTATTTCCTATCTGCTGAAGTTCAACCGAATGGTACGGGAAGCAGCATAAAAAACTCAGCCGTGAGCGGGGAATTCCGTGCTCACGGCTGATCGGCGTCATAGGGAATATTGGCGGCGTCCCATTTCTGATGCTGCCAGGCAACCAGGTCCGCCAGGGTAATATGGTCTACCACCTGGTCAATGGCGTCGTCAATCCGGCGATAGACCTCTACGGTGACGCAGAGGGGCTGACGGGGACAGGGGGAGCATCGTGGCTCAGACAGGCGATGGGGGCAAGGCTGCCCTCAATGGTCCGGAGAATCATGCCAACGGTATAGTCCTCCGGTGGCATGGTCAGGGCATAGCCGCCCTGGGCTCCGCGGATCGAACGTACATAGCCGATGCGGGCAAGGGGTGTTACAATCTGCTCCAGCTATTTCAGGGAAATCTCCTGCCGCCCGGAAACGGCACGGAGAGAGGTACATGAGCCCTCCGGCTGAAGTGCCAGATCCAGCATGAGCCTGAGCGCATAGCGCCCTCGGGTGGATAGCTTCAAGGAAATTCCTCCTTCTGTGGAATAACACTAATATACTATAGGAATGGTAGGAAATCAAGCGCGAAAGAAGAATGTGGAAGAGAAATCGCCGGTGGTTGACAAAGTCCGCGCATATTTCGTATAATACCGGGAGACAACGACGGGGCAGCTGCCCCATGGATAGAAGGAGTGCTTGATTATGGCAGAGATTTTAGCTGTATGTATCAGTGAGAAGAAGGGGGAGCAGAAGCACCCGGTTGCCCAGGCGGAGCTGAAGGAGAACTGGGGCATTGTGGGCGACGCCCATGCAGGCAACTGGCACCGTCAGGTGTCGCTGCTGGGACAGGAGAGCGTGGATAAGCTCCAGAGTAAAATTACCCATGTAACCTTAAAGCCCGGCGATTTTGCGGAGAATATTCTGGTGAAGGGTATTACCCTGTATGAGCTGCCGGTGGGAACCCGGCTGAAAATCGGTCCCGATGCGGTGGGCGAGGTGACTCAGATCGGCAAGACCTGCCACTATGACTGTGCCATTCGCAAGGCAGCAGGAGACTGCGTAATGCCCAGAGAGGGAATCTTTGTAAAGATCCTGACCCCAGGTGTGGTTCGTCCTGGCGATCAGCTGGAAGTGATGGAAGAAGCATAATTTTGTCCCCTCTGCACGGGCTGTGGAGGGGACTTTTCATGTATCATCGGCGCGATCCTGTGGAATACTCATTGAAACGGAGGAATTAACAATGTGTACTGCGGCAACGTATCATACGAAGGATCATTATTTTGGCAGAACCCTGGACTATGAGGTGTCCTATGGGGAAGAGGTGGTGGTAACGCCGCGCAGCTTCCCGTTCCATTTCCGGTATATGGGCAGCCTGCCCAGGCATTATGCCATCATCGGCATGGCAACGGTGGCGGGGGAATATCCGCTGTATTACGATGCCACCAACGAAAAGGGACTTAGCATGGCGGGACTGAATTTTCCGGGCAATGCAGACTATAAGCCTCTGGCAGAGGGAAAGGACAATGTGGCAACCTTTGAGCTGATTCCCTGGATTCTGGGGCAGTGCGCAACGGTGCAGGAGGCAAGGGCGTATTTGGACCGCATGAATCTTGCCAACACGCCCTTTAGCCCCCAGTTTCCGGTATCGCCGCTACACTGGATCATTGCGGACCGGGACTGCGCCATCACCGTGGAATCGGTGCGGGAGGGCATCCGAATCTATGACAACCCCGTGGGGATTCTCACCAACAATCCGCCATTTGACTATCAGATGACAAATCTCGCCAATTATATGAGCCTGTCCACCGAGCCGCCGGAAAACCATTTTTCTGACCGGCTTTCTCTGACGCCCTATAGTCGGGGCATGGGCATGCTGGGGATGCCCGGCGATTTATCCTCGGCGTCCCGATTTGTGCGGGCAGCCTTTACCAAGCTCCATTCTGTTTCGGGAACATCGGAAAGCGAAAGCATCAGCCAGTTTTTCCACATTCTTGGCTCCGTGGCACAGCAGCGGGGCTGCGTGCATATGGGTGAGGGAAAGTATGAGATCACCATCTACACCTCCTGCTGCAATACGGACCGTGGCATTTACTATTACACCACCTATGAAAACAGTCAGATCACCGGGGTGGATATGTATCGGGAGAATCTGGAGGGACAGACGCTCAGCCGCTATCCATTGGTAACAGGACAACGGATTCACATGCAGAATTAAAATATCAAGGTACAGAAAAACGCCGGACAGAATACCGAAATGGTGTTCTGTCCGGCGTGTGTTTTTGCCGAAAATCAAAGACCGTAATAGGCAATGAAGCGATAGAGCATGGTTGCCATCTGGCAGCGGGGGGCGTTGGCATACGGGGCAATGGTGCCTGCTTCGACACCGTTGATGATTTTGGCACCCACAGCCCAGCGAACCGCAGGAAGCGCATAGCTGTCAATGCTGCTGCGATCCGTGAACTTGGAAAGGGAGTTGTAGGCGGCGGTACCATATCCCATTACCTGCGCGTAACGGTAGAGGAAGGTGGCAAGCTCCTGACGGAGCAGTTGCTTGTATGGTCCGAAGGCGGTTGCCGAGATGCCGTTGGTGATGCCGGTTTCGTATGCCCAGGCGACGCTTTTGGCAAAATAGTCGTCGCTTGAAACATCAGTGAAAACGGACGGCTGGGTGGCTTCGGGCTCGCCCGCAAGCCGCCAGAGTACCGTTACCAGCATGGCGCGATCTGTGGTTAGATTGGGAGAGAAGGTATAGTTGGAGGTGCCGTTGATGAACTTGCGCGCGGTCATTTCCTGAACGGCATCGAAGTAATACGCATCGGACGCTACGTCGCGGAATGGGCAAACCGGCTGACTGTCTGCCTCGGTGGGCACATAGTCCGTCTGAGACAGCGGATAAGCGGCGGTAAACTCGCTGGTGAGATATTCCTTGGAGGCGGTATGATCCTGGAATGCTTCAGAGCCCTTCAGCAAATAGTTATGGGTGCTGACGTCGGAGCGCCCGTCCCAGGTGGCGTCCATGTTATACCATAGATCGCCCAGCTTGACAATGTTCCAGGCGTGATCCGAGCTGGTGATGATCCGGACAGGAAGCCCCATGGCACGGCACATGGCATAGAACAGGGTGGCATAGCCCTGACATACTGCCTTGCCGTTATGAAGGGCGGCATAGGCGGTGTAGATATAGACGTTGCCGCTTTTCAGCCCGTCATAATCATAATCCACGTGGTCGGTGATGTAGTCATAGATGCCGCAGTATTTCTGATAGTCGCTGGAACTCCAAAGGTCCAGCTCGTCTACTACGCTTTTTACATGGGAAATCAGCCAGACCTCATCGTTGGCGGTGGAATAGTAGGTGAAATACATGGTAATCTCCAGGTAGCTGTCAACGCTGGAGGTCCAGGTATAACGGACCTTTGCCCAGCTCCAGCGGAGATAGTCGCCGCTGTTAATGTCCACTGCCAGGTCCTCGCTATACGCCATGGGCATCAGAACGCGGTTGACCAGTCTGGTCACAGAGGGCTTGTCTGCGGTGTAGCCCGGCGCATAAACTGGAATGGTAAATACAGTGGTGCGGGTCCGCATCTGGTCCCGAAGCTCCGCCGCAGCATCTTCGATGGAAAGAAAGCCGCCGGATTGGGTTCGAGGCGCGGTGATAGAGGCGCTGTCGTCAGTCTCGGCATCCTCCGATATGGAATCCGGAATCGAAACATCGGGATACAGAGGATTGGTATAGGTGGCACTGCCTGTTTCCGGCGCTTCTGCGGCATGGACCGGAACAGCGGACAGGCTCAGCAGCATTGCCAAACTCAGCAGCAGACAGAGCAGACGCTTGGAATATTTCATGGGAACCTCCTTGTGGTGCCATAGCGAATCCGTGGAAAAACAAAAATGAGTAAGGCTATTTTAGGGGAAATACAGGGGTGCTGTCAAGGGGCGAACACCAAAAAACTCAATTTGGTATCATAATTTTTTACAAATTGTAAACAATATAGAGCGCTGAAATTAAGGTAAT
>ERZ857955.2205-NODE-2205-length-13168-cov-2.834744_pt1 | contig 13168 bp, 9 predicted proteins | sample MGYA00519956_ERZ857955 | MGnify/ENA primary metagenome ERZ857955 (study PRJEB31778, sample SAMEA3449378) | human gut metagenome | biome: human gut; feature: human-associated habitat; material: faeces | place: United Kingdom | collected 2010/2012 ...
ATTCTGCACGGTCTGGGTCACACTCCAGTTGCTGTGCAGCGGACCAGGATCCTCACAATCAGGCAAGGTTCTCAGGCCGCCGCCGGGACCACCACCGGGACCGCCAGGTCCACCAGGTCCCTCAGGACCGCCGCCGGGACCACCAGGTCCGCCAGGACCGCCAGGACCGCCAGGACCGCCGGGACCGCCAGGACCAAAGGGACCAAAGCCGCCGCCGGGCTTGGGCTCCGAGAAGCTCAGACCATCGGGCATCCGACGGTGGCTCTGCATGAGACATAGACTGCCGTGGGCATGTACCCGGTCAATCATCCGGATGACATAGTTGTGGACAAAGGCATTGTTCATGGGGAACAGCGCAGCATCCCCCCAGAGATTCCGGTCCAGCTCGGTCAGCGTGGCGGAGGGCATGGTGATAACAGACGCACCGTTTTTGGCAGCGTCCTCAATGAAACGGATGGTGCCCTCAGCGGGGAAGTTTTCCGGTCCCTGCTGCTCCTGGGAATTGCACTTGCTCATGCCCATGCGGGTGCGGATTACCACATCGCCCACCCGGATGGGGGTCAGAATTTTTTTGTATCTGTGATTCATAGCTGCCTCCTTCTTCCTATGTTAGGATTCAAACTAAATCCATTGTAGCAAGAAGTGGGAGGCAATACAACTGCGAAATGATGCGCGAATGTTCAGTTTATCTTCTGAGACTGAACTGGTTTGATACTTGGAGAATATAGGAAATACCGCACAAATTGGCAAGGGAGTCTGGCGAAAAAGATCCGGCAGAATCCGCAGACGCATTTGTACGGTGTTGCCTATACTTTTCCGAACAAATGGTGTACAATAGCGGGCATAGAAAGGAGCGGCGGTATGGAGAAGACCAATGGGAAAAGAAAAGCGCTTATGATTCTTGTGGGACTGACGCTGGCATTTATCTGGGGCAACTCTCTGATGCCCGGCACGGTTTCCGGCGCCATCAGCGACTGGTTTGGCGCAGTGCTCAGTCATGTATTTGGCAGTGAGGTGGATACGACGCACGGGCATGGCGTGCTTCGAAAGCTCGCCCACGGAACGGAATATCTGGTGCTGGGCGTGGAGCTGTGTCTGCTGCTGCTTCCCGAGAAGCCGTGGACAACGCTGGCGCTGTCCGGGGTCATGGCGGCGCTGACAGATGAAACCATTCAGCTGTTTGTGCCGGAGCGCTGCGGGCAGGTCAAGGATGTTTGGATTGATCTGTGGGGCTTTACCGTTGGCGTGCTGCTCTGCCTGCTGGTTCGTTTCTGCTATCAAAGAAAAACGGAGAAGTCAGGGGAGGGAAAACCATGATTGTGCTGATTACCGGCGCATCTCATACCGGGAAAAACCTGCTGGCGCATATCAGGTGAATTTGGAGCTGTGACGAATGAAATGATCCCCTTCGTATGGAGTCATACGAAGGGGACTTTGGTTATTCTTCTGTATCGTTTTCTTCCCAGGTGCGCTTGCTGATGATATATCGGGGGCGTGCCTTGGTTTCCATATAGGTTTTTCCCACATACTCTCCGATGATACCAAGAGAAATCAGCTGAACGCCGCTGACAAAGCAGATGATGCAGGTGGTGCTTGCCCAGCCGCTGACGGTGTTGCCAATCAACGCAGACACCAAAGCCCAGATGACGCCGATGAAGCTGACCAGCGCCACCAGAACGCCGAAGCCCATAATCATCCGCAGGGGCTTGACGGACAGGCTGGTAATGCCGTTCATTGCCAGCGCCAGCATTTTCGTCAGAGGATAGTGGCTCTCGCCTGCCAGCCGCTCATGACGGACATATTCCACCGTGGTGCTGGGAAAGCCCACCAGAGGAATCATGCCCCGGAGAAACAGGTTGACCTCGCCGAATTTTGCAAATTCCTGCAGCACCCGGCTGCTGATGAGCCGATAGTCGGCGTGATTGTAGACTACCTCGGCGCCCATTTTGTTCAGCAGCTTATAGAAGCTCTGGGCGGTGAAGCGCTTGAAAAACGTGTCGGAATCCCGGTTGGAGCGAACACCGTAGACCACCTGATAGCCTTGGGCATAGGCGTCTACCATGCCGTCCATGGCATCGATGTCATCCTGACCGTCGCAGTCGATGGAGATGGTGATGTCGCAGCGGTCCTTTGCCTCCATCAGACCTGCCAACACGGCGTTTTGATGTCCACGATTGCGGCTCTGGCTGATGCCAAGGAAATGGGGGTCCTGCCGGTCAAGGCTGGAGATGATATCCCAGGTGGCGTCCTTGCTGCCGTCGTTGACAAACAGCACCCGGCTGTCCGGAGATATCTTCTGTTGCGCTGCAAGATCGGTGATTTTCTTCAGAAACTGCGGCGCGGTGATGGGCAGTACCTCCTGCTCGTTATAGCAGGGGATGATGATATAGAGAATGGGAAGGCGGTTCATGTTACGGACTCCTTTCGGCGGCTGAAGAAGCTGGGGATGGAATGCGTGCGGCAAAATTCCAGACCCGATGCAGCCAGAACGCAATAGACCGGAATATAGAGATAAAGATACCGGGCTCTTGCTTCAAACAGTATTTCATATGCGGTCAGTCCAATCAGCGCCAGCGCAAGGATGCTGAATGCCTTTTGGTGCGGAGCCGGATGGCGCACAAAGCAGGAGAGCAGGGAAAGCAGCAAAATGTTCAGCCAAACCAGCTGCGCAAAGAGCGCATAGTAGGGGAAAAGTGCGCCGTTGTTCTGATCGTCGCTGTAGGCATAATAGAAGATGGAGCGGAGCAGGGGACTGATTCTGTGGTTGACCGGCGGATAGAGAATCGAAAGAAAGGTGCCCTCTGCGCCCCAGGCAAAGGTTCCGTCATTATATACGGTGAGCAGCTTCCGGGCAAGAAAGCGCCCATAGCGACCTGGAGTAAAATCCCGATAACGGGAGATTGCCCGCTGAAGGTCTGCCTGATTGCGCTCACTGCGGGTGGAAAAAGAGGAGGAAAACTCCACGTCCTCCGATAGAAACGCACCGTCGCGCTCTTCGTTGGCGCCCATCATGAGGAAATGCGCCATTCCGATTTGCCGTTCCGGATCCAATGTAATATCATATCGCTGACACAGCAGTCCCACCACACCGTTGACTGCGCCAAGGGAGAGAGCAATGCAAAGCACCATGGCAGCCAGACGACCCAGTGAAGAGAGCCGCTTTTGCGCCAGCTGATGGAGCGCCTCTACCAGGAGAATTGCCAGCACCATAATCATAGCCGTTGGCTTGATATAATAACCAATGCAGCCCAGCAGCAGGCTGCTGCCTCTGGACAGCCAGCGGAGCTTTTTACGGGGCTCGGGGCGAATATACAGGAAAAACGTAAGGAGCGGGAACATCAGCCCCAGAGAATCGGAGTAGCAGATGACAACCCATGGAGAGATGCCAAATGCGCAGACTGCCAGCAAAAATCCGGCAAAGGCGCTGGAGGGACGCAGGAAAAGCCGTGCGGTCCGATAAACCAGCAGGCAGGTAAAGGCGTTTATCAGGCAGTTGACCGTGACAATGCACATGAGCCACTGATTGCCGATAAAAATGCCCAGCGCATTGTTGATCCGAATTAGATAGGACAGGATAAATGCCAGCAGCAGGTTGTCGGGATAGCTGGAAAAATAGCCGGCATCAAAGGGCTGCGCAGTGGCCATTGCTTTGGCGGAAGCAACGATGTAGCCTACATCCCATCCGCTTTCGAACAGAATGTTGCAGGCGACATAGAATTGACAGACAAAGAGAACAATGGTGAGCGTGCAGCTGAGACGGTCAAAGTTCCAGCGGTGCCGACTTCGGCAGCGGGCTGCGGCAGTGCTACGGTCCCAGACCAGAAATAGAAGCAGGAGAAGCAGCAACAGCAGGACCAGCGCATAGTTCGGCAGCAAAAAATCCAGCTTACGCTTGTAGGATAGAAACTGGAAAACAATCACAATCAACAGGACGGCGGCGGTACAAATTCCAAGCAGCAGCTTAGAGGCACGGGAAACAAAACGATCCATTACAAAAATACCTCCGCCGTAAAAAATTTAACCAAATCATTCTAGCATGGAACAAAATTAAAGTCAATATTTGCAGAAAATGGAGAATGAAAACAAAACCTCTGATTACAGCATGGGAAGGTACCAAGTATTATGGAAGAAAAACGTCGCATTATGGGCGTATCTGTGCACGGAAGTATAGGAAAGAAAAGGAGAACAGCATGAACCGGTTGGGAGACTGAGGGGAACACGGAACAATCTGGAGTTTGTGAAAGATAACCATTCTGGCTGCGGAGAACCTCCGCAGCCATTTTCTCATTGCTTTTTCATAGGAAAACTGATAAACTAAACTGATATGACTTTGGGCAACATCGCACAAATGTGCCACCGGGCTACAGCCGATCTTTATCGCCGAAAATGCGCCCAATTTTCTTGAAATACACAAAGTATTCCTGCGAAAAACTGCCTTTTTTCGACGATAAATCTCTGGCTGAATCCTCGCTGTCAATTTATGCGGTATTGCCATAGTACAGAAGCTTGAATTTTTGGAGGACAGACCATGGCGTCTTCGACGAATATTATCACAAAAGAGCAGCTGATGGTACAGCATGACTTTGCCGACCAGGTGCAGGCGTATTGGACCTCCCGGGGGATTCAGCCCACCGCATGGATCGACACCTATGGCTGCCAGCAGAACGAGGCGGACAGCGAACGTATGCTGGGCATGCTCATTGAAATGGGGTATCATGCCCAGACGGAGCCGGAGGGAGCTGACCTGATTATCATCAACACCTGCGCCGTACGGGAGCATGCCGAGCAGCGGGTGTTCGGCAATCTGGGTGCGCTGACCCATACCCGGCGGCGGCATCCCGACCAGCTGATTTTCCTGACCGGCTGTATGGCAGGTCAGAGCCAGGTAGTGGAGCGGGTAAAAAAGAGCTATCCCCATGTGGCGGGCGTTCTTTCCTCCCATGCCCAGTGGCAGCTGCCGGAGGTGCTGTATAAAGCGCTGACCGGCGGAAAGCGGCAGTTCGTTACCCCGGAAACCGGCAATATTGTAGAAGGTCTGCCGGTGAGCAGAAAAGACAGTCTCAAGGGCTGGGTCAGCATTATGTACGGCTGCAACAATTTCTGCACCTACTGCATCGTACCTCATGTGCGGGGACGGGAGCGGAGCCGCATGCCCGAGGATATCATTCGGGAAGTGGAGGGCATGATCGCCGCAGGCTATAAGGACATTACCCTGCTGGGGCAGAACGTCAACTCCTATGGAAAGGACCTGGGGCTGGGGGTAGATTTTGCGGATCTGCTGAAAACCCTTTCGGAGCTGCCCGGGGACTTTATCCTCCGGTTTATGACCAGCCATCCCAAGGACGCATCCAAAAAGCTCTTTGACACCATGGCGGCGTCTCCGAAGATTGCAAAGCATATTCATCTGCCGTTCCAGGCGGGCAATGACCGGGTGCTGAAGGCGATGAACCGCAGCTATACCTCCGGACAGTATCTGAAGCTGGTGGACTATGCCCGAACGGTAATGCCGGATATCGTGCTCACCTCCGATGTGATTGTGGGCTTCCCGGGGGAGACGGATGAGGAGTTTGAGGATTCCCTTCGGCTGGTGGAGCGGGTGAGATATGACGCGCTGTTTACGTTTATCTTCTCTCCCCGCAGCGGAACGCCGGCGGCGGAAATGCCCGATCCCTTTACCCGGGAGCAGAAGCAGAAGCGGTTTGACCGGCTATTGGAGCTCCAGAACCGGATTTCTCAGGAAAAGCACAGCGCCTATGTGGGCAAAACCATGCGGGTGCTGGTGGACGGCACAGACGGCGATCAGCTGACGGCAAGAACCGATGGCGGACGGCTGGTGAGGATGCCCGGCGATCCCCAAATCGTGGGCTCCTTCCGGCAGGTACGTATTGTAGACAGTACCACTTGGAGCCTGGTGGGACAGATGGAGGAGGCAGAATAATGGCAGAACTTACCCCCATGATGAAGCAGTATCTGGAGATCAAGGAACAGAATCCGGACTGCATCCTGTTCTTCCGGCTGGGGGATTTCTATGAGATGTTCAACGAGGACGCAAAGCTGGCGTCCAAGGAGCTGGATCTGACCCTGACCACCCGGGACCGAAGCAAATCTGCAGAGGAGCGGGTGCCTATGTGCGGCGTTCCCTTCCACAGCTGCGAGAGCTATATTGCGCGGCTGGTGGGACGGGGCTATAAGGTTGCTATCTGCGAACAGATGGAGGACCCTGCTCTGGCAAAGGGACTGGTGAAGCGGGAGATCATCCGGGTGATTACGCCCGGTACCGTCACGGAAAGCTCCATGCTGGAGGAAGGCAAGAATAACTACATCGCCTGCGTGGTAGGCGCGGGCAGTGATTGGGGTGTTGCGTTCTGCGATGTGTCCACCGGCGTGTTTTATGCCACGGACGGTCAGGGCAGCGGCGCTGTGGAAAAAATCATCAACGAATTGGGACGCTTTTCTCCGGCTGAAGTGCTGCTGGGCGGCGAGGCAGCGGAGAATCGTATGCTTCGGGGCGTCCTGTCCGGCAGATTGGAGTGCTGCACCCAGGTGGGGGAGCAGCGGCTGTTTGACCGTGCCGAGGATTTGAAGGTTCTGACCGAGCAGTTCCCGGATCAGGATATCTCCGACCAGGGGCTGGAGGAAAGCCCGGCAACTTTGATGGCATGCGGCGGACTCATCATCCACCTGCGGGAGATTGAAAAGTCGGACCTTCGGCACATCAATCATCTGGAATACTACATCACCGGTCAGTTTATGGAGCTGGATCTCACCGCGCGGCGAAATCTGGAGCTCACCGAAACCATGCGCAGCAAGGAAAAGCGGGGCAGCCTCCTATGGGTGCTGGATCGGACCAAAACAGCCATGGGCGGACGGATGCTGCGATCCTGGCTGGAAAAGCCCCTGCTTCGTCCCCGGGAGATCGAACGCCGGTCCGCTGCGGTGGAGGAGCTGGTAAACGCATCCATGGAGCGGCAGGAGCTTCAGGTGACGCTTCGGGAAATTACGGATATGGAGCGCTCCATTGGCAGAATTGTGGCTGGCACCGCCAATGCCCGGGACCTTCTGGGCATGGCAACGGCGATGGACGCTCTGCCGGAGCTGCTTTCCCAGCTGTCGGTATTTCAGTCCGAGCGTCTAAAAGCGCTGGCGGAGCAGTTGGATCCCCTGGAGGATCTTTGCAGCGAGCTCAGCCGCGCCATTGTGGATGATCCTCCGTTTACGGTGCGAGAGGGCGGCATGATCCGGGACGGCTACGATGAAGGCGTGGACCAGCTGCGGGATATCATGTCCGGCGGTAAGGGCAACCTTGCCGGCATTGAGGCGGCGGAGCGGGAGAAAACCGGCATTCCCAAGCTCAAGGTGGGCTATAACCGGGTGTTCGGCTACTATATTGAAATTTCCAAGACCTATCAGGGGCAGGTGCCGGAGAACTACATCCGGAAGCAGACCCTTGCCAACTGTGAGCGCTATATTACCCAGGAGCTCAAAGAGCTGGAAGCTACCATTCTGGGGGCAAAGGATCGCATTACCGCGCTGGAATATGAGATTTTTACCAGACTGCGGAATTATATTTCCGAAAATTCTGCCCGGGTGCAGCTGTCCTGCCAGGTGGTGGCAGAGGTGGATGTACTCTGCGCGCTGGCGGAGGTGGCAGTGGACAATGGCTACGTTCGCCCGGAGGTAGACCTGACCGATGAGATCCACATCACCGAGGGACGGCATCCTGTGGTGGAGAAAATGCTGAAGGACAGCCTGTTTGTGCCCAACGATACGGAGTTGGGCACCCCGGCGAACCGGGTGGCAGTGATTACCGGACCCAATATGGCAGGTAAATCCACCTATATGCGGCAGGTGGCGCTGATCGTGCTTATGGCACAGATCGGTTCCTTTGTGCCCGCCAAGGAGGCGCGGATCGGTATCTGTGACCGTGTGTTTACACGCATCGGCGCTTCGGATGACCTGAGCGCCGGACAATCCACGTTTATGGTGGAGATGAGCGAGGTGGCGGAGATTCTGAAAAATGCCACCGCGCGGAGCCTGCTGATTCTCGATGAGATCGGACGGGGCACCTCCACCTTTGACGGCATGGCAATTGCCCGGGCGGTGCTGGAATATTGCGCCAGCACTAAAAAACTGGGAGCAAAAGTCCTGTTCGCCACCCACTATCATGAGCTGACCGTAATGGAGCAGGAAATTGAAGGACTGAAAAACTATAACATTGCCGTAAAAAAGCGGGGCGAGGACGTGATATTCCTCCGGAAGATTGTGCCCGGCGCCGCAGACGACAGCTTTGGCATCGAGGTGGCGCGGCTGGCGGGAATTCCCGATAAGGTGGTATCCCGTGCCAGAACCATTCTGAAGGAGCTGGAGAGCGGCAATTCCGACATTCAGCCACGGAAGAAGGAGGTTCACGAGGAGCAGCCCCAGGTGAGCTTTCTGGATGTTGGCGGCAGCCAAATTGCCCAGAAGCTCCGGGACATTACCATCGAAACCCTGACGCCCATTGAAGCGCTGAACATCCTGTTTGAGCTCAAGAAGATGGCGGAGGAAGTCTGAGATGAAGCGTCCGTTCCAGGTGAAAATGCGCCGCAGCGAAATCATCGGCGGCATCATTTGGCTGGTGATCTACGGCTTTTTCATGGGGGATATTCTGGGGCTTGGCTTGGAGCTGCTGGGAATTTCCTATACGGCGGCTCAGCTCAACGCCCTGTTTTTCCTCTGCAACTTTGTGATAACGGCGCTGGTGTTCTGGCGGTTCCTGACGAGGAATCTGTCGCTGGTGCCGGGAAATCTGCTGCGGACTCTGAAAGCCATGCTTCTGGGCTTCTGCATTTACTGGCTGCTTCAGGTGGGGCTGGATGTGATCGGGCAGTTCCTGTCCGGGAATATGGACATCCCCAACGACGATACCATTTCCTCCATTGCCGGTGAGAATTACCGGATCATGTGGGCAGGCGCGGTGCTTTTGGCGCCCATGGTGGAGGAAACGCTGGTACGGGGGCTGATTTTTGGAACCGTGCGGCGGCTGAACCGGGCGGCGGCATATGCGGCGGCTGCGGTGGTGTTTGCGGCGATGCATGTACTAAGCTATCTGGGGCAGATGGATGCCCTGACCCTTGGCTATAACATTCTGGTCTATGGACTGCCCAGCATTGCCCTGTGCGCCTGCTATGAGTATGCGGGGAACATCTGGGCGCCCATCGGACTGCATATGATTATCAATGCGCTGGGAATGAGCGCCATGTAAGGTAAGCAACAATGGACCTATTGCAAAGAATCGGGTGAATCAAATATGGGAATCATTCATAAGCTGTCTCCGGCACTGGCGGATATGATTGCCGCCGGTGAGGTGGTAGAGCGTCCGGCGTCGGTGATTAAAGAGCTGGTGGAAAACGCGGTAGACGCCGGAGCCAAAAAGATTACCGTGGAGATAAAAAACGGCGGCATTACCTTTATGCGGGTTACAGACGATGGCTGCGGCATGTCCCGGGAGGATGCGCCCACTGCGTTTTTGCGCCATGCCACCTCTAAAATTTCCTGCGCGGAGGATTTGGGGGGCATTTCCACCATGGGCTTCCGCGGCGAGGCGTTGGCTGCCATCAGCTCCGTGAGCAAAATCGACCTGCTGACCCGGTCGGCGTCCGATGATTTGGGCGTCAGTATGCGGGTGGAGGCAGGCAATGTCATCGACATTCAGCCCGCGGGCTGCCCCCAGGGAACGACAATGATTGTCCGGGATCTGTTTTACAATACCCCGGCGCGGATGAAGTTCTTAAAGCGGGACAGCGTAGAGGGCGGCTATATCAGCGGCGCCGTACAGCGGCAGGCGCTGGGACATCCGGAGATTGCGTTCCGTTTCCTTCGGGACGGCAAGCCGGAGCTGACCACCCCGGGCGACGGCAAGCTGCTGTCTGCCATTTATGCGGCAATGGGACGATCCAGCGCCAAGGAAATGGTGGAGGTCAAGTCCACCTCCGGCGGCGTTACGGTCACCGGCTATGTGGGAAAGCCCACCGCCAGCCGGGGCAGCCGAAGCTATCAGCACTTCTTTGTGAACGGACGTTATGTAAAGTCCCGGATGATGGCGTCCGCCTTGGAGGAAGCCTATAAAAATCAGATTATGGTGGGACGGTTCCCCATCTGCGTGCTCCATATTACGGTGCCGCCCACTGCGGTGGATGTGAACGTCCATCCGGCGAAAACCGAGGTGAAATTCCTGAGAGAGGGAGACGTATTCGACGCCATCCACTACAGCGTTTTGGGCGCATTGAGCCGCGCGCAGGACCGACCGGAGATGGAGCTGAAGAACCCGCATCCTCAGGTGCAGCCCAAGCAGAGCTTCTATCAAAACGTCACGGCACAGGAATACCGGACCATGACCGGCATGCTGGAGAAGGGCAGCAGCGTACAGCCCTCCAGTCCGGTGCTCCGGCAGTTTGAAAGCCTTGGGCAGCGGGCGGAGGGGAATCTCCGTCAGAACGTATCGGTACACGACAGCGTTCGTATGGTGCCGACGGTTCAGGGGGCAAGACCGGTTTCGGCTCTGACCTCTGCGGTGACGGAAACACCGGCGGAACGAACGGTGCTTCCGCCAGAGCATGTGGCAGCGATACCGGAAGAACCGATGCCTGCGCCAAAGCCGGAGCCGCCTGTCTCCATACCTGCTTCGGTACCGGAGGATATTCCACCCGTACAGACGGTGATGGATTTGCCGGAGGTCCCGATACCAAAAGCGCCGGAGCCTCAGGAAATTCAGGAGCCGGAGCTTCAGAATGAGAAGCCCTATCGGATCATCGGCGAGGCGCTGGACACCTACATTATTGTAGAGCAGGGCGACGGACTTCTGCTGTTTGATAAGCACGCCGCCCATGAGCGCATCCGGTTTGAGCGGCTCAAGGCGCAGCGCCACGAGGTCATGAGCCAGGTGCTGCTCAGCCCCCTGCATCCCAGCATGAGCCGGGAGGAGGTTGCGGTGCTGCTGGAGCAGAAGGAAACCATGGAGGGGTTAGGCTTTACCCTGGAGGACTTTGGCGGCGATCTGGTGGTCCGGGCGATTCCCTGCGACGTTACGGAGGAGGATGCGACCGCGTGCCTTTCGGAGCTGGCACAGCAGCTCCAGGACGGCAGAAAGCTGGACAAGGAAACGGTATACGACGATCTGCTCCATACCATCGCCTGCAAGGGCGCCATCAAGGGCGGACAGTATACCGACCCCAAGGAAATTTCCGCGCTGGTGGCAGAGCTGATGGCGCGGGATGATATCAAGCACTGCCCTCACGGGCGTCCGGTTTGCATTACCCTGAGCCGGGCAACATTAGAACGTCAATTTAAGCGGACATAAGGAGAACCGTTATGTTTCTTGAAATTTTGAAGGCAATTATTTATGGCATCGTAGAGGGCATTACCGAGTGGCTGCCCATCAGCTCCACGGGACATCTGATCCTGCTGGAACAGCTGCTTCCCCTGAAGGCGTCGGATGCGTTTATGTCCATGTTTGACGTGGTCATTCAGCTGGGCGCAATTCTCGCGGTGATCGTGCTGTTTTTCCACAAGCTCAATCCCTTCTCCGGAAAGAAAAGCCCCAGAGAGAAGCGGCAGACCTGGGACCTGTGGTTTAAGGTCATTGTGGCGGTGCTGCCCTCGGTGGTGCTGGGACTGCTGCTGGACGATTGGCTGGACGCCCATCTCTATAACCATGTGGTGGTAGCCATTACGCTGATTCTCTATGGCGTAGCGTTCATTGTGGTGGAGCAGCATAACCGGACCCGGCGCCCCGCCATCCGCGCCACCAATCAGATTACCTATAAGACAGCACTGCTGGTGGGCTGCTTCCAGGTGCTCGCCATGATTCCGGGCACCTCCCGTTCCGGCGCAACCATTCTGGGCGCCATTCTGCTGGGCATGAGCCGGACCGTGGGTGCAGAGTTCTCGTTCTTCCTGGCGATTCCCACCATGCTGGGCGCCAGCGCCTTGAAGGTGCTCAAGTTTATCATGGGCGGCTTCTCCATGAGCGGCAGCGAGTGGACGTGCCTGATTGTGGCGTCGGTGGTGGCATTTGTGGTGTCGCTGCTTGCCATTCGGAGCCTGATGAATTATGTCAAGCGCCATAACTTCTCGGCATTTGGCATCTATCGCATTGTGCTGGGCGTCATTGTGCTGGTGGTGTATTTCGTGACAAAGTAACCTAGAAAGGAAGCAATACCAATGAAAATGCAGTTGGAGCACGGTCGCCCCGCAGATGAGTCGGACCGTCAGGAAAGAGAAATCCGTGTCTATGATCTTTTGGACCGGCTTGGAATTGACTTTTGGCGGGTGGATCACGATGCGGCTCGGACCATGGAGGACTGCGCTCAGGCGGATCGGCTGCTGGGAGCGGATACGGCAATCTGCAAAAACCTCTTTCTCCGGAATTCCAAGGGCAGCCAGTATTACCTTCTGATGCTGCCCGGAGAGAAGAAGTTCCGGGCAAAGGATGTGGCGCATCAGATCGGTTCCACCCGGCTGAGCTTTGGAGAGGAAGAGAAGATGACGGAATATCTGGACATCCTGCCCGGCTCCGTCAGCGTCATGGGGCTGATGAACGACCATGACAATCAGGTGGAGCTGCTCATTGACGAGGATGTACTGAAGCTGCCCTATGTGGGCTGTCATCCCTGCATGAGCACCACCAGTCTCAAGCTCACCACAAAGGATTTGGTGGAAAAGTTCCTGCCGAATGTGCATCATGTGCCCCGCACGGTGGTACTAAGCGATGGATAACGTTATTTGCGTGGTAGGACCAACGGCGTCGGGAAAAACGGCATTGTCAGTGGCGCTGGCAAAGGCGCTCGGCGGCGAGGTGATTTCCGCAGATTCCATGCAGCTCTATCGGGGCATGGATGTGGGAACCGCAAAGGTGACGCCGGAGGAAATGGACGGCATCCCCCATCATATGATCGATGTGGCAGACCCCTGGGAGAGCTTTTCGGCAGCACGGTATGTGGAAATGGCGGACCCGATTCTCCGGGATATTTTGCGCCGTGGCAAAACGGCAATTATTGCAGGGGGTACCGGACTCTATGTGGACGCGCTGATTGCGGGACGGACCTTTGCCCCCTATCCGGAGACGGGACGACGGCAGGCGCTGGAGCAGGAAGCGGAGGAACTGGGCATGGAGCATATGCTCTCCCGG
>ERZ857955.2211-NODE-2211-length-13142-cov-2.737984_pt1 | contig 13142 bp, 19 predicted proteins | sample MGYA00519956_ERZ857955 | MGnify/ENA primary metagenome ERZ857955 (study PRJEB31778, sample SAMEA3449378) | human gut metagenome | biome: human gut; feature: human-associated habitat; material: faeces | place: United Kingdom | collected 2010/2012 ...
AATTTATTGTAAAGAGTGTATTAAATATTCAAGAGCTGGTAACAAGATTATGTAAATGAAATGCAGATGCAACTGCTGAATTATTGATTACTTGTAAAATTAATATTTGAATGACACAGGCTTGTGAAAGAATACTTCATGAGCCTGTGTTTGTTATTGTGGGGAATATGCAATAGTCACCTTTATGTAACTAACCCACAAAAAAGTGCGTAGTTGTTTAATTTTCAATAATTGATATTATGAAAATGTAATCGGCGACAGCCAGACAATATATAATACAGGAGGTAACAGCTATGGCATTAGCAAATTTATTTGGATGGATGAAGGCAGAGGATAAGCCAGCGACAGCAGCATGTGGAACAGCGTGCGGAGCAGGAGAAAAGCCAGAAGAGAAACCAGCAGCATGTGGAACAGCATGTGGGGCAGGAGAAAAGCCAGAAGAGAAACCAGCAGCATGTGGAACAGCATGCGGGGCAGGAGAAAAGTAAGAAGAGTGCTTAGATATTCATAACAAATATTAATAGTAAAACCAGATTATCTGCCTATGCATACAGATAATCTGGTTAAAGAATAATATGTATATTTATTTACAGAGATGTATTGATAACGATAAATGTGCATTTGAACCAGTTTTTTATTATCAGTAAATATTGATTAAAAGTTAATTGAGCAGAGTTTTAGATAATACAACTTTAAACAGAGAGGATGGGTGCGGATATGAGCAAGAATACACAGAGAAAATCATATTTTTCATTTCAATGGCATATTACAGATGAATGTGACCAGCGATGCAAGCATTGTTATATATTTTCAGGAGATGGCTGTAAGGCATTAAAAAGTATGACATGGGAGCAAATGCAGAAAGTTGTCGATAATTGTGAGGACTTTTGCAGGGTGTATAACAGAATACCATATTTTTATATAACAGGTGGCGACCCTATTCTGCATCCTGATTTCTGGAAACTTATGGTGCTTCTGAAAAGTAAAGACATACCATTTACACTTATGGGTAATCCTTTCCACCTTAATGATGAAGTCTGTCAGATGTTAAAGACGTGTGGCTGTGAAAAATATCAGATGTCTTTAGATGGAATGAAAGAAACTCACGACTGGTTCAGAAAGCCCGGAAGCTTTGATACTACACTGGAAAAAGTAGGATGTCTTAACCGTGCAGGTATTAAGAGTGTAATTATGAGTACAGTATCAAAGACCAATATGAATGAGATACCAGATATTATGGATACAGTTGTTAAAGCGAAAGTAAAAGTATTTGCATTTTCAAGATATGTTCCTACAGGTGGGGAGGTCGACACAAGTATGACACCACAGGAATATAAAAAGCTGCTTCAGATATGTGATGAAAAGATAAAGAAATATGAAGCGGAAGGGTGCGAAACTTATTTTAATAAAAAAGACCATTTATGGACCTTATATGAATACGAAAATGGAGAATTCAGTATTCCAGAATATGCTAAGTCAGGAGTGATATATGGCGGCTGTAATTGTGGTAACTGCCATATAACGATAGCTTCCAATGGTGATATTATGGCATGCAGGAGAGTTACTGACAGTAAGGTTGCCAATGTATATGAGGACAGGCTTGCTGATGTCTGGGTAGGGCAGATGGAAAATTATAGAGATTATGATAAATTTACGAAGTGCAGTAAATGTGAACTTAAGGCGTGGTGCCGTGGATGTCCTGCGGTAGCCAATGGCACGAATGGCAGCTTCTATGGTGCTGACCCACAGTGCTGGAAGACAAGAAACGATATTACGGGTGAAGAATTATAATAATGAAAATAGTTAAAAGTAATATTAGTAAGGAAGTGATATAGATGACACTTATGGATATTATAAAGGCAAGACATTCAATAAGAAAATATACCGATGAACAGATTAAGAGAGAAGACCTTGAAAAAATTCTTGAAGCAGGTAATTATGCGCCTAACGCAGGTGGAGGTCAGATAAGTATGATGGTTGCGGTACATAACAAAGAACTTACAGCTCATATAGGTAAGATGAATATGGCGCATTTTGACAGGATAACTTTCTTTTCAAGACAGCCGATGCGTTCTGTATTATGGAAAATATGGTGCTACAGGCGACAGAGCTTGGAATAGCATCGTGTATAGTATCAAGAGGTTATGAAACATTTGCATCAGAAGAAGGTAAGAGGTTAATGAAGGAATGGAATGTGCCTGATAATTATGCATGTCAGGGGTTCGTTATTCTTGGATTGATAGATGGCGAACAGCCACACAGTAAGCCACGAAGGGCAGGACGAACCGTAATTATTGAAGAGTAAAAATGTTTTATCCGAAAAAATAAATAGAATACCATAGATTTGCAAATGAAATAATATATGAAAATTTATAAATAACTATAAATGAGCAAATACAGAAAAATCCTTTGCTTTTATTTGTACCTCAGATACATTTTAATAGATTATAAAATCTGTTTTTCTGGCGCGGATATAATTGTGCAATATTTTAAATTTGCTCATTTATAGTAATAACTTAAAAATATAAATGTTAAATGGAGGAAAATTATGGACGTAGCAACATGTTTAAGAAAAATGCAGCTTGTTGGGGTGCTTGCATTTGCAACGGTTGATGAAACTGGCGCACCACAGATAAGAAATATAAGTGCTATTCATTATGAGCCTGATGCACTATATTTTTTTACGGCAAGAGGTAAGAACTTCTGTAAAGAGTTGTTAAGAGATGGAAGGGTTCAGACACTTGCTTATACGAAATATAAGGAAATGATACGTTTGTCGGGAAAGGCATACCCAGTGGCGGAGGGTGAACAGAAAAAGTGGATGGATAAAATATTTGAAGAACAGCCATATCTTGCCAATGTATATCCGGGTGACACAAGAAATATAGGAATAGTGTTTTGTATTGATAAGGCAGAGCTTGAGTACTTTAATCTTGGTGTTAATCCTATATTCAGGGACACATACAAGCTTGGAAGTGCTACAATACATAAAAAAGGATATCATATAACAGATAAATGTATAGGTTGTGGAGCGTGCCAGAAGGTATGTCCGCAGAAATGTATATATGAGGGAACACCTTATATAATAAATAAACATAATTGTCTTCATTGTGGGGCGTGTTATGAGAACTGTCCTGTCAAGGCAGTGAATAATATACAGTAATAAATATTTTAAATAAAATATTTGGTGGGTAAATGATTATAAAAGGTAGATAAAATATAGTAACATTATACAACAATATGATGAGAAAATATTAAAATAACTATAAGTGAGTAAATTTTTAAAAATACATTTTGCCAATAAATCATTATAATGTTAAATAAGGGGGATAGTGTGAAAAATCAATTTTTCACACGCGAGATTTGTGTCTGCGCGCACTTGATACAAACTTGTTATGCGCAAAAAACATGCACAGAAATGAGGATAGATATGACACACGAAGAAAAAAGAATAGAACTTATAAAAGACCTGCTTGCAGAGTCGCCTCAATACAGGGCATTAAGCATACCAGAGGATGAGGAGGAACAGAAAAGGCTGTTAAGAGGACTTATGAATGTGCGTGAGCCGGAACCTATAAGTGATGAATTCCGCAGGCTACAGGACGATTACTTAAGTGAAGAAGTTAGTATGCGTGGTATAACTGACAGTACTGCATTAGAGGCTTCGCCGCTTGATGACAGACTTGTATTGTGGCGTGGTGATATAACAACATTAAAGATAGATGCAATCGTAAATGCAGCTAACAGTGCATTAAGAGGCTGCTTTATACCAAATCATTCCTGCATAGATAACATAATACATAGCGTAAGCGGAATACAGCTTCGTCTTAAGTGTGATGAACTTATGAATGAGCAGGGATATGAAGAACCGACAGGGAGCGCCAAGATAACACCGGCATATAATCTTCCATGTAGTTATGTGCTTCATACAGTAGGCCCTATTGTATCAGGAAGACTTACGAAAATGCATTGTAATGAGCTTTCAGACTGTTACAGGTCATGTCTTAAACTGGCTGCGGATAGTGGACTTAAAAGTATAGCATTTTGCTGCATATCCACTGGAGTGTTTCATTTTCCACAGAATAAAGCTGCTGAAATAGCCGTGCAGACAGTACAGGATTATCTAAAAGAGGATGACAGAATAGAGAGGGTGGTATTTAATGTTTTTAAAGAAGAAGATTACAGCATTTACAGGAGGCTGCTTGGATACCGATAATAAGACAGTTAATGTAAAAGCAGCAGAAGTTAATTCAGATGATACAAGATTTAAGATATGTAATGAAAAATATGAGAATAGTAAAGTGAAAAAATTAGAAGAGTTATTGAATAAATCGGACACGATAGTTATAGGCGCAGGAGCAGGTCTGTCAACTTCGGCAGGGTTTACATATTCAGGAAAGCGTTTTGAAGATAATTTCTCTGATTTCATTGAAAAGTATGGTTTTAAAGATATGTATTCAGGCGGCTTCTATCCATTTGAAAGTCTTGAGGAGCACTGGGCTTACTGGTCGAGATACATATATATTAACCGATATATGGATGTGGACAATGGAACATATAAAAGACTTTTTGAACTTGTTAAGAATAAAGATTATTTTGTGCTTACAACCAATGTTGACCACCAGTTCCAGAAGGCCGGCTTTGATAAACACAGACTATTCTATACACAGGGGGATTATGGCTTATTCCAGTGCAGTGAGCCTTGTAGCGATGTCACATATGATAATGAAGATATTGTGCGTGATATGGTAGAGCAGCAGAAAGATATGGGAATTCCATCAAAGCTTATACCATATTGTCCGGTATGTGGAAAGCCGATGTCTATGAACTTAAGGGCAGATGATACATTTGTGCAGGATGAGGGATGGTATAAGGCAGGAGGAAGATATTCAGACTTTATGAGAAGGCATAAAAAAGACCGGGTATTATTCTTAGAACTTGGAGTAGGAATGAACACACCCGGCATAGTAAAATATAACTTCTGGAATGAAACATATAAAAATCCAGATGCTTCGTATGTATGCATTAATTATGGAGAAGCATTTGCACCAAAGGAGATTAGTGATAGAGCGTTGTGCATAGATGGAGATATATGCGAAGTACTATCCGCTATACATTCTGCATAAAATAAAAACTATACAGATATCAGATATCTGTAAATATAAAATGTATAAGAAGCATATAACATATAGTGCCTCCAGCTATTGATATCAGCATATTGCGTTTCCATATATGCAGTACTCCGGTAATAATGATAGATATAAGTTCAGGTATACCATGGCTGCCACGTAATATGCTCACATTTTTAAGACAATATATCACCAGCATACCAAAAACAGCAGAAGGAAGATATTTTCCAAGATACTGTACATATGCTGGTGTTTTTTTATTTTCATTAAATATAAAAAATGGAAGAAAGCGAGTCAGCATAGTAGCTGCAATACACATAGCGATTGTTATTATTTGTTGTGATATAGTCATATAGCATTTAACCTCGTTATTATTGAATAATTAGTCATTGTCATAAACAGAAGCCGCTGTTTTGCATGTCTTGTCAATGTTGATATTATTGTCACTCTGTTCAAGCTTATTTCTTGAAACAGTGAGAAGTATAATGATAACAGCCATAGTCGGAATTATAAAAGAGTCAGCGCCAAATATTATCAGGCATACTATGGATGTGAATAATCCGATGAGTGATGATATATGGCATTCTTCCTTAAGCCATTGTTCAATGAAGATTACAACAAACATAGCTGTCATAACAAAGCTTATTCCTGCTGTATCAAACTGTAGCAGCGAACCGATAATACAGCCTATAGTAGCGCTTAATACCCAGTATATCTGATTAAGCAGCGTGACGAAAAACATAAACCAGCCTTTGTCAACATTTTCTGGAATATTGGCAGTGTAGTTGACAGAAAATGTTTCGTCACACATTCCAAATATAAGATAGAATTTTTTCCAGCCCATTCCTTTGAACTTATCAAGCATGGATATGCCGTAAAACAGGTGTCTTGCCTGTATAAGAAATGCCATAATAAATACCTGTACAGGTGCAAAGGGTGAAAGAAGCATAGTTGCTGTGACGAATTCAAGAGAACCGCCGAATATAAGCATACTCATAAATAAAGGATATATAAATGAAAATCCCAATGTATTCATATATATTCCATATGCAAATCCAAGAAAACAAAATCCCGTAAGTATTGGTATTGTATATGGAAATGCAGTTTTTAGTGCTTTTAGTTTCATAGTAATTCCTCTTAGTCCAATGTTCGTTTTGACTACTATATAGATTTAGTAACTTAGGATTATCAGTGATAACACTGATTAGTTCAATAACTTCATAGTCAATAGTATCCGACTGGTACTTTTCATATATGATAAATCCTTTTTATAAATGTATCTGATAATATCAAAAAGGTTCTTAACATCTTTATTATAAAAGGGGAGTCTGTCGGAATCAAGTATCTGGACGAGATTTAACTTATAATCAGAGAAAAATGGACGGATATGTTCAGGCATATGAACCATCATATCAGACAGGCACATCGGACCATCCCACGGCGTTTCACCATAATAAAGAACAATGGTAATGACAGGATGAAACTTATCATCTTTATTAATTCCGGACAGAAAACCTTCAGGGGAATTAAAATGTTCCTTATTAATCTTGTGTTCATTTTTAATGTTATTGTATTCTTTAATGTAACTAAGAGCATCGTAGGTCATAGTATAGTATGTTTATTCTTAAGTTGTACACTCATATATCGCCTTTCGTAAATTAATTATAGAATAGTATATTAGGAATATAAATTGCAATCTGTATAAATAATATATCCATAATATAAAACATTTTTTGATAGTGTCAATAAAAATTTATAAAATATTTAAAAAGAATATACATTTATATGCAGATAATAGATAAATATGATATAATTAGCAAAAAAGAAAAGTAAGCGGCTGCGAAGCGGACATTTATTTTTCCTGCGCCATTGACGAACGAACAGTCATACGGAGCAGTCATTTACATTTCAGACAACCTGAGTATATTTTATAAGAGAAACGGAGATAATACAATTATGAATAAACATGTAAAAAAAGCAATGGAACTTAGAAATGAGCAGCCTATGGTGCATAATTGTGCCCAGACAATTATGTGTGCATATGCAGACGAGCTGGGGCTGTCAGAAGATATGGCGGGTGCAATAGGAAGTAACTTCGGCGGTGGTATGAAAAATGGAAGTGTATGCGGAGCTATTACAAGTGCATTGATGGTACTTGGAGCTAAAGGTATAGATGACCCTGCTAAGATTAATCAATTCCGTAAGACAATAGCTAATAATCATGAGGGAAATATTAATTGTGTAGACCTTCTACGTGTCAATGCAGCTAAGGGCGGAGATAAGAAAACACATTGTGACTGCATGATTAAAGAAGCAATAGAACTCATAGACTCTATGGAAAATAAGTAAAACTATAATGCTTTTTGGGCATAATGTGATTGACAGAATAGGTATTAGACATAGCAACTGAATAATATTATATTAAAGATGTCCATAAAGGGCATCTTTTTTAATAGCGTGAAAATTTAATAGTTTGAAAAAATAGAAAGCAGAAAAGATGGATAACAAATATGGAGTATACAAAGCTTGGTAACACCGATATTGAGGTATCAAAGGTATGCGTTGGATGTATGAGCTTTGGTAAGGCAGGCACTATGCATGACTGGACACTTGATGAAAGTGATACATATGATAAAATATTAACAAAAAATAAATTGTAAAAAAATATATTGACTTGGAGTTAAGTTCATATATTAAGATTAAATCAAGTTATTAAATAATGTTTGTGGAAAGAAAATGCAGTCAGTTTAATGCAATTTTTCAACCAAGGCATTAGATATAAAAAACTATTATATTGAACCCGAAAGGAGAAACAAAATGTACAACAATACTTTAACATTAAACAATGGAGTTAAAATTCCACAGCTTGGACTTGGAACATGGTTTATCGATGATGCAAAGGTGGCAGATGCAGTAAAGGAGGCTGTAAAGCTTGGTTACAGACATATTGATACTGCACAGGCTTATGGTAATGAGCGCGGTGTAGGAGAAGGCGTAAGAAACTGTGGCGTTAAGAGAGAAGAACTTTTCGTAGTATCTAAGGTTGCAGCAGAGTATAAGACATATGAAGCGGCTATGACAGGAATTAACGAAACACTTGAAAAGATGGGACTTGATTATCTTGATATGATGATTATTCATTCACCTCAGCCTTGGGTAGAAGTAAACCAGAGTGATGACAGATATGTTGAAGGAAACAGAGAGGCATGGAGAGCACTTGAGGATGCTTATAAAGCAGGAAAGTTAAAGGCTATTGGTGTTTCTAACTTTAAGCAGGAAGATATTGAGAGCCTCTTGGAAACAGCTACAGTTAAGCCTATGGTTAACCAGATACTTCTTCATATCAGCAACACACCAATAGAGCTTGTAGATTACTGCCAGAAGAATGGAATAGCAGTTGAGGCATATTCACCTATCGCACATGGTGAAATACTTAACCAGCCAGAGATTAAGGCAATTGCTGACAAGTATGGCGTTACAGTTCCACAGCTCTGCATAAGATATACACTCCAGCTTGGAGCAATATCACTTCCAAAGACAGCTAATCCAGAGCATATGAAGAGCAACGCAGAGGTTGACTTTGAAATAAGCGCAGAAGATATGGAAGTACTTAAGAACTTTAAGAAGATTGAAGATTATGGCGAAAGCGGCGGCTTCCCTGTATATGGTGGAACGCTTTAATCATATGAATGAAAAAGCACAGAAAAGATGATTAGTATGGACTTAAGAGTTTTACGGTATTTTTTGACGGTAGCAAAGGAACAGAACTTTACACGCGCCGCAGAACAGCTTCACATAACACAGCCTACTCTATCAAGACAGCTTGCAGCTTTTGAACAGGAACTTGGTGTATCTTTATTTGACAGAACAGGAAAAACAATAACACTTACAAGTGAAGGTATCCTGTTAAAGAGAAGAGAGCTTGAAATGCTTGATATTGAGGAGCGTACACTTGAAGAGCTGAAACCATCTAAAGAACGCATAGAAGGAAAGGTTACGGTTGGCTGTGGAGAGTTTATGGCTGTAGAAATGCTTGCAGAAATATGTAAGAGTTTTAAAGAAAAGTATCCACTAGTCCAGATTGCAATTCATACAGCGACAGCAGATACCGTGTATGAAATGTTACATAAAGGACTGGTGGATGTCGGAATGTTTCTTGAGCCTGTGGATACAGAGGGGCTTGGTTATTCAATATCCATAAGAGGCGTAGGCAGGTATTGGAGAAATAATGTTCTTGTACAGAAGGAGCTGTCACCGGGAATATCTTCTAACACGGTAATAGCATGGCGTAGAAATATTCCAACCTCTATTGTAATGGAGAAGTTTATTAAAGAAATTCAATCCTACACCAGTAAGTAAAAGACTATGCGTCAAAAGCATTTAAACAGATACATTATAGGTATTAGACATAATAAACCTGAAAGAGATAGAATGATTTTATAAGGAAAAAGTGTCAACTTTATTCCAGTCAATTATTTGTGATAGGAGATGTAAGTATATATGAGTAAAAAATTGGTAGCGTACTTCAGCGCAAGCGGCAATACTAAAGAAGCGGCAGAAACAATAGCTAAGGCAGCAGGCGCGGACATATGTGAGATTACGCCTAAGGTAAGATATACAAAGGCAGACCTTAACTGGATGGATAAGAAGTCAAGAAGCAGTGTTGAAAGTAATAATAAGAGCTTTCGACCAGAGATTATTAAAAATGATATTGATATGGGTCAATATGATGAAGTAATTATCGGTTTTCCTATCTGGTGGTATGTTGCACCAACTATTGTTAATACATTTCTTGAAGCATATGACTTTGCAGGAAAGAAGATAGTATTATTTGCAACATCAGGCGGAAGTGGTTTCGGAAATACAGTTAAAGAATTACAGCCATCGGCACCGGATGCAGTTATAACAGAAGGAAAACTGCTTAATGGAATGTCTAAGCAGGAAATTGCTGCATGGGCTGAAAGTTTATAATAGGAAACTGGTATAAAAAATATAAATATAAAAGGCGGGTGCAATATAATGAAAAAAATAGTACAGACAGCAGGAAGAACAGCACTTAATGAATTTGCTCCAGAATTCGCACATTTTAATGATGATGTGCTTTTCGGAGAAAACTGGAATAATAAGGATATTGATGTAAAGACAAGAAGTATCATAACAGTAGTAGCACTTATGTCTATGGGTATTACAGATTCTTCACTCAAGTTTCATCTTCAGAATGCTAAGGCACACGGCGTAACACAGAAGGAAATAGCAGCAGTTATAACACACACAGCTTTCTATGCAGGCTGGCCAAAGGCGTGGGCAGTATTTAATCTTGCAAAAGAGTTTTCTTGCACCAGTTTCTACAAGTCAGGTAGGTATATTCAATGTAACATTTGAACCAGCATGTAGAAATAACTGGCATATTCACCACGCAAAGAGCGGTGGAGGACAAATTCTCGTATGTGTAGCCGGACGTGGTTACTATCAGGAGGAAGGAAAGGAAGCTATAGAATTAAAGCCGGGCGACTGCATTAATATTCCAGCAGAAGTTAAGCACTGGCATGGTGCAGCACCAGATAGCTGGTTTTCACATCTGACTGTTGAGGTACCGGGTGAGGAAACATCGAACGAATGGTGTGAGCCTGTTACAGATGAAGAGTATGGCAAGTTAAAGTAATAAAACAGCATATTAAGAAATAAGCGGTATTTCATGACTTTTATGGTCTTAGAAATACCGCTTTTATATTATACATTTTAATGTAATATTAAATGTCTGGGTCAAAAAGTAAAAATCTGTATCTTAATAAACACAGCAGGCAGATATTACATTTACCTTAATGTAGAACTATTAAGTCTTACGCTCCGATAACTCCCGCAAAGCCACATATAAGCACGATTATACCCAGTACAATTCTGTACCATCCAAATACCTTGAAGTCGTGCTTTTTGATGTATCCCATAAGGAACTTGATAACTACTAAAGATACAACAAATGCTACAACCATACCAACGATAAGAATAGTACATTCCATAGATGTCATAGAGTTATGCATAAGGAACTTTACGCCTTTAAGAAGGCTTGCGCCAAACATAACAGGAACAGCAAGGAAGAAAGTGTATTCAGCAGCTACTGTTCTTGAAACACCGAGGATAAGAGCACCAACTATAGTTGCACCGGAACGTGAAGTTCCTGGGAATATAGCAGCTATAAGCTGGAAAAGTCCGATATAGAAAGCAAGCTTATAAGTGATACCTGTAAGGTGGCGAACCTTAGGTTTCTTTCCATGATGCATAGTTTCAACAATAATGAAAGCTATACCGAATATAATGAGCATAATAGCAACTGTTGTGTAATTATAGAACAAGGCTTCAAGCTGTTCATCAAAAAGAATACCAACAATAGCAGCAGGGACACAGGATACAAGAATATGAAACCATAACTTAAATATATCCCATTTAACATAAGCACCGGCACCACTTTCTGCTAGTGGTTCTTTGTTGTTTTTCTTACCAAAAGGCCATAACTGATGCCAGAAAAGAATAACAACAGCTATTATAGCACCAAGCTGGATAACAACTTCAAACATACTGTAAAATGCATCAGATACCTTAAGCGGCATAATCTCATTAAGCAGAATCATATGACCTGTACTGCTTATTGGAAGCCATTCAGTAATACCTTCTACGATACCCCAAATATCGCCTTTAAAATCTCTAACATTATTCATCCAATCACTTGCGGATTATTCTACTCTTATGTATATTCCGCCATAGTCACATTTTATTATAGAAAAAGATTATTGTCTGAAAAAACATGAAGAAAACAATAATATATTCCTATATGACTACACGTTACTTTCGCATTGAAATGCAGGTGTGTCAACAACAGAATAATATAATTTGCACATAATTTCGTTGTGGTTTATATGATATTGATAATTTTACCAGTACTTTACTATATATTTACATTAGATAGATAGCTGGAAGCTGATTTTATTTTTACAATAAAGGTAATTAAGGAGGCGATTTTTTGACATTTGATGAGATTAAGAAAAATAAAGAGGTCAATGAATTCATAACGAAGGGAAATTATAATCTAGGGCTGCTTGGCTATACAGACCATTCACAGATTCACAGTGGTCTTGTTGCACAGACTGCAGCAGTAATATTAAAAAAGTTTGGCTATACTGATGAGGATATAGAGTTAGCCAGGATAGCAGGTTATATGCATGATATAGGAAATGCAGTTAACCGGGTTCATCATGCAGAGTATGGTGGATTACTTGCAAATGAAATATTGAAAAATTCAGACATGAGTATAAAAGATAGAATTACAGTAGTCTCGGCAATTTCTAACCATGATGAATCAACTGGTGGAGCAGTTGATCCGGTTTCTGCTGCACTTATAATTGCAGATAAGACGGATGTAAGGCGCGACAGAGTCAGAAGTGAGAAAGGAAAGGCGGCCTTTGATATACACGACAGGGTTAACTATGCGGTTACAGAGCATAAGTTAAAGATAAATTCGCAGAAGAAGACAATATCGCTTAATCTTCAGATAGATGCAAAAATCTGTTCTATGTATGAATATTTTGAAATATTTTTAGGAAGAATGATGATGTGCAGAGGTGCAGCAGATATGCTTGGCGCTACCTTCAAGCTGATGGCTAATGGCTCTAAGGTGCTCTGATTAAATGGCAGCTATATAGCTGTCAGTAGGTTAAACAGATGACTTTTCAAGGAGGCAAGGGATTATATGAAAAAATATTATGTGCTTGATACTAATATACTTCTTCAGAACCCAAATGCAATATTTGGTTTTGAAGACAATGTTGTTGTAATAACAGGGACAACTCTCCAGGAGCTTGATTCTAAAAAGAATATGGAGGGTGAGCTTGGCTTTAATGCACGTTTTTGATATTAAGAAACCAGATAATAGAATTATCAGCTCCTGTGTAGGGATTTCTAAAAAATGAAATCCTTCAAATCCATCCAGTTTCTGAGCAATCTTCCTGTAAACAATTCCTA
>ERZ857955.2215-NODE-2215-length-13130-cov-2.815067_pt1 | contig 13130 bp, 10 predicted proteins | sample MGYA00519956_ERZ857955 | MGnify/ENA primary metagenome ERZ857955 (study PRJEB31778, sample SAMEA3449378) | human gut metagenome | biome: human gut; feature: human-associated habitat; material: faeces | place: United Kingdom | collected 2010/2012 ...
GAAGCAGACGAACACGCAAAAAGCCAGTAACAGGCGAAGATAAGAATATGTTTTCGGGATTGCTGGTATGCGCGGACTGCGGAAGCAAACTCGGTTATCATTTCAATCAGGCTAATCACGATATAACCTATTTTAATTGTATGGGATATAACAGGGGCAGCAGAAAAATATGTACCTCAACACATTATATCCGTACTGATTTTTTAGAGCAGGTTGTACTCGGTGAAATCAAACGCTTAATGAAATTTGCCACTCTATATGAAAATGAATTTGCTAAAATTGTTATGGGAAATTCGATTAAAACGGCAGAGCAGGAACGAGGCTCCAAACAAAAGGAACTTAACTCCTTGCTTGCGCGTGATAAAGAGCTTGACTTACTTTTTGAAAAAATTTATGAGGATAACACTCTTGGACGCATAAGCGACGACAGATTTTCAAAATTGTCTGTAAAATATGAAACAGAACAAAAAGAAAATGAAGTAAAAATCAATGAACTTCAAGCGGAGCTTGATAATGAACAGAATAGAGCTGTTACAAGCGATATGTTTTTATCTTCTGTTCGTAAATATACAAGGGCAAGGAAACTGACACCGAGAATGTTAAACGAATTGATTGACAAGATAGAAGTATATCAGGCTGAAAAAATAGACGGTAAAAAGGTACAGCGGCTTAAAATTCATTATAACTGTATCGGAGCTATTGAAATACCTGATTTAAGTAAATTACCTGAAAATAACGTATCAGTACATACACGTCAGGGCGTAAATGTTCAGTATGCTGCGCTTGCCGTATGAACACAAAAAAAGAATGTCCTTATTGGTTCAAGTCCAATAAGGACACTCGGTATGGTTGCGGAGACTGGACTTGAACCAGCGACCTTCGGGTTATGAGCCCGACGAGCTACCAACTGCTCTACCCCGCGATATTTAACTTAGCGCCTCTCTCAGAGTGCTATAATAGTATAGCACACCCTAACTTATTTGTCAAGTGTTTTTTTATAATTTTTACATTTTTATTTTTTAAACCTCAATACTATTGTTTTTATCCGTGATCTAGTATATAATGTAAGTATTATTTCAAAGGAGAGATGATTAATTTGGAGCGTTTTCTTTCAAATTTGCGTGTACGGCTTGAAGAACATATTTCGCCGAATATGATGCGTGTAATACGTCCGTTTATGACGGTGCAATTTGTTATATTTATGCTTTTGGGCATTGTGAACACTGCCGTATCGGTCAGCACAGCCACATTACTTGACATTCTTCACAATGCGTTTCTTGCACCGGACAACCCACTGCGATTAATCGCCGAACACTCACGTTCCAACTTTATATTCGGATATATAATCAGCATAATAACATCATTCTTTTTAAACTGTCACTTTACGTTTCACCAACGACCGACACTTAAAAAGTTTCTCAAATTTCCGATAAGCTATATACCGAATTTCATATTTCAATACCTAATGGTATTCATTTTTACGGCTTTAAACTTAAATTCGACGCTGGCATACATTTGTGCGGCGATACTCGGCACACCGCTTACGTTTGCGGCAATGAAACTAATGGTATTCAGCCGAAGAAAATCAACTACTTGAGGTGATATAAATGCTTTCACACATATATTCCTGCGGACTTTCGGGTATAGACGGATTTTCCGTATGCGTAGAAACGGATATTTCAAACGGTTTACCCGCATTTGATATAGTAGGCTTACCCGACGCCGCCGTTAAAGAGGCAAAAGAACGCATACGTTCTGCCATAAAAAACACAGGCTTTCGTTTTCCCGCAAAGCACATTGTCATAAATCTTGCCCCCGCCTCCAAGCGTAAAGAGGGTTCGGGATACGATTTACCTATGGCACTTTCTATTATATGCGCCACGGAGCAGATTTATGCACCGGACTTAAGCAAATGTACGTTTTTCGGCGAACTTTCGCTTGACGGTACCGTACAACCGATAAACGGCATACTTCCTATGGTTATTTCGGCGTACAAAAGCGGTTTTACCGATATGTTTGTACCAACCGAAAATGCGGACGAGGCAGCAGTCATTGAAGGTGTAAACATATATCCCGTATCATCTTTGAAAGCATTATGCGACCATTTTTGCGACATACAGAAAATTAATGTACATAAAATTGACCTTACCAATTATTTTGCGTCAAGTGCTTCAAATGTACTTGATTTTTGTGATGTAAAAGGTCAGGAGAACGTCAAGCGTGCGCTTGAAATTGCCGCCGCCGGCAATCACAACGTACTTCTTATAGGCAGTCCCGGAACAGGTAAAACAATGCTTGCACAACGTATGCCGAGCATACTTCCCGACCTTTCGTTTGACGAAGCTTTGGAAGTCACAAAAATACATTCAATCGCCGGACTTTTACCGAAAGACCAACCGCTTATTTTAAACAGACCTTTCAGAAGTCCACACCACACGATTTCATCTGCAGGTTTGTCGGGCGGAGGTTCAACTCCAAAACCGGGTGAGCTTTCCCTCGCACACAACGGCATACTTTTCCTTGATGAATTACCTGAATTCAGACGTGATTCGCTTGAAGTTTTGCGTCAGCCGTTAGAGGACGGAAACGTCACAATTTCAAGAGTAAACGCAACTCTCACCTACCCTTGCAACATTATGCTTATAGCAAGTATGAACCCTTGCAAATGCGGTTATTTCGGTGACAGTCGCAGACAATGTACCTGTACTCCGACACAGGTTAATCGTTATCGCAGTCGAATATCGGGTCCGTTGCTTGACAGAATTGACATTCAAGTTGAAGTATCGAATGTTGATTATGAAGATTTAAGCTCGACCGAAAACAGTGAAACAAGTGCCGAAATAAAAAAACGTGTAAACAAAACACGCAAACTGCAACTTGAAAGATACAAAGATTACAATATCTACTCAAATTCACAGCTTGACGCAGGTATGCTTAAAAAATTCTGTCCGCTCGGCGAAGAAGAAAATGCAATTTTACGTGCCGCATTCGACAATCTCGGTTTGAGTGCCAGAGCGCACAGCCGTATTTTGAAAGTCGCTCGTACCATTGCCGACCTTGAAGGCTCAGAAAACATAAAAAGTGAACACATAGCTGAGGCAATACAATACAGAAGTCTTGACCGCAAATATTTTGAATAGCCACAACTCAGTAAATGATTAATCGTTCACTGTGCCGGAATGTCAGCAAATTGTCCGAAACGTGCATAATATTATTTTTATTATAATTTACAGCTATAAAAAAATGACAGGTAAGCCTATCTTTGATATACGGCTTGCCTGTACACTTTTATATATACGCTGACGCAGTAAACCTTAATTGTTTACTGCGTTTTTTATTGTTCTTCAGGATATTTCAGTCCCCATTCATTACGAATATCGGTCATAATTTCCATAACGTCTTTTGTATACTCCCTAAGCATACAACCGCTTCGCTTTGAAATCTCCTCCTCCATATCCTCCATTTCATACTGCAACGCTCTTTCGGTTTCACCCTCACAGATTTCTTTTCGCTCGCCTGTTTCGGTGCAGACAATCGTCGCCTTACACGCTCTCGGATATTCCATAATCTCGATATATCCCTTATCACCGCATATAACACATCTTTTCGGTTGTTTTGTATGAAGCGACAATGAAATAACCGTCATTTGTCCCTCTTTGTTCGTCATAACAATTCCCGACATTTCATCAACACCGCTCGGTGCAAATTTTACCGTTGAAATTACATTGTCGGGCTTTGACTTCAAAAAACATCTTGCAAGCGAAATTGCATAAACACCAATATCAAGCATTGCTCCGCCCGCCAAATTCATATTGAAAAATCTGTTTTTCATATCATAGTCCTTGTAACTTCCGAAATTCGCCTGTATCATACTCACGTCACCGATTTCACCGTCCGCAACAAGTTTCATAAGTTTTTTGTATAGCGGCATATGATAAATCGTCATTGCCTCGGCAAGTACAAGATTTTTCCCGTCAGCCTTTTTTAAAGCCTTTTCCAACTCAACGCTGTTTAATGTTATCGACTTTTCACACAAAATATGCTTTCCGTTTTCAAGTGCCTTCATAATAAAATCAATATGCGTGTTATGAGGTGACGTTATATAAATAACGTCCACATTGTCGTCATAAAACATATCGTTCAAATCTTCATACACCTTTTCAATTCCGTACTTGTTTGCAAAATCAACGGCTTTGCTGTGCGTTCTGTTGCCTACGGCGTAAAGTTTGCGTCCAACGTCTTGCATTGCCTGTGCCATCTGATTTGCCACAACGCCCGTACCAAGCACCGCCCAATTTAATTTATTCATTTCAACCGCCTCCTCCGATATAATTTTATTATACTGATTTCACAGATAAATTTCAATAAAAAAAGAGGTATTTCTTATTTAAAATACCTCAATTAATATTTACTTATCCCCAAACTTCGTCGGCAATTTCCTTTACAAGTTTCAATTTTGCCCATTGTTCTTCTTCTGTAAGCTTATTACCTATTTCGCAAGATGCAAAACCGCACTGCGGACTTAGGCAAAGTCTTTCAAGCGGAACATACTTTGCCGCCTCGTGTATTCTCTTGATAACATCTTCTTCGTTTTCAAGTTTAGGCGACTTAGTTGTGATTAAGCCCAAAACAACTTTTTTATCGCTTGATACCTTTGCAAGAGGTTCAAAACCGCCCGAACGCTCATCATCATATTCAAGAAGAAGTGCGTCAACATTTTCTCTTGCAAAAACATAATCCGCAACAGGGTCATATGCACCGCTTGTGAAATATGTTGAATGATAGTTACCACGGCAAATATGAGAAGTAATCACCATATCAGCCGGCTTATTTTCAAGTGCAAGATTGTTTACCTTTAGAAGCTGTTCCTTAACGGTTTCAATATCAATGCCAAGTGACTGGTATCTCTGTGCTGCCGCATCACCTACAACCGCACCCCAAGTACAGTCGTCAAGCTGAAGATTACGGCAGCCTGCATCGTAAAATTGCTTTATAACGTCACTGTAAGCCGCCGCAATATCTTTAATCAATTCGTCATTGTCAGCATAAAACTTTCTTGTACCCTCAATATTATTCGGCACAATAAATTGTTGGAAAGTTTGAGCCGGTGCAGGAATAGTGTATTTGGCAACTGTATTCTCATCCTCAAATTGCTTTAAAAATTTAAAGTATTCAACAAACGGATGTGCCTTTGCCTTGATTTTACCAACCAAATATGTATCGTCAAGTTTTGCAAGTTCCGCATCAAACTTAACTCCGTTTCCCGTGTCCTCATGCTCAACGCCCTCAAATCCCCACATAAAATCAAGGTGCCAGAAAGTTCTTCTGAACTCGCCGTCTGTGATTGCGTGGAAACCAAGTTCTTTTTGCTTTGCTACTAATTTAGTTATTTCTTCATTTACAATTTTATCGTATTCGTCTTTTTGTATCTCTCCGTTTTTTAACTTTTCCTTTGAATCTTTTAATATCTGCGGTCTTAAAAAACTTCCTACAAAATCGTATCTAAACGGTGTCTTTAATGTACTCATAATAAACTGTCCTTTCTTTCTTTGATGAATACAGTTTATCATATAAGTACCGTTTTGAAAAATACTTATAAACCGCATTTATTCATAGTTTCAACCTATGGACAAATATATTTTTAAAAATATATCAATGTGGCATTGCCGCATAGCTTTTATCAATCGTGATTACACAATAATATGTAGGATATTTTTTCTTTACCATATCATTTATCGCTTTCTTGACTTCCTTGTCGGTCATATCCATATTATGCGGAACAACGCAGTCAAATATTACGTTTGTGTGCGTAATACCATACACTATACGCAAGTCATGAATTGTCAGACGTTCGTCAATCTCTTTTACCTTTTCACCAATCCAAATTCTAAGTTCGTTCACTGTATTGTCCTTTGTCGAAATCGGGTCAAAATGCACAATCATATGAAGTCCTTCATCATTCATAAAATCACGCTCAATATTATCTATGACGTCATGATTTTTCATAGCATCACCTTCCGCCGCCATTTCAACATGCACACTTGCAAACTGTCTGCCGGGTCCGTAGTCGTGTACCATTAAGTCGTGAGTACCCAAAACACCGGGATAGCTTAAAATCTTTTGACGAATTTCTTCAACCTGTTCGTTCTCCGGTGCTTTTCCGAGCATAGGGTCAAGCGTGTCTTTTACAAGTCCGAAACCGCTGTACAAAATAAATACCGCCACACCAAGACCCATCCAGCCGTCAAGCTCAAAGCCGACAAAATGCGATAATATCGCCGCAACCAACACTGCGCCTGTCGTTATAACATCATTACGGCTGTCTGCCGCCGTTGCTATAAGCGTGTTTGAGTTAATCATTTTACCTGTTTTCGTATTAAACAATGCCATCCACGTTTTAAGCAAAATCGAAAACGCAAGCACACCGACAGTAACCCAACTGAATTCAACCGCTGACGGATGAAGTACCTTATCCAAACTGCTTTTGAACAGTTCAACGCCGATTACCATAATAAGTACGGCAACCATAAGTCCCGACAGATATTCATACCGCCCGTGACCGTAAGGGTGTTCTTCATCTGCCGGACGGCTTGCAAGTTTAAAACCAAGCAGACTGATTATGCTTGATGATGCATCGGATAGGTTGTTTACCGCATCGGCAGTGATAGAAACAGACGCCGACAGTGTTCCGACAATCAGTTTGCTTATGAACAGTATCGCATTGCACACTATTCCGACTATGCTTGAAAATTTACCGTATGCCGTACGCACATCGGAATTTTGTGTGTTTTCATAGTCTTTTATAAATCTTTTTATAAGTAGTTTTGTCATCTATGTCACCCAACCTTTATAACATAATTATTCTCTTTCAATACGTCAAGTGCCTTTTGAAAAAATTCGTTCTTTATAAGTATATAATCAGTGTTGTACGTTGATACCGCAAAAATCGGTATTTTTGCATTTGCTAAAATGTCCGCAGCTCTCGCAAGTATTCCCGTGAGTGAAAAATCAAGTATACCCTCGATTCTGAACGCTCTCCAACCGCTGTCACATACAATCGTATTTTTCGGAACAAACTCGCTTGAGCATACAAGCGATAATTCCTCATCAGTCTTGCCGACAAAGCAAAACTCGTCATTAAAGTTCACTTCCGTAACATCATTTATCTTGCATACCGCAAATTCTTTGTCTATTACCTTTATATCCATTTTTATCCCTCAATTATTGTTTCTAATCAGTATAGCACATTTTGTTGCCAACTGCAACAAAAAAAGAGTCAAAGGCTCTTTTTTATTTTCGGTATTTTTTTATATGAATAATCTCAATAAAATATTTATACTGTCTGAACAAAATCAATCCGATTACATACACACCGCCCATAATTGCCAATTTAATAACGGCATTTATTGTTATACCGACGATATTTGTTGCGTCAATAGTAGCGTAACGCGTCAAAAATCCCGCTATGCAAACCATAACCGCAATACACACGTCCGGAATAAAACTTTTCAGAAATTTCAAAAAGCTAAATCCAAACGTCATTTTTATAAGCATAAAATATGAAATCATAAAATTAATATTATATGAAATCATTGCATTTCTTGCGACTGTGCTAATATCGCCGAACACTATTCCGAGTACAATACCTATCAGAGTAGTCGACGAAGACAAAACGCCCGTTATAAAAAGATTTTTCGTGTTGCCAAGGCTTTGGAATATCGCACCGGAGCTTGAATTTACCACCTGTGCCCAAACCGAAAGACTAAGCATCGCAAGGCAAGGAATTGCCGCCGCCCAATGCTCACCGAACATCATACAAATAATCTCATATGACGCAAAATACATATACGCACCGACAAACAATCCGAGCAATGAAAGTATCTTGACAATCTTCATATAATTCTCATATATATACGCCTTATCGTCCTGATACTCCGACAAAATCGGGTGTATAACAGGTGTTATGACGTGCGTCAAATTTTGTTCGGGATAAAGTGCAAGTTTATATGCCTTGTCGTAATATCCAAGCTGTGTATCGCCCATAAACTTCGCCACAAGCAAATTATCGGCATTTCTTGCAAAGTAATTAAACACGTTAAACGCAAACTGATATGACGAAAACGAAAAAATCTTCTTCACACTGCCGAAATCACATTTAATTCTAAGTTTTATCCTTGTACTGCTGTAATTCCATATAAAATTGACCATAACCTGTATAATAGACTGTGCGGCAAGTGCGTAATATTTCAGTCCGAGTTTTGCCAATACAATCGCTATACCGCTGCTTACAACAGTTGTGGTAATCATACGAAGTCCGATACGCACGAACTTTTTTTCTTTCATTAAAAGTGCGTTCGGCACCATATTCATTGTCGAAAAAAACAAAGACACCGAAAGCAAGCACCCTATCGGTATGTACACGCTGTTGCCGTAAAATTTAGACAACGGCACAGAAAAAATCGCAAAAATTATTGAAAGCCCTACCGCAACATATAAATTAAAAGTGAATATATTCGACACATCATAGTCGCTAAGCTCCTTATTCTGAATAACGGCAGTGCCTATCCCCATATTCGCAAGCACCGAAAAAAACGTGGTAAAAACGGTCATTACACCGATTACCCCGTAATCCTCCGGTAAAAGTATTCGCGCCAAAACAGCACTGAAACCAAGCTGCAATATAACACAGCTGTAATTTGCGGCAGCATTGATAAACGCCGCCTTTTTGATTGATATATTTTTAACATCATTTTTTATCATCCATGTTTCAACTCCCTGTATATAATATATACACTAAAATTCAACTTGTCAAACATATTTTTTCTGACAAAAAAAGACAGATGAAACGTTTTAAATTTCATCTGTCTTTTTATCAGTCCATAGTTACAGTAGGCGGAATTTGTCCGCTGTAAACAGGTACGTCAAATGATAATGTCGCGTCTGTGAATGACGAGAATATCTTTTCAATGCTTACCGCCTGCTTAACCGCCCAGCCAATATCCGTTGCATATTGGTGAGTACCCGGATTTTCAGGGTTCCAAAGCATTTTATAAAGTGTGTTCTGTCTGCCATCCGAACTGTTCACATAGTTTTCGCTTATCCACTTTGCACCGCCCTTAATAGCCGCCTCTACACTCGTCCAGCCTTGACTGTATGCTCTCTGTGAACCGTTTCCGACAGGGTTTGCGTCATATGCACCGATACCGAACAAGTTATAAACGGTTGTGCCGTTGACCTCAACACCGGTTGCAAGCTGTGAAGTACCGTTTCCGGACTCAAGGCAAGCATGTGCAACAAGGTAAACTTCGCTGACGTTATATTCTTTAGCCGCCTCGATGAATGCCGCTCCCATTCCTTTCATTACCCCCTTATCGGCAAGATAATTATTAAGCGTTTCTTCGCTGACATTATTCGGTTTTGAAAGGTCAAGGAACTGATATTTATATGCGTCCGTATAGAAACTGTTCGGATTCATATATTCCGCTGTTTCGGACTCTGTCGCATATGACATTCCGCCGTTTCTCCAAATTTTCGGCGGTGGGTTCAAGCCCATCTGTATTCTTATAATCTGTGGGAATGATATGTCATATGACGTGTATGTTACAGTTCCCTCCGTATCCAAATCAGAAACTTCATCATTCAAATTGAATGGGTCTTTTGCGTCCGATTCGGTTACGTTGACAGTAAACGTCTGTTTCTTTCCGTTAGTCGTTTCAACCGTTATATTCGCCGTACCAACGCTGACACCGCGTATTCTGCCCGCTTGACTTACTGTCGCTATCTTTGTATCGTCACTCGACCATTTAAGCGTTTTGTTTCGTGCGTTTGACGGTGAAACGGTTACTATCGCGTTAACACTGTCGCCGACTTTTATCGTCATTGCGTCAGTATTTTTTACGGATAAAGTCTGTACGTCAACGTATGAATTTACGACATTTACAAAGCACTTCGCCTCAAAGCCTCCGTCCTCCGTTGTTGCCGTTATCTCCGTCATACCGACGCCGACAGGCTTTACTCTGCCGTTTTCGTCCACACGTGCAATCTTTGTATTTTTAGATTTCCATGTTATGTTTTGGTTCGTTGCGTTTTTCGGGAATATTTCTGTCTGTAAAAGTCTGCCCTCACCGCCTGTGTAAAGCGTTATTGTGCTTGTCGGCATAAATATACCCGTTACAGGCTGTCTTACCGACAAAGTGGCGGTTGCACTCTTTTTTTGACTGTACAACATTGCCGTCAATGTCGCTTTACCGGGATTTTGTGCCGTTATATTACCGCCACTGTCAATATTTGCGATATTGTCATCAGACGATTTCCAAGTAATTTTTTTATCGGGTAAATTTATCGGATAAACCTTTGCTTTTATTTTTGCCTCTGCCGTACCGCCGTTTAGGTCAACAGCACCGTCGTCCCAGCTTAATTTTATCGCAACATTGGTTTTGTCGCTGTGGTCGAACGTGTAATAATTCTGCAAAACCATCGCATATCCGACAGAATCGTCACCCTCTTGAAGATAGTCGGAATTTACGGAATTTTTTATCATAACGCCCAAAAGCACACCGAGTACCGCCACTCCGACAGCAACTGAAATCAATGCCTTCAGCCTGTGTGCCTTTGCATACTCCCAAATGTCCTTTCTGAATTTCGGAAATTTAACGTATGCAAAATTTGAAAACTTTTTGCTCTTGCACAAAAGTTTCCAAAACTTCTTAAACACTCCGCCTACCGCATCCCAGCCTGTTTTAATACCTTTAAATATCTTGCTGAGCCACGAAAACGGACTTTTATTATTCGGTTGTATATTTCTTGTTAATTTAGTTTCCATACCGAATTCAACCCTTAATAAAAAATGGTATTGTTTCTACAATACCATTTAATTTTATGACTGCACAGTAAAAAAGTCAATACATATGCACCATTGTTAAAAAAATGTTTACTTTTTAAACCTATTTACAATATATTGGTTTGCCATATCTTCAAGAGTGTCCTCCAAACCGCCAAGACCTTTGAAGTCGGGATTTTTTCTCTTTATTGCGTTTGTCAGAATGTAATCGCAAAGTGCAGGGTTTTTAGGCAAAAGCGGTCCGTGCAAATATGTTGCGACAACGTTTTTATACACAACACCCTCAACACCGGATTTTTCATCGTTTCCGTAACCGTAAACAACTCTGCCGAGCGGTGTGTGATTACCGATGTAAGTTCTTCCGCCGTGATTTTCAAAACCGACAATTTTTTGATTTAGAAAGTCATTTTCAAGTACGATATTTCCGATAAGACGTTTTTTGCCTTGTTCGGTGTAAATATTAAGTATATCAAGCCCTTCGATTGTTTCGTTTTCAAGCTTGTAATACTTACCCAAAAGCTGATAACCGCCGCACACTGCGACAAGCACACCGTTATCTTCAACATAATTTCTTATTTCGTCCTTGTGTTCCAAAAGTCTGTGGCAAACAATTTTCTGTTCTCTGTCCGAGCCGCCGCCTATAAACACAATATCAACGTCCGACAAATCAAATCCGCTGTCCTCACAGGTGTATGTCACAACCTCCGCGTCAATACCGCGCCACATAAGTCGCTTGCGCATACATTCGATATTGCCCCTGTCACCGTACAAATTCAAAAGGTCGGGATAAAGATGAAGTATTTTGATTTTCATTATGCCTCACCTCCGAGCTTTTTAAGTACCGCCTCTGTCGAATAAAGTGCGGTATAATTCACAAGTACATAGACAACTTCGCTGTCCGTTTCAAGACATTTTGTAATTGCGTCCGCCATATCCTGCGTCATACGGTCAACCTTTATATCCGAATACTTAAATCTAAGACTTATATCGTAAACTCTGATACCTGTTGTTGTAAGCGTGTTTAGGTTTTCGTCCGCAATTTTATCAAAGTCCACGTCCCACAGCCACGACACGTCACGACCGTCATTAGCCTTGTCATTGATTGCGATTATAACGTCTTTCTTACGCTTGTCCGTATTTACCGTTGCAATGGCTTGGTTAAATCCTGCGGGATTTTTTGAAAGGCTTAGTATAACAGGCTTGTTGAATTTGTATTCCTGCATTCTGCCGATTTGCGGTTTGTAGCCCGTCAAAAGTTTTGCGAAATCGTCCGTTTTTTCTCCCAAAACATTTAGTGCACCGTATACGGCAATAAGGTTATATATATTGTAAAAACCTTTGTAATTTATCACCATAGGCTGATTGTTTATCGTAAACTTCATCGGTGTGTCGAGCGATACATTCTTGACTTCAAAATCAATCTCAGGTCGCTTGAAACCGCACGACGGGCAATAAAAATCGCCGAGCTGACTGTAATGATAGTAATTGTACTTCTGTTCCTCACCGCATACAGGACAGAAACGTCCTTCCTTTGTATCGTCAAGCTGAGGAAGTACCTTTTCGGATATTCCGTAATAATATGCCTTGACGTTTTCCTCTCTGCCGAACTGAACGCACAGCGGATCGTCACCGTTTAAAACAAGTTTTAAATTCGGCACTTTTTTTATTGCACGCTTGATAATATCCGAAGTAATGTCAATTTCGCCGTATCTGTCAAGCTGGTCACGGAAAAGATTTGTCAGAAGCATATAGTCCGGTTTGATTCTCGGAAAAATATGTCTGGTGGATGCTTCATCGGCCTCAATGCATGCATAGTCCGCATCAATTTTACCATTCCATTTCGAAGCCAGCACAAATGCGGCAACAACTCCATTGAGCATATTGGAACCTGTATGGTTACAGATTACTTTCTGTCCTTCCGCTTCCAGTGCCGCACAGAGCATATTGTTGGTAGTTGTCTTTCCATTTGTACCGCAGGTTGCAAAAATAGCCTTTCGTACCTGTGAGGAAAGCTGTTCCAGAATGTCCGGACAGATCTTAATCGCCACTTTTCCTGCCCAGGTCACACCCTGTCTTCCCATTTTCTTACATACGTATCCTACAAATTTTGCTGCACAGACAGCAATCATTACTCTTATTTTCATTGTGTATGATAATTTCCTTTATAATATAATCTTTGTTATTGCCGCTTATTTAAAATTCTTTTTGTTCCTGATATCTTTGCCCTTATTCATCCTAGAGCGTGTCTGAAAAATGCTTTCCGCAAGATGTATGTCACAATTTGTGGGAG
>ERZ857955.2230-NODE-2230-length-13027-cov-3.106152_pt1 | contig 13027 bp, 6 predicted proteins | sample MGYA00519956_ERZ857955 | MGnify/ENA primary metagenome ERZ857955 (study PRJEB31778, sample SAMEA3449378) | human gut metagenome | biome: human gut; feature: human-associated habitat; material: faeces | place: United Kingdom | collected 2010/2012 ...
GGGCCATCAGCGCTGCGCTGGATGGCTGCAGGGGCTGAGTTTCCTTGTGATGTGCCGGGAGGTGGTAGGGCATCGGCGCTGCGTTGGATGTGGGTGGGGTGAGTTTTTGGCGATTTGTCGTGAGGGGATTGGGGGATAGAGGCTGTTTTGGATAGGGTGTGGTGTTTTTGTGTAATATTTAAATTTATTTTTGGAGTATTTTGGATTATAATTATGGAAAAATATGGTTGGCCTGATTGGTTGACTGATTGACTGGTTGATTGATATCCGGAGTTTTGGTGACTGTTTTGTGGGACTTGAGAGAAGAGCTTCGGATGTGTGATGATGAGGGTTGTGTGATGAGCTTCGGATGTATGCTGATGTGGCTTGAGAGAAGAGCTTCGGATGTGTGCTGATGAGGGTTGAGAGATGAGCTTCGGATGTGTGCTGATGTGGCTTGAGAGATGGGCTTCGGATGTGTGTTGATGTGGCTTGTGTGAGGGCTTCGGAGGTTTGTTGGTTTGGTTTTGAGGGTGGTCTTTTTGAGGGCTGCCTGGGTTTTGGAGGAGAGTGGGTTGTATGTGTGATTATGTGGTTTTGCCGCTTTTGAATTCGTCTTTTGAGCCTGGGAGGGCTCGGGAGGTTGTTGAGGGGTTTGTGGATGTGGATTTGAGGAATATTGCGCGGGCTGAGCTTTTTTATTTTACGGGGCAGGCGGAGGAGTGTTGTGAGATCACGAGGGGGTATTTGTCCAGTAGGGTTATTGAGCTGAAGCTTTCGGCGTGTATTTTGTATGGGTATTCTAATCTGACTCTGGGGAATGTGGCGGCGGCTAAGCGGGGGATGGAGGGGATCCAGTCCTGTGTGAAGATTGCTATGAAGAAGAAGGTTCCTAAGGATGTTTATGCGTCCTGTCTTCTGGCGGGGTATGTGGGGGCGGTTTTGCTTCATCTGCCTACGGATGGGATGCCTGCTTTTGGGGAGTACAGCAGGATGCTTCCTGAGGGGCTGAGGCTTTTTGCCACGTATGTGATGGCTCACCATACTTATCTTAACGGGGAGATATGGAGTGCTTATGGGATGGGTAAGGCTGCTTTGTTTATGGCGGAGAGGCCGTATCCGATCAGTATGACGTATATCCATTGTATGATGGCGGTGTGTGCGATCAACCGAAAGCATAAGCAGGAGGCGCAGGAGGAGATGCTCCGGAGCTGGCGAAGATGGATGGGTTTCTGGAGCCTTTTATTGAGCATCATGGGCTTTTGCGGGGGCTGATCGAGGCTTGTATCCGGAACCGGGATCCGGAGGCGTATCAGCGGATCACGGAGGGTGTGATTTCTTTCAGCAGGGGCTGGATGGCGCTTCATAATCCGGAAAACCGGAGAAAGGTTACGGGGGAGCTGTCGACGATGGAGTTTTCTATTGCCATGCTGGCAAGTGGGGGATGGACCAATAAGGAGATCGGAGAGCATCTGGGGATTTCCATTAATACTGTCAAGCATTACCTTACGGATATCTTTTGCAAGCTGAATGTCAAGAAGCGGGATGAGCTGAAAAAATTCATGTTAAAATAGTGACAGAGGCACTTTTTTTTGAAAAAACGGGCCTTACAAAACAACTGGTAGTGTTGTATAATAAATATCACGAATAGTCAGATTTTATCGGAGAAATCAGGCGAAAAGAACCAGTAAACGAGTAAGTTAAGAAGGAGGAGTTGAAGACTGATTTTCGATAGCATCTGATAATGTCAATATCCTTACCAAAAATGCCTGGTATATTGACACTACAATCACATAAGGGTAAAATACTGAAAAGGTGTAACCTGTTTACTCACCGGCTAAAAACATGAAGCTTTTTTAAGAGAAAGGAATATAAACAGAAGTAAAGTAATAAGAAATACAGTACACGTTAATGCACACATAGGAAAGCGGGAAAGGTATGAAAAAATTAAGGAATAATAAGATCAGAAAACTCCTGGCATTTATGGTGGCTTTGGCGTTGATGGTATCCTGTATGCCGAGTGCATATACGATCTCCGCGAGTGAGGCGTTCGGAGATGGAACGGAGGATATATTTACAGATGGCGAAATTACATCTGAACCAGCGGCCGAAGAATCGACACCGGATGTAAGCAGCGCTGACCAGGAGGAAACGGAACAGGCGCAGCAATCGACGCTTACATATGAAAATGATTCTGTTAAAGTAACAGCAGAGGCACTGGAGGACGGAGCTCTTCCGCAGAATACAGCATTGAAGGCTGACAGCGTAAACGAGAATTCATCCGTATCTTATGATACAGTTTCTCAGAAGCTTTCAGCAGCAGCTACAGACAAGGGCAGCAGCCTGAGAGGTTTTTTTGCGTATGATGTGTATTTTGCTGATGGCGACGGAAACAGAGTCGAGCCGAACGGCAGAGTCAGAGTAACTTTTGAGTACAAGACACCGGCAGCACCGGAGCTTACCGATGCAGCCAGCACGAGTGTAACCGTTGAGAAGCTTCATTATAACAGCAACACAGGTGAAACAGAGGTTACTACCTTACAGCCAAATGAAGAATTAAAGGTTCTGAATGTGAATGAGAGCAAACAGCTTCAGACTCTTCAGGTGCAGACTTCCAATGCAGCAGTTTTTGCAGTGATGTGGGATGCTCCGGAAGTGCAGGATGCTGAGGATGAGATTTCTGTTGAGGTTGAGGAGCCTGCAGCGGATGGAGATTTCACGGATGGTGATGGAACTTCTGATCCGGAAGTAACACCGACCGAGACTCCGGCAGCAGATCCTACTGTTACGGAAGCACCGGCGGTTGAGCCGACTGTTACAGAAGCACCGGCAGATGACCTTACAGATCCGGATGACGGAAATACAGATGCGACGATCACACCGGAACCGGCAGCACAGCCGGTGATCGTGGAAGTGATTGGAGAAGATGTTAATCTTCGGGTAAGCCCATCCACAGAAGCAGATGTAGCAACAACCATACCGGCAGGAACAAGACTTACCGTTCTGGAAACGGTTACCGCAGAAGACGGGACAACCTGGTACAAGGTTTCCTATGAAGATGTGGAAGGCTACATAAGAAGTGACATGGCGCAGGTGGTTGATGACAGTGAGCAGGAGCCTGCGGAGGATATTCAGGAAGAGGAACCTCAGCCTGAGATTACCAGATACGATTACAAGAGTGACGAAGTGAATGTTAAAGTCACACTTACGGATCCGGCAGATCTTCCGGATAATGCAGAGCTTTCCGTAACACCGGTAGAACTTACACAGGAAGCGGAAGCCCAGATCACAGAAAAAGCCATCAAAGAAAAGAAAGCCATTGAAAAGCTTTATTCCTACGATATCAAATTCCTGGTAGATGGAGAAGAAGTTCAGCCGGGTAATTCGGTAAAGGTAGCGGTAACGCTCAACAATGAGAAAAAGATCAACGACGCAGACGTATACCATGTAGACGATGAGAACAATATTGAAAACATGGATGGAAACGTTGATAAGAATGGAAATGTTGAGTTTGAGACTACACATTTTTCTACTTATGTAATCGTAGATAACAAGCGTAATGGTAAGATTAATGTTACAATAGAGCATTATGACGGAACGACGAATCCGGCAAGCAAGATTTATGCGGATGATGTTCGGACACTTACAATCGGTCAGAAGGTAGATTGCAAGAAAGCTGAGAACTGGGATATTTCAAAAGTGGAATTGGTTACTGACAACGGAACATCTACAGTTAAGCCGGGTGAGTTTAATGTGGCACAGGATGCTACTGTTAAAGTATATTATGAACCGGTAACTGTAAATTTCGCCGGTGCGCCGACATTTTATGATTATACGGTAAAAGCTGGATCGAACTATTCCATCAACCAACCAAGTAATTACGGTAAGAACAAAGACAGCAATACTAAGCTGACCATGGGTGAGGCAAAACAAAACTACTCGGAGTACCAATATAATTGGTTGAAAGACAGTCTTAGCGTTAACACATGGACAGGAAGTGCCGCTGTCATTAAAGGACTGCTGAAAGGTCTGGATGCAGACGGAAATGTTGAATTTAATTATCCGGATCCGGGCTTTTTCACAAATTCCGATCTATTGGCCGGAAATTCAACGGATAATTATTTGAGAAAAGTCTACAGGGATTATACGCTGAATTTTGACAGAAGCGGAGATACTTATACATTAACCGGCGTAACAGACGGAAATGGTACAAATGTAACGGAACAGTATAACTTAAACAGAACTGGTAAATCCGGAGAGGATTTCTTCCCGTTGGATTCTGTTCGATCAAGTTATGAAAAAGCTTATACCAGAAAGCAAGATAGTCCCCTTCCCGAGGATAATAAAATCCACAATTACTATTTTGGTATGCGCTATGATATTAAATTCAAACTTGGTGATTATATAGGACCATTAAGTTATAGTTTTACCGGTGATGATGATATGTGGGTCGTTCTGGATGGAAAACAGGTAGTTATTGATCTTGGTGGAATCCATAACGCAGCTACTTCTACTGTAGATCTGTGGAAGTATTTGTTAAATACAAATCAGGACAAAACCCAGCTGACAGATGAACAGAAAAAGGCAGAGCATACCTTAACGATCCTTTATATGGAGCGAGGTGCAGGTGCTTCCAACTGTTATATGAACTTCACCATTCCAAATGCCAGAATTTCACAGGTCACAACAGACGCGCTTGGAACACTGACATTTAACAAGGTGAATAAAGACGGTACCGGACTGAGCGGAGCAAGTTTTGCTCTTTATACAGATGAAGATTGTACTACACAGCTTGAAACAGTGACATCCGGAAAAGACGGAACCGTAACATTTGACAGGCTTCGTGCAGGTATCTATTACCTGAAGGAACTCCAGGCACCGGATGGATATGTTTTATCTAATGAGAAATGGAAAGTTGAGGTAACAAAAAATAATGATACCGTTACTACAACTCTCAAAGACAGTTCGGGAAATATCGTAACGGATAATAAGATCCTGAACGAAACTCCGAAAGAAGTCATTGAATCCAGTATGGAGTATGACAAGACTGCAAAAGTTGTCAGCTGGGATGACAGAACCTATGATATCAATATCACAGCAGCATCTACCAGCACCAGTTCCGTAACAACTACAACAAAAGCAATCGCGGATATTATGCTGGTATTGGATGTGTCCGGATCAATGAGTGACCCAATAAGCAGTGAAGATGTTTATGAATATGTTGCCGATAATACAGATTCAGGAAGAAATAAGCTTAACACAAGAACTACTTATTATGTAGAAATAGATGGTTCTTATCAACCTATGAGTTATCAATACTACGGGTACTATGGCGACTGGTACATTGGAAATAAGAAGGCTTCCAACTATGATAGTAACAATTATAAAATTTATACAAAGAAAACGGTAACAAAAACAAGACTTGAAGCGTTAAAGGAATCTGTAGACCAGTTTATAACAGACACCGCATCAAAGTCTCCGAATAGCAAGATTGGAATTACCGCGTTCAGCAGTAAACATTCATCACAGCAGAGCAATGGTAAGACACAAGGGTTACTTGCAGCAGGAGCGAATAAGGATACATTGATAGCATTTGCAGATAGCTTAAAAGACGGTGGTGGTACAATGCCGCATATTGGATTGAATAAAGCTAAAGAGTTGTTGAATGCAGCCAATGATAAAAATCCGAAATATGTGGTGCTGTTTACAGATGGAGCTCCAACAGGAGATAACACAGGAAATCCTCCGGCATGGAGTTCCAGCGCAAAAACATCAGCAGAGACATCAGCCAGTGCACTGAAAGCGGCAGGATATACTGTATATACCATTGGCTATGGGTTCAGTGATGACAGCAATGAAGCAAAATTCCTGGCAGGAAATGGAACAGAAGATTATCCGGGAATAGCTTCTCCAAATTGTGCATTTACTGCGAATGACGCAACAAAACTGGGCGAGATTTTCAGAGACATTCAGAATACGATCACACAGGACATTGCAATTACCGGAGCAACAGTTACGGATATAATTGATTCGAGGTTTGATCTTCTGAAAGATGATGGAACGTTATATACACAGGATGACTTGAATAATGGTGTTAAAGTAAATGGTGGTACGGTATCTCTGGTCGATGGATGTTATAAGATCGAGTGGACAGATCAGACGATACCAAACAAGAAGAAAAATGGCGAATGGAATAAAACAGTCAAAGTAAAAGCCAAAGACAGCTTCGTTGGTGGAAACAATGTTACAACCAACGTATCACCGGGCTCCAAGATTTCTACAGGATATGGCGATGTTGAGTTGCCACAGCCGACAGTTAATGTTAAAGTGAATTTAGTAGTCAAGGACAAAGAAGTTTGGATCTACAAAGGTGATACAGTACCAACAAATGATACAATTTTGAATCAGCTGTTTAGCGAATCAGAGACATCGTATTTAAAGGGTACAATAAGTGCCGCAGATGCGAACGGACATATTATTAAGCAATGGTTCAAGAAAGATGACAAGGGAATCATAACCAATATCCAGGAAGAGGATATGGCAACCACACCTGATGGTGATACAGAGTATTATCTGGAGGTAACATATAAGCCGAATACGACATCAACCGATGATAGTAAGAAGAATACCACCACAAGTGATGGAATGCAGCATTTCGTAGGAGATGAGAAAGCTTACAATCCGAATAACAGAAATCTTTATGGCACTTATAAAATTCATGTTATTAAGGGCCAGCTTCAGATCATAAAGAATGTAACAGAAGCATCTAGTGAAGACAGAACCTTTGCATTTAATGTAAAAGATAAGGATGGTAATGATGTTTCCAATAGTCCGGTAATTGTGACAGTTAAGGCTGGTGAAACAAGCGGAAATGTTACATTGGCAGACCTTTCAAGAGGAAGCTATACTGTAACAGAAGCAAATACGCCGGGTTATACAATTAGTGCATTCGAGGTTGGTACGGAAACAGATTGTGAAAATTCTAAATCCGATGTTTCAAATGAAAGTAAATCACTTACTTTTGTACTTGGTAATGACGTAAACAAAAAGAATGTTATTACAGGAGAGTACACGTATACAGCTGGTGGTGTAAAGGGGGTTGCTTCCTACACGAACGAGGCACGAACCAATCTGGATCTGCAGAAAACAGATACGGAAGGTCATTTCTTAACTGGTTCTAAATTCAGATTAGAACGGAAAGAGGGTGACAGCTGGATACAGATTGAGAATGAAGTAGAAGTAAAGAATGATTCTTCAGAGATTGAACTCAATAATCTGGAGTCAGGTATTTATAAACTGACAGAGATTACTTCTCCAAAAGGATATTCGATATTAGGCAGCAGTATTTACTTCAAAGTTGAATTAGGAAATGTAACACTTGTTAACGAAGAAAATGGTAATCCGGCACAGGCTGGTGAGATGTGGACATTGGAAAATAAAGTTTTAACAATTAAAAATGCGAAACTTTATTCCTTACCAAGTGCCGGTGGCCCAGGAATCTATGGGTTTACAATCAGTGGTGTAGCGATTCTTGCAACTGCACTCCTGTTGTTTATAAATAATAAACGAAGGGATGAAGAAGCAGAAAGATCGTAACACATTAATTGTAAATGAAACACGGGGAGATTGAAAAAGAAAAAGAGCAATAAAGAAAGGAGCAAAGATATGAAGAATTTATTTAAGAAAGTCAGTGCAATACTGATGGCAGCGATTATGGTGCTTGGTATGGCTGCATCTGTATTTGCGGCAATTCCTAGTGAAAGCGACACGGCAGAAGCAGTAGTGCATAATGTAGAAGCGGGAGCAACAGTTACTGCATACCAGATTACAAAAGCAAAGTATGATCCAAATGGAAAGGGATTTCTCGGTTATGAGGCAGTTGAGGGAGTAACATTAGCAAATGTACTTGCACCAACTTCTGATGAAGTGGCTGCTATTGTAAACAGCAATCTTGCATCTCTTCCAACACAGGCTATGACTCCAGCAGGAACAGAAGGTTTAGTTGATTATACAGCTAAGTTGGCACCTGGTTACTGGATTGTAATTGTCAGCGGAACTGTTAACAAAGTTTACAACCCAATGCTTCTTGGTGTAGCTTACAGTGAGAGTGGTACTGATAATAAAATGACAGCTGATCCTGTATATGCCAATGGAAACTGGACTTTAAGTGGTGAGGCATATGCGAAATCTACAGCTCCATCCATTGACAAAAAGATCACTGGTTCTACTACAGCAGATGGGAAAAAAGATACAACAGATACAAACCTTAATGAAAAAGGTAATGATGTAGCAATTGGTGATATCGTTAATTACGAGATCACAACACATATTCCATCTTACAGCAAACAGTATTCAGAAGTAATTGTTAATATCAGAGATACTTTAAGCAAAGGTCTTACATTAAATAAAGATAGTATTCTGATCAATGGTAAAGCAGTAGATGCAACAATGGGAACTCTGACTACCAGTGACAGAGGATTTGAGTTTGTTATTAACAGTAATTATGCATTAGCCCATGGAAATGAGGAAATTACAGTAACATATTCAGCAACTGTAAATGATGATGTTGAGAAAAACTTTGATCCGAATACCAACACTGCTAAACTTGTTTACTCTAATAACCCGTTAGATAAAGATATTACAAAAGAGACAGAAAGTAAGACATATACCTATACATTCTCTATTGGTGCAGCATTATCTGCAAGCATTCAGAATTATAATAAGAAAGTTAACCAGATTATCAAAGTTGACGCTGATGGTAAAGTAATCAGTACTGAGACATCAGAGAGCGGCTTAGACAAAGATAAAGTAATTGAGGTTAAAGAAGGTGCAAAATTTACATTAACTAATACGAAAACTGGTAAATCTTACACAGCTACAACAGGTGCAGATGGTGGACTTACATTTGAGAATCTTGATGCAGGAGAATATACACTCGTTGAGACAAAAGCTCCGTCAGGATTTGCACTCAGCAACAAAGAAATCCCGGTTGTAATTGCTGCGACATATACAGAAAAAGGAGAACTTGACACATTAACTATTACAATTGATGGACAGAGAACTTCTACTTATAAAGCAAATTACACAGCTGAAGGAAAGGTTAATACAATTACAAATACTACAGAGGTAACAGATGTTGTTAATACCAAGCTTGGTACTCTTCCATCCACAGGTGGAATGGGAACATATCTCTTCACTATCATCGGTGTTGTAGTTATGGCTGGTGCTGCTGGCGCATTCTTCATGAGCCGCAGAAAAGGATCTGAGGAGTAATCCAGACAGATTATTTGGTCAGATTTTTCTAAATATTTATAAACAACAGAACCAAAGTAATAATTAAGTAAATCAGTTACCGCCCGGCCTCTTCGGAGGCCGGGACTGGTAATACAACAGTATGGAGAAACCTATGAGAAAGAATAAAAAGAAAAATTATATTGGACTTGGGTTGCTGTTTCTGATAGGATTGTCCATACTGCTGTATCCAATGATCAGCGATGCCTGGAATAAGCACAGGGATAATCTTCTGATCAGTAAATATAGCAGCAGTGTTTCTTCGAATAATAATTCGGAGGAACTTGACAGCATGTGGAAGGCAGCAGAGGAATATAACGAGCAGATCAAACAGGAAAGCGTGCCGGATGCTTTTTCTGTGAGGGATGGAGAGACAGACAGTACATATGAGTCCCTTCTGAATCTGAACGGTGATGGAATGATGGGATATGTGGAGATCCCGGTGATCGATGTACAGATTCCAATCTATCATTACACCACAGATGAGTCACTGGAGAAAGGTGCAGGACATCTGTTTGGCAGCAGTCTTCCGGTTGGTGGTGAGAGTACACATGCAATCCTTTCCGCACACAGAGGACTTCCAAGTGCCAAGCTTTTTACAGATCTGAACCTTGTGGAAAAGGGAGATGTTTTTTACCTGCATATTCTGGGGAAGACACTTGCCTATGAAGTGGATCAGATCCAGACAGTCCTTCCGGAGCAGACGGATTCTCTGGCAATCACAGAAGGTAAAGATTATGTGACACTTGTTACCTGTACACCGTATGCAGTAAACACACACAGGATTCTGGTCAGAGGACACAGAACGACTGTTAAGGCTGCAAAAGCGGTTCAGAAGTCAGAGAAGAAGGCGACTGGAATTTCCAATCCGACACTTCCGATGCTGATACTTTGTGTTGTGATCGGTATTGTGATCGCAGCTGTGCTCGTAGCAGTTGTCAATTTTGTTCAGAACAAAAAACGACGCAGGAAATAATGATGTATGGCTAAAAAGAAAAAGAAGAAAAAGGGCAGTATTGTCCTTAATATCTTTATCGCAGCGGCTTTTCTGGTGGGAGCGGGAATTTTTCTTTATCCGACGGTCAGTGATATGTGGAATCAGTACAGAAATGCACAGCTGATCAGTACTTACGATCAGGCGGTTACAGATCTTTCTGATGACAACTATGAAAAGCTCTGGAAAGAAGCAGAAGAATATAATGCGGAACATCCCGTGAACAGTATTGTAGATGCGTTTAATGAAGAGGAAGATTACGAACCGACGCATCCTTACGATGAAGTTCTTGATCCGAATGGCGATGGCCTGATGGGAAGTATTGAGATCCCGAAGATTCAGGCAAAGCTGGCGATTTATCATGGATTAAGCAAAAATGTACTGGAAAAAGGTGTTGGTCATGTAGAGGGAACCAGTCTTCCGATTGGAGGCGAAAGTACTCATGCGGTACTGGCAGCTCATCGTGGACTTCCCAATGCGAAGCTTTTTACAGATCTGGATCAGATGGAAGTGGGAGATATTTTTATCCTGCATATCCTGGGAAAGAATCTGGCATATAAAGTGGATCAGATAAAAACAGTTCTTCCGGAAGAGACCAGTGAACTGGATATCGTTGAGGGAGAAGATTATGTAACACTTGTGACCTGTACCCCATATGGAGTAAATACACACAGACTTCTTGTGCGGGGAACCCGTACGGAATATGTGGAAGAAGAGAAGAGTAATGATACAATTCCGCAGAAGCTTGCACAGACAGATCCAAAGAAGGTGCTGGCTGCGGGAAGTGCAGTGCTTGTTATCTTGATACTGCTGGTTTATCTGATCGTCCGCCGCAATGGAAAGCGACGGGTATCAGGAGGAAAAGAGGAGGCAGAAAAAAGTGGAAAAGAGAACTAAGCGGAAAAATTTTTTAAGCAGCTTTCTGGCATTTCTGGTAATGGCTGTAATGCTGATCGGCAGTATTTCACAGGTAGTTCTGGCAGATGATTATGAAGCCGGCAAAACCGGTACGATCACGCTGACGGTTCAGGAGACCGGAGATGACGGAACAGCAAAACCGATTCCAAATGTGAACCTGACACTTTATAAAGTTGGTGGTGTGACCTTTGATGGAAACGTGCATTTTGTGGCAGATGGCGCACTTCAGTTTACAGGAATCGATTTCGAGAATATCAAAACAGCAGAAGACTGGTACAAAGCAGCGGAGACTCTTTCCGCGGCAGTAAAGAAAGCAGGGATCAGCGGAAGCGAGATGCAGTCAGATGCCAATGGAAACATCGTGTACAATAACATGGCTGAGGGTGTATATCTGATCGTGCAGAGCAATCCGGATGACCCGAATGTATCTGTTTCACCGATGGTACTGACGGTTCCTTTTGTAGAGGAAGGTACTGGCTGGACTTATAATGTGCAGGCATATCCGAAGACGATAACCCGTGATGGTGATAAGGAAACAAAGATCCAGGTTACAAAACGACTGTACTATATTAATCAGGATACTTTCGATGTTATCGAAATGGAAGCAGATGATGCAACCTATAAAGTTGGTCTTTTCCTGGATGATAAGGGAACAATCCCGTTCAGAAGTGACTACATGAAAGATATCCGCCTTGTAAAAGCAAGCAGCGGAACGGCTACCTGGGCAAATGTACCAGATGGAAAATATTATGTATTTGAGCTGGACGAGAATGGCGATCCGATGACTATTAATGATTCGATCATTATAGATGAAGGAAAGTCCTATTACTATGATGTAACTGATTCCAATGAAAATGCGACCAATGAGGCAGAGATCAGCCAGAATGGTTCTACAGAATCGGTATCATATGTAAATAACTATTATTCTTTCATTCCGACTGGATTTGCGTTGAAAGGACATATTAAGATCAATAAGAAGGTTCTTGTTGACGGACAGGAGACAACGGTACCGGATACTTTCTATGCAGCTGTATTTGAGACAGGAGCAGATGACTCTCTGAATCTTGTTGAGGGTACGATCAGAGAACTGAATCAGAACGGTTCTGTCGATATAGAGATTTCTTTCCCGGAGAATACAGAACCTGAGTCAGTTACCTATACAGTTATGGAGACTGATAAGGATGGAAATCCGGTTGATCATGATTCTTTCGCATATGAGATCGACGGTGAAGGTGATATCATTCTGAACGAAAGTGAGAGTTATGAAAACTCCATGGATATCACTAACAGTAAGAATACAACACCGGAGCCGACGGTAACGAATACACCGGTACCGAGCGGACAGCCAACAGTAACACCTTCTGAGAGAACAAGTACACCAGTACCTGGAGGTTCTACATCAACCAATAATGATGGAGGCGGAACAACAGGACGTACTTCTGTAAAGACCGGCGATAATACACCGATCGGTGTATGGGTTGGCATCCTTGCAGCAGCGATCGTAGTTGGCGGTGCAGCAGGTTTTGCAGTAAAAAGAAAAAAGAAAAAATAATAAAATGAATCATTGTAAAGAATGATCATCAGAAAGGCCAGACAGAGATGTCTGGTCTTTCGCTGGATATGGAGAACCGTTTTACGAATATTTTTACTGTAACGGCGGATGAGAGATAAACAACAGGGAATGGGAATATTGTCTTTTTTTTATCAAAAGAGAGTTTTACATAAAAAATTTCTTGACATTTGGTAAGGAGAAGTATATTGTATGTGTTGCAGTAATTTCATAAAAGATAGCCTTTTATTCAGAGTGGTGGAGATACAAAGGATCTGAGAAGCCACGGCAACCCC
>ERZ857955.2236-NODE-2236-length-12988-cov-2.958478_pt1 | contig 12988 bp, 14 predicted proteins | sample MGYA00519956_ERZ857955 | MGnify/ENA primary metagenome ERZ857955 (study PRJEB31778, sample SAMEA3449378) | human gut metagenome | biome: human gut; feature: human-associated habitat; material: faeces | place: United Kingdom | collected 2010/2012 ...
AGTGGATTCTGGAGGAGAATATCTGCGAGATGCTCGCCTGCTGCGCGCAGCTGCTGGAGCCGCAGGGGGCGTTTCTCGTGTTGAACCTCTACTCGATGGGCCTTTCGTCCACGCTGGCCCGTACCGCCGTGCGGCAGGCCTTCGGCGCGCCGCTCGAAGAGCAGTACGGCGAACTCTGTTTCACCGACCGCGCAGGCAAGCAGCTGCCGTTGGGGACCTATTACCGTTTCATCCGCTAAAAGATTTCGATTATGGCTATTCTGACTCTGTTGTTCGGTTTGTTGAGCGGCTGCCTGCTGGCTGTTCTGGTGGGTATCATCGGCAGCCGCCGGCGCATCGGCTTCGGGCTGGCTTTCCTGCTGAGCCTGATCTTCACGCCGCTCGTCGGTCTGATCATCACCCTGCTGACCGATCCGCTGTCGGGCGGCGATCAGCGCTGGGGCTGTATCGGCACGTTCATAGCCGTTCTGGGGCTGTTGTGTCTCGGAGTCTTCCTGTTCCTGCTGCTGGCGGGTGCGGCGGTCGTCGCCGTGGTGTGATCGGCGACTGTTGGGAAAACATCGGCCGGGGCGTATGCGCTCCGGCCGTTTTTATAGGAGAGGGACGGGGTCAGAATACGTAATAGATCAGGATTCCCGCCGCGGCCGAGAGGGCGATCAACAGAATGGGATTCACTTTTTTGACCGAAGAGATGAAGACGCCGCCGAACAGCGCCCAGCTCCAGCCGTCGATGAAATTCTGCTCGTCGGGGGCTTTGCTATGGGGGAACATCAGCAGCAGCGCCGCCGACGCGATCATGCCGATCACCACGGGCCGCATGCCTTTCATGGCTCCTTCGACGAGCGGATTTTGCTTGAGCCGCAGGAAGAAGCGCGTGATGAGCAGCATCAGCGTCAGCGAGGGCAGGCATACGGCGAATGTCGCCAGCGCCGCCCCCAGAATGCCGCACCACTCGTTTCCGGCCTGTGCGCCGACGGTATAGCCGACGTAGGTCGCGGAGTTGATGGCGATGGGGCCGGGCGTGATCTGCGAGACGGCCACGATGTCGGCGAATTCGGCGTTGGTCATCCATGCGTGCTGTACGACCACTTCGTTCTGGATCAGGGAGAGCATGGCGTATCCGCCGCCGAAGCCGAAGAACCCTATTTTGAGGTAGCTTGCGAAGAGTTGCCAGAAGATCATTTTTTTGCCTTTTTAGTGATGAGCAGCGTCCATGAAATGCCGATCGCGGCCGCGGCGATCAGGATGTAGATCGGCGACCAGCCCAGATACCATACGGCGAAGGCCGCCGCCGCGATGACGAAGAACATCGACCAGTGCATGCCGCGTGCGAGCGAAAAAACCGGCACCACGATCAGCGCAACGACAGCCGGGCGCATGCCCTTGAAGGCTGCGTCCACGACCGGATTGTGGCGGATGTCGGCGAACATCAGGGCAATTGCGAGGATGATGACGAACGACGGCAGGACGCTGCCCAGCAGTGCCGCGACGGCGCCTTTGAGACCCCGCATCTTGTAGCCGACGAATACCGAGGTATTGATGGCGATCGGTCCGGGAACCGACTGCGCGAGGGTCAGCAGGTCCAAGAATTCCTTGTGCTCGATCCATCCGCGCTTGGCGATCAGCTCCTGCTCGATGAGCGGCAGCATGGCGTATCCGCCGCCGAAGGTGAAAAGCCCGATCTTGAAGAACGAGGCGAAAATCGTTCGGAGTCGTTGCATGGTCATTCGCGTTTTTTCTTGCCTAACAGGTTGAGGATGCCGTCGATGAAGGTCATCGGATGAGTCGGGGCGCCCGGCAGCCAGAGATCGGCGGCGTGCGTATCGAAGAAGGTGCGGTCCACGGCGCGGCTGCCGGCGAACAGGCCGCCCGAACAGGCTTCCGAGCCGCAGACGACGAGGATTTTGGGGTCGGCAACGGCGTCGCAGCAGATCCGGAGCGCTTCGGCCATATTGACCGTGATCGGACCCGACACCACCACGCCGTCGGCATGGCGGGGCGAAGCGGTGAAGCCGATGCCGTAACGTCCCAAGTCGAAATTGACGTTGCCCGTGGCGTTGAGTTCCATTTCGACCGATGCGTCGCCCCCGGCGCAGACCTCGCGCAGTTGGAGCGAGCGGCCGAAGTAGCGGCCGATTTCGGGCCGTACGGCCGCGGGGTCGAACCGCACGCACTTGTCGCCGGGCCGCACGACGAGTCCTTCGCGCGTCGGCGAGCCGATGCGGTAGTCGTTCGTGAAGCGGATGTTGCGCGGCGCCGTGCGGGCGCATTCGCCGCAGAAGAGACAGCGGCCGAGGTCGAGCGAGAGCGGCGCGGTGGTCAGCGCCCCGGTGGGGCAGATTGCCGCTGCCCGTTCGAGGTCCGCGGTGTCCGGGGTTTCGGTCAGGTGGGGCCGTCCGCGGAACTCTTCGGTCAGTTCGACGGCGTCGAGATCGGGAATGTATTGTTTCCCGTGGCTGCGCAGTACTTTTATTTTCGGTAGTATCATGTCTTTCGTCTTTACAAATCGTGGCCGCAGTAGGAGAGGTTGAAACTCTTGTTGCAGATCGGGAAGTCCGAAATGCCTTCGCCGCGCACGGCCAGCGCCAGCGCCAGCCAGTTGTGCAGGCTGGGGTCCTTGATGCGGCAGGCGGCGATCCGGCCTTGGGCGTCGGTCAGCAGGACGTGGCACGTTTCGCCGCGCCATCCCTCGACCAGCCCGAACGCGAGCGAATCGGGTGCGGGCGGAGCGGCATAATCGGGTGCCGGCAGGCTCCCCGGCGTGTAGTCCGCCAGCAGGCGGTCGATATACCCGGCCGATTGCAGCACCTCGCGGCAGCGCACCATCAGACGCGCCATCACGTCGCCGTGGCGTTTGACAATGCTTTCGTGCCGGATCGTTCCTGCGAAAACGCCCCACGGGTGCGTGGCGCGGATGTCGCGGGCCGCGCCGCTCGCGCGGGCCGCCTGACCCACGCCGCCGATGCGGAGCATCTCCTCGCGCGGCACGATGCCGCACTGCTCGAAGCGGGCCAGCAGCGTCGGCGACGACTTGATGTCGCGGCGCACTTCGTCGTAACGGCGGGCGATCTGCGCGACGTTGCGACGGATCGTTTCCGCCTTTGCGGCCGTCAGCGGATGGTTCGTGCCGCCGGGGCGGATCAGCCCCTTGCCGAAGCGGTTGCCGCACCACGCCTGCGTGGTGTTGATCGTCATTGTCCGGAGCGCTTCGCAGGCCACCTGCCCCAGCTGGTAGCCGACGTCCATGCAGAGCGCGCCCGTGTCGGCGATCTGCATCGCCATCCGTTCCAGTTCGAGTGCCACGGCGCGTTCGACGCCGAGCCGTGCGGAGGGGACGCTGCCCGTGAGTTTCTCGACCGCCGACGCGAACGTGGCGGCGTGGGTCACGGCGCTGTCGCCCGCGACGGCTTCCGCGAGACACATCTGCCGCAGGCGGTTGGCCGTAGCCTCGAATTCATGCTCGACGCCGCGGTGCTGGTATCCCAGCGCGATTTCGAGGTGGAGCACCTGCTCGCCGTTGCAGATGAAGCGGAACGCGCCCGGTTCGATGATTCCCGCATGAATCGGGCCGACGTTCACTTCATGCAGCGAACGGCCCTCCATCGTGTAGAAGGGGTAGTTGTCCATCGTACTGCCGCGGTCGAACCGGTCGAACGGAAAACGCAGCGGCTTGGGCCACGGCATGCCGTCGAAACGCACGCCGTAACGTTCGGCGATGTCGCGCTCGAACGGATGCACCTGCGGGTGCAGGGCCGTGAGTGAGGGGAGTTCCTGCTCGTCGTAGTACTCCATGGCGTGCGACGCGATCAGCACCTTGGCCTCCGCGTCGTCGAGCAGCAGGCAGAAGAACCGGAGCCGGTCGCCGAGCGGCAGGGCGAAATAGTGGGCTATATGGTAACGCGCGTCGGCCAGCTTGGCGGCCTGATCGGTGTAGAATTCGGCGTACGACGCTTCGGGAATTTCCGACAGCGGTACGGCGGGGGCTGTATTATCGGTTATATAATATTTCATAACGCGGCGATTTCGGTGATGATCCGTTGCAGAAGTTCCGGCTGCCACATGCCCAGCACGATGGCGGCCGCGAGCAGCGACAGGGCCGACCACGAGAGCGCCTTGTGGGCTTTCGAGGGGTGCAGACGGTCCTGATTGGGCTGGTAGCAGAGCCGGATCAGACGCGATCCGAACGAGTAGATGACGATGCACATGAGCAGCAGCAGTCCCGCCACGAGCCACCAGTTCCGGTCGGTGATGACCTGCTTGAGGATCATCAGCTCGGAGACGAACAGCGGCGAGGGCGGGAAGGCCAGCAGTACGACCATGCCCGTCAGCAGGCCGACGGCCCCGACGCGGTTGATGCGGATGTAGTCGCCGATGCGGTTGATGCGGTAGCTGTCGTACACCTGCCGTACGACGGCCATCTGCAGGAAGAGACTGCTCTTGACGAGTGTATGGCAGAATACGTGGAACAGCGCCGCCCATACGCCGATGCCGCCGATGCCCAGTCCGATGGCGGCGATGCCCATGTTCTCGACCGTGGAGTAGGAGAGGAAGCGCTTGTAGTTGTTCGTGCGCCGCAGGAACAGCGCGCCCACGGCCAGCGAGAGAATGCCCGTCAGCAGCAGTACGTTGCGTACCCAGCCGATCGCTTCGGTCTGCTCCATGATGCGATAGACGCGGAAAACGGCCAGAAAGCCGGCGTTGACCAGCCCCGTCGAGATCAGCGCCGAGGCGGGTGCCGGCGCGGCGAAATTGGCGTCGACGCCGATCGTGTAGAGCGGGAAAATCTCCATCTTGCAGCTGTAACCGCAGAGGATCAGCAGAAAGGCGATTTTCAGGTAGAGCGGGTTGCCGCCGCCGACGCTGCGCGCCAGCTCCTCGTAGCGCAGCGAACCGTCGCCCAGCGACGAGAGCAGCAGGATGCCCAGATAGGCCGTGGCGATGCCTACCGAGCAGACGAAGATGTATTTCCACGTCGCTTCGAGCGCCTGCGCCGTGCGGCGGTGGTAGACGATGCCGGCGGCGCAGAGGGTCGTGGCTTCGAGGAAGATCCACGTCACGGCGATGTTGCGGGCGAAGTATACGCCCGTGATGGCCGTGGTGAGCAGCATCAGCAGCGTGAAGTAGAGACGATACTCCTTGATCGGATTGTCGCGCAGGTAGACGCACGAGTGGACGAAGACGAAGGCCGAGACGATCGTCAGCAGCGCGAAGAAGAGCGTGCCTGCCGCGTCGAAGCGGAAGAACTGCGACGATACCTCGCCGTAGCCTTCGGCGACGATGTGAGCGACCAGCGACAGTTGGACGAGGTAGAAGGCGGCGCCCAGCCGTTTGACCGTGCGGCGCTGCCGGGCGAAGGCCGCGGCCAGGGCGATCAGTGCGGAGAGCAGAAAGTAGAGTGCGATCATACGAGGGTCAGTCTTTTACGTTGGTCAGCAGGTCGGTGTCGCCGATGCGGAAGCGGGCGCCGATCTTGGTGAGGAAGAGTCCGAGCATGAGGATCGAGATGAGGATGTCGAGCATGATCGCGATTTCGATCATCGAGGGCATTTCGACGCCGACGGCCATCGAGAAGAGGAAGACGCCGTTTTCGATGACCAGAAATCCCACCATGTGCGAGAAGATGCGCGTGCGCACGACGATGAGGATCAGCCCGCTCAGCAGGGCGTAGAGCGCCACGCCGAAGAAGACCAGATTGATCGTCTCCTCGGCGATGCAGTAGGTGACCGAGATGCTCGCCACGAGCGCCGCGAGCGACAGCACCAGCGAGTTGAACTGCGAGGTGCCGGAGGCCGCGATGCGGTTGATCTTCGTGCGGCGGATCACGGCGAAGAGAATCGCCGGTACGACGATCGCCTTGAATAGGAGCGTCTCGGCCACGACGAAGAGCAGCGACCAGATTTCGATCTGTTGCAGGCGCACCAGCGCGATGGCCAGCAGCAGCCATCCCTGCAAGCCCACGAGCGAAGCATAGCTGCGGAACCGCTCCGTAATGGAGATGTAGACCAGCGAGACGACGTAGAGAAGTACGAGTGCGAGTATCATCGGATATCGATATTGAGGTGCAGCAGCAGCGCCACGAAGAAGATCAGCGCGGCGAGTGCGGCGATGGTGAGCAGAAAGGTTGCGTTGCGCGAGAGTTTGTTGCGCGCCTGCGTCGATTCGACGACGCCGACGGCCAGGCCCGGCAGCAGCACGGCCAGCGGTGCGGCCCACCACCAGTGCAGCGCGCCGCCCAGCAGCAGCGTGTCGGCGGCCAGCACGGCCAGCGCGGCGCCTTTGAGCCAGCCGGCGATCTGGATGAAGGCCAGGTCGATGCCGCCGTAGTCGAGGCACATCACTTCGTGGATCATCGTCAGTTCGAGGTGCGTGCGCGGATCGTCGACCGGAATGCGCCCCTGCTCGACGATGAAGATTTTGGTCAGCAGGTAACCCAGCAGCAACAGGATGATCGTGAAACGCACTTCGACGGGCGTCGCAGCCGAGAAGATCGCCGCGAAGGAGGTATGTCCCGTCATGAGCGCCAGCGTGGCTGTGGTGAGCAGCAGCGCGGGTTCGACCAGCGCGCCGTAGAGCGCTTCGCGACTGGCACCCATGCCCTCGAACGAACTGCCCGTGTCCATGGCCGCCAGGATGAGCGCCGCGCGGCTCAGTGCGAGCAGGTAGATGAAGCAGACCAGATCGCCAGGGAACGAAACGACGGGCGGCAGGTCGCCTACCGGGATGAAGAGCAGCGCCGTGACGGCCGCCGCGAGGTAGAGGGCCGGTGCCGTGCGGAAGAGCGCCGAGGTCGTGGTCGAGTAGACGGCCCCCTTGCGCAGCAGCAGGGCCGTATTGTGGAGGTGCTGCGTGAAGCGCGGGCCGCGGCGGCCCGCCAGCCGTGCGCGCGTGCGGTTGACGACGCCCGTGATCGACAGGGCGACGGCGACGAGCAGCAGGATATTCAACAGCGTCGTCATCAGAGTAGGTTGAGGATGGAACATAGGAATATGAGCACGATGAAGAGCAGCGCGAAGAGGATATAGTGGTTGATCTTGCCCGTGCGCAGCCGCATGACGCGGGCGTTGAGCAAGCGGAGCGATTCGACCCACCATGCCGAGAAGAGCCGCGCGACGCGGTCTTTGCGGCGGATGTCGAAGTCGTGCGCCGAGGGGAAGATCTCCTGCTTGTCGACCGCTTTGCCCTCGACGACCTCCTCGGTGAAGGGGTGGACGATGCTTTCCAACCCTTCGACGAACGATTCGCCCGTGTACTGCATACGGGTGTTGACGGCTGTGAAGCCGCAGCCCCACGTCGGCCCCGACGCGACGGTGCGGCGGCGCAGGGCGCGCCGTTTGGCGACGAGCAGCAGCGCGGTCGCGGCGATCAGCACGGCTGCGACGAGCGTGATCTGCGTGAGGCCCGCCCACAACGGCAGTTCGGCCGCCGGTTGCCGGCCGGCGCCGAGGCCGGGCAGCAGCGTCGCGGCTACCTTCGTCAGCAGCGGCAGTACCGTCCACGGCAGCAGCCCGATGAAGAGGATGCCTGCGGCGGGCAGCGCCATGGCGGCGATGCGGTAGTTGTCCGCCTCGTGCATTTCGGCCACCTCGTGCGTGCGGGGCGCACCGAGGAAGACGATGCCGTAGAGTTTGGTGAAGGCGAACAGAGCCAGTCCGCCGATCAGGGCGAGCGCCGTGACGCCGGCTGCCGCCAACAGCACTTGCTGCCCTTCGGCGATGCTGCGGAACATGCCGGTGTAGATAATAAATTCCGAGACGAACCCGTTCAGAGGAGGCAGTGCGCAGATCGCCGCCGTGCCGGCCAGGAAGAGGATCGCCGTGACGGGCATCTGGCGCGCCACGCCGCCGAAGCGGTCGAGTGCGGTGGTATGCGTTTCGGCGTAGAGGTTGCCTGCGCCGAAGAAGAGCAGCGATTTGAAGAACGAGTGGTTGAGGGTGTGCAGCAGCGCGCCGGCCATGCCGCACAGGGCCACCGCGTCGTTGCCTGCGCTGCGTCCGAGCAGGGCTACGCCGATGGCGATGAAGATGATGATGGGCAGGATCCACGTCAGCACAAAGCTCAGCAGAGGCGAGGTCTGCTCCACAATGTCCCGGGTGAACTCCGCCCCGGCGTCATACAGCCGCTGGGTCAGGTCCGGGTCGTTCATGGGCCCGGTTTTATAGACCTTGCTGCCGTCTTTGTTGGTGAAGATGATCTGGTTGTCCTCCACCTCCACCTGGCCGATCTCCTTGTTTTCGGTCATGGTCATGAAGGTGCCGTAGTCCACCTCCTGCACCGCGTGCCGGGCCACCAGGGGCACCAGCAGAAAGTTGATCAGCAGCAGCACCACCAGGGCGATGCCATAGTAGTAAAATAGCGGTTTCCTCGGGGGTTTTACTTCTTTCATAGCGCATCCTCCTGCGTCGCCCGGAGCCGGGCCCCGGAAATTTTGAGATATGATAGCATGTCTTTTCCTGAAAATCAACAGAAAATTGTGAACAAACCGGGGGTTTTTCGAGGAAAAGAGGACGGGGCGCTGCCCCGTCCTCTTTTGGCACTCAGAAGGTCTTGTTCACATAGTCGTTGTACTTCTTCACGTCCATCTGGCCCTGATAGGTGTTCTGGAACCGCTTCACCGTCAGGCTGTTGAACTGGACGATCTGGCGGTATTTCAGGAAGCCCACCACCAGGGGCAGACCGCCGGACAGATAGCTGATGGGGGCCTGCCGCCACACGCCGTAGCCAAAGGCCGCCACCACCACCAGGGAGATGATGACCCCGGCGATCTCCTTTTTGGGGTGGAGCTTGTGCACCACGTCCGCCTGCACCACGCCCAGGTCGATCATGGTCTTAGCGAAGCGCTTCTGCACCGTGAACAGGCTGACGGCGTTGAGCACGCAGGGGGCCACCACGAAAAACGCAAACAGCGCAATGATGGCCTGGAAAATGAAAATCATCAATCCTTCGTTATCCAAAAATCTATCCTCCTATTATAATAATTAGTCCACAAATTTCACGGCCACGTCCTCCCGGGCGCTGGCATACAGCATGGTCAGGTAGATCACGTCGAAATCCACGATATCCCCCACCTGCGGGCAGGGGTCGCAGTCCTCCACGTCCAGGATGCAGTGGTCCGACGAGCCGCCCACCACCGTCATACCCGGCGTCCGGGGATGCAGCATCATGATATCCCCCACGTCGGCCCGGCCGATGCCGGCTATGGCCCGGCGGCGGATGCCCCGGTCCTCATAGGTAGGCCGGTTGCAGAAGCAGTCCACCACGATGGGCCCCACCGGGTGGGTGGGCTTGTCCTTCACCTCCACGATCTGGGCCCGCAGGGTCATGCAGTCCATCCGCAGATAGTCCATGTCGTGAATGCCCCAGTCCACCTGTAAATCCTTGGCCACTAAGATACCCTCGCCGATGCGCAGGTGGTTGATGCCTTCCGGCATGGTGCCCCAGTGGACCAGGGTGAAGGAGCTGGTGGCTCCGCCGGACACGATCTCCAGCTTCCGGCCGATGGCATCCTCCACCCGCCGGGCGATATGTACCAGCTGGCCCAGATTCTCCGGCGTGGGCTGGATGGAGCCGTAGCACCCCAGGTTCACGCCCACGCCTGCCAGCTCCACATGGGGCAGGTCCCGCTCCACATGGACGCACACGTCCAGCATCTCGTCCTGGTCCCAGAAGCCCTCCCGCAGGTCCCCCAGGTCCGCCATGATCACGGCCTTGTGGACAGCTCCCTGCCGGGCGCAGGCCTCCTCCAGGGCGTCCAGCGTGGCGGCCTCGCTTTCCAGGGAATAGTCGCACCACCGGGCCACGTCCTCCAGCTCGCTTTCCATGGGGATCCGCAGCAGCATATACGGCCCCGGCACTCCCACCTGGCGGCAGCGGATGATCTGCTCCAGGCGGCTGCTGGCCAGCTGGGTGGCCCCGCAGTCCCGAAACATACGGCCCACCTCCGGCAGACCGCTGCACCCCTTGATGACGCCGCACACCTGGATGCCCCGGGCGGTGCAGCGGGAGATGACCTCCTCCATATTGTGCCGCAGGCGGCTGCGGCTGATCTCCAGACAGGGATATTGCCGGTTCATATGCGAAAGCCTCGATTCTGACAGATACATAACATATGAATTATAGCATACTCTTTCCCATCTGGCTACCAATTTTCCACATTTTCCAGCTTGTCAAAAAAGACTTTTTTGACAAGCTGAGTGCGGTCAGAAATAGATGGTCACGTCCGGGTGCTGCTGCAGCTCCCAGCGCAGGTCCTCCAGAAACAGGGCCGCCTCCCGGGGCAGCTCCACCGCCTGGGGGGCGATGAGATAGCTGATGCGGTCCGGCGGCGGGGCGGTGAAGCGGCAGATCTTGGCCCGCCCGGCCCGGCGCATATGCTCAGCGGCAATGGCCGGGGCCGCCGCCCACACCCGGCGGGTAGGGGGCCACGCATCCGCCAGCTGCATGGTGTCGGTATTCAGCAGGGGCCGGGCATCGGACCCGAACCAATAGTCGTTCCACGCCTGCACCTCCCGCCGCTGGGACACGTTGATCTCCTGGGACATATCCAGGTCATGGGGGTTCACCAGCTCCGGATAGTCGCTGCCCTCGGAGCAGATCATATAGAACGACTCCCGGAACAGGGGCGTCACCTGCAGCTCCGGGTTGAAGCCCACGTCGTCCTCCACAATGGCCATGTCCAGCTCCCGGCGGGTAACGGCCTCCTGGGCCTGCTGGCTGGACAGGGTCTCCACCCGCAGAGCCACCGGCAGGTCCCGCTCCAGAAACCGCTTGTATACCGGCGGCAGCACATATTGGTTGGCGGTGTAGGCAGCGCCGATGCGGAAGTGGGTCCGGGCCTCGGCGGCGGCAATGCCGTGCATCTCGGCCATCAGCCGCTGCCACCGCTGGGCCAGGGGCAGAAACCGCGTTCCCGCCTCCGTCAGCTCCAGCCGCCGCAGGCCCTTGCCCCGGACAAACAGCGGCGTCCCCACCTCGTCCTCTAGGGTCTGGAGCCGGGCGGAAAGGGTGGGCTGGGTGATATAAAGCGCCTGGGCGGCGGCGGTCATGGACCCGCTGCGCAGCACCGTCAGAAAGGTTTCGATCTCCATATCCGTCATGTCGGAGCCCTCCCGGAATTATAGATTGCGACCTATATTATAAGGGAAAAGAACCGATTTTACAAATCCCTTTTTTCGTGTTATCTTATCACTCGCCCGAAGGGGAACCGCACCGGACGCGGCGCGGGATCACAGCAGAAAGGAGTGTTCTCAAATGACTAAGACGAATCACACCGGTATGGTAGTTGCAGCCGTTGTTGCTGCTGTATTGATGGCACTCACGCTGGTGAGCACGGCCACCGGCCACTTCTATGGCCTGACGGTGGTGCTGGCGTTTCTGATGCCGGTTCTGGCTTTCGTGGAGCTGGACCTGCTGTGCAAGCTGCTGTAACGCAAATTCGCTTTTCCATCCTTTTCCATTCCGCATATACCCTCCAAGTTTTTCTCTCTTACAAATGGTCCGCCGCTGCCGGGCGGCGGACCGCAAAAAACACCGCAGGGCTGCCGGGTCCTGCGTTTTTTGCGCCTTGTTAATTGTGAACAAATTGTAAACTTTAAAAATCATCTTTCCTTGCGAGTTCTAATATGGTATATTAGATGTCGAGAAAACGCGAAAACTATACCTTCCAAGGAGGTTTTTCCCATGCGCGAATATGTTCTCATGACCGACAGCTGCTGCGACCTGCCGGACCAGATGGCAAAGGACCTGCAGCTGGAGGTGCTGCCCCTGACCATGCATATGGACGGGCAGGACTATCCCAACACCCTGGATGGCGCAGCCATCAGCAACGAGGAGTTTTACCGGCGGATCCGGGCGGGCAAGATGGCCACCACCTCCGCCCTCAACGTGGGCCAGTTTGAGGACGCCATGTCCGCCATTCTGGAGCAGGGGAAGGATATCCTGTGCATCAGCTTCTCCTCGGCCCTGTCCACCACCTATCAGTCCGCCTGCATCGCGGCGGAGACCGTTCTGGCCAAGCATCCCGAGGGCCGCATCCGGGTCATCGACTCCCTGAGCGCCTCCCTGGGCCAGGGCCTGCTGATGTACCTGACCGCCCACAAGAAGCTGGAGGAGAACCTGACCCTGGACCAGCTGGGGGACTGGGTGGAGGAAAACAAGCTCCACGTCTGCCACTGGTTCACCGTGGACGACCTGAACTATCTGAAAAAGGGCGGCCGGGTTTCCGCCGCCACGGCGCTGGTGGGCACCATGCTGTCCATCAAGCCCATCATGCACACCTCCGACGAGGGCAAGCTGACGGTGGTGGGCAAGGCCCGGGGCCGCAAGAGCAGCCTGAACACCCTCATCGACACCGTGGGCCGCCTGGGCATCAACCTGCAGGATCAGGTGATGTTCATCTGCCAGGCGGACTGCCAGGCGGAGGCGGAGACCGTGGCCGCCCAGCTCAAGCAGCGCTACGGCGTCAAAGAGGTGTATATCAACTACATCGGCCCCGTCATCGGCAGCCATACCGGCCCCAACACCATGGGCCTGTTCTTTGTGGGAACGGAGCGCTGAGCATGAAGTGGCTGGAGCTGAAGATCGACGCCGCCCCCGCCGGGCTGGAGCCCGTCAGCGCACTGCTGGAGGACCTGGGCATCACCGGCCTGGTCATTGACGACGAGGGGGATTTCCAGGACTTTCTGGAGCACAACCACGCCTATTGGGACTATGTGGACGATCAGCTGATGCAGGAGAAAAAGGGCCTGTGCCGCATCACCTTCTATCTGGAGGACAGTCCCGACGGGTACAACACCCTGGCTCAGGTCCGCATGGCCCTGTCCCGGGTGAAGCAGGAGCACCCGGAATACGGCCGGCTGCTGCTGACCATGGAGAACATGGAGGACGCCGACTGGGAGAACAACTGGAAGCAGTTTTACAAGCCCATGGAGATCGGCGACCGGCTGATCGTCATCCCGGAGTGGGAGAGCACCGGCGTGCCGGAGGACCGGGT
>ERZ857955.2243-NODE-2243-length-12952-cov-2.930837_pt1 | contig 12952 bp, 10 predicted proteins | sample MGYA00519956_ERZ857955 | MGnify/ENA primary metagenome ERZ857955 (study PRJEB31778, sample SAMEA3449378) | human gut metagenome | biome: human gut; feature: human-associated habitat; material: faeces | place: United Kingdom | collected 2010/2012 ...
GACTAAAGTCACAAATATAGGGTATCGGCTCTCTTTGGAAGCGTCTCCTTTGCTGTGCAAATCAGGATTTAATAACTCTTATATGGTTTTTCCATCAATTTCACTACTTCATACAGCAACATTGTTGCTGCACCAGTTCCACCCTTAGAGTAAATCTCAGTATCTTCATCAGATTCCGATGTTCCAGCAATATCAAGATGTACCCAAGGTTTTTTCTCAACGAATTCACCTAAGAATCTTGCAGCGGCAGTTGCACCACATTTTTTACCACAGTTAGCGATATCTGCTACAGTAGATGCGTTCAGATTATCATATTCTTCATCGCCCATTGGGAGTCTCCAGATATTTTCTCCTGCAAGGATGGATGCCTGGACAATCTTGGACATAAGTTCGTCGCTGTTACTGAAAGCACCAGTGTAGCGGTCACCGAGGGCAACAACACAGGCTCCAGTTAAAGTTGCTACGTCAATTAATGTTGTAGCTCCACATTCACGGATTGCGTAAGTAATGGCATCAATAAGTGCCATACGGCCTTCAGCATCAGTGTTAACAACTTCGATGTATTTGCCATTCATAGACTTAACGATATCGCCCGGTTTCATTGCCTTGCCGGAAATCATATTTTCACAGGCAGGAATAACTGCGGTTACGTTAATGCCAAGTTTCGCCTCTGCGATTGCACCCATAGCAGCGATAACTGCGGCTGCGCCGCCCATGTCACCATGCATGCCTTTCATGGCATTGCCAGGCTTTAAATTATATCCGCCGGAGTCAAAGCAAAGACCTTTTCCAATTAAAGCAATCTTTTCATCGTCTGTAACACGGCCGTTATATTCCATAACGATAAACTTAGCGGACTGTTTAGAACCACGGGCAACTGCCAGGTAGGAATTCATGCCGAGTGCTTCGCAATCCTGCTTTTCAAGAATTGTGCATTTGATATTGTTCTTTTCGCAGATTTCCTTTGCCTTAGCTGCGAGAGCTGCAGGAGTCATCACGTTCGCTGGTTCATTTACCAGGTCACGGGCTGTTGTAACGGCTTTTGCCATCATTCTTGTGTACTGCTCTTCCTTTTTAAAGGATGCAGAATCAATTCCTGTCAGAATTCCAAGATGCAGCTCTGGAGATTCTGGCTTATCAGAAATGTATTTGTCAAAAGAGTAATCTGCGAGGAGAAGTCCCTTCATAGCAGAACTTAACCAGTAGGAAACATCTTCTCCGATTGCGGTCATAAGAAGGTTCTTTCCGTGGAAACGCTTTGCTTCCTTCATAGCCTGACCGAACTGTAACTGAAATCTTCTTGGAGTTGCCTTCTCAGGAATACCAATGAAAATCAGGTTATAATAAGGCTGTCCCTGATAAGAAAAATCCTTTCCTCGGAGACCGTATACCTTGCTTCCTCCAACGAGACCATCGGCCTGAAGACTTTCAAAAATCTCGCTAACTTTTCCAAGCTCGATACTCAGACGATTTTTATGATTGTATGTGACGAGCAATGTATCAAATTCGTAGTCCTCCAGATCTACGAGACGTTGTATTTGCATAAATGATACGCTCCTTTCTAAAAAATATTTTTATTTAAATAATTATAAGTTGCATTAAAATCGGGAAAAGTGCATACTATCCCCGATTATAATATGTAATATATATACGTTTTAGTGCATATATTCTTCAGCGTATATACAGTTATTTATAGTATAGCACAGTCAAATATTTTAAAACAGAAAAAACTTGTACACATTACATAAAATTTTGGTGGTAAGAGACACGGTTTTTGCGTAAACTACTTATAAACAGGGTAAAATCTTGTCAGAATAAATTGTAGTTAAATAAAGAGTGTTTGAGAAATCACTCCAGTAATATGTATGTCCCAATTTATGGGGAAAGTATTTTTCAAACACGCTCTAGTATACTTCATCTGTGATGAATTTGACAAAACAAATTTTTTTCTATATAATAATTAACAAAGCTAACTAACATTGTTAACCAGGAAAGAATAGGTGATAGAATGAATGAATACTCAATGATGACACAGGAACTGCAGGATCTGGCTGCACTTTCTATGGAACACGGACAGATTCCTTCAGGCCTGTATGACCAGTACCATGTACTGCGAGGTCTCCGTGATGTGAACGGTAAAGGCGTGCTGGCAGGACTTACGGATATTTCCACCATCACCTCTTCCAAAGAAGTTGATGGAAAGATGGTTCCCTGCGATGGAGAGCTGCGCTATCGCGGCTACGACATTCACGATTTAGTAGACGGATTTGTAGCAGAGCAGAGATTTGGCTATGAAGAAGTGGCCTATCTGCTTATTTTTGGACGTTTGCCACAGAAGCAGGAATTACAGGAATTCCAGAATCTTCTTGGAAGTTATCGTACATTGCCGACGAACTTTGTGCGAGACGTTATTATGAAAGCACCAGGTAAGGACATGATGAATACACTGCAGCGAGGCGTACTGACATTATACGGTTATGACGATATGGCAGATGACATTTCCATACCGAACGTACTGCGCCAGTGCTTACAGCTTACAAGTACTGTGCCGTTACTCGCAGTTTATGGTTATCAGGCATATAATCATTATGTAGAAGGCAAGAGTTTTTACATTCATTCTCCGAAGCAGGAACTTTCCACGGCGGAGAATATTTTGCGTATGCTCCGCCCAAATAAAAAGTATACACCACTTGAAGCAAGAGTTTTAGATATTGCCCTCGTACTTCACATGGATCACGGCGGTGGTAACAACTCGACATTTACCAATCATGTAGTAACTTCCTCTGGAACAGATACTTACTCCGCTATGGCAGCATCTCTTGGCTCACTCAAAGGGCCAAAACACGGTGGAGCAAATATCAAAGTTGTTCATATGTTTGATGAGATGAAGCAGGAAGTGAAGGATTGGAAAGACGAAGACGAGATTAAAAATTACTTGCTGAAGCTTCTCAATAAGGAAGCCTTTGATCACAGCGGATTAATTTATGGAATGGGACATGCCGTTTATTCTATCTCCGATCCAAGAGCAAGAATCTTCAAGGGATTCCTTGACAAACTCGCGCGGGAAAAAGGTTACGATGAAGAATTTGAATTCTATGACAGAGTAGAAAAACTCGCCGTCGAAACCATTCAGGAAAAACGCCGTATCTATAAAGGTGTAAGTGCCAATATCGACTTTTACAGCGGATTCATGTATCGGATCTTAGGGCTGCCAGACCAGTTATTCACCCCGATGTTTGCCGTGGCACGTATGGTCGGCTGGAGCGCACACCGTTTAGAAGAGTTAATGAACTGCGATAAGATTATCCGTCCAGCATACCAGAGTGTGGCTATGGATAAGGAATATGTTCCAATGAAGGATAGAATTATCGTGGAATAGTAAAGAGAATTTTAAAATAAAGCTATTTTTGGGAGGAAAATAACAAAAATATGAAAGCGAAAGACACAGGGAGTTCTGACTGGCCAGAAGGCGAGCCGTCAGCAGAACAAAAAGTGACTTTAGAGGACTACCAACAACTAATCATCCAAATGCGAAAGGCCAATGTACAGTTTCAGCAAATGTGTAACATTCCATCAGGAGAACTGACAATGTTACTCACCCTGCGCCACCTGTTACTGGCAAAGGAATTTGTCATTCCGTCAGATATTGGGGATGCGATGAAGCTGTCAAGGCCAGCTGTATCCCGAATGCTCCATAATTTAGAGCGTAAAGGATATCTGGAAATGAAAAGCAGCGAAGAAGATCACCGCTACGTCAAGGTACAGTTCACCCAGACTGGAAAAGAACTTATCATCGAGGAATTTGAAAAATGCTGTAAGCTCTTAGAGAGGGTAAAAGAGCGAATGGGAGAAAAGGATATGTATAAGTTTCTCTATTATTACAGCCAGTTTTGCACGATTTTAGTAGATGAGATTTTTTGAGTGTCTCTGACAGGAGAAGCAGCTTAATTCATTAGCATTTAAACACCTTCTAATGCTAATGAATTAAGCTGCTTCTCCTGTCAGAGACACTCAAAAAGGGTATCTTCTCCCGTTAGGAGCGTTCCCTCCCCTGCCTGTGGCAATCAGAATTCCTCCAGCTTCTTCAGCAATGCCATTTCCCCTGAAACCTTATACTTCGCACAGAACCGACATAATGCAAAGAGAACTTCCCCTAGCTTCTCTGACAATTCCTCATCACTGCTGAATTTTTTCTCTGGATCTTCCCCAGCGGTGCCGAGCTGTAAATTCACAACAGAAGTTAGCAGGTCTTTAAAGACATCTTCATCCTCCGTGGAAAACAGTCCGGCGGCGGCAGCCTTTTTCGCAATCTTCTGGCCGCGGATGAGGGCAGGGAAACTTTCTGGAACAAGGGCAATCTCTTCTTTTAAAGAGGTCTGTTTATGTCCTTCTTCTTGAGATTTTAATTTCTCCCAGTCGGCCTGCTGCTGTTCTACACTATCATAATGGCGGCCAGCAAATACATGAGGGTGACGGTGGATCATCTTGCGGGCAATGCCATCGATAACATCTTCGATAGCAAATTCGCCATTATCTTCAGCAACCTGGGACTGCAAAAGTACCTGAAATAAAAGGTCACCAAGTTCTTCTTTTAAATTAGCGCAGTCACCAGTCTTAGTGAGGTCAGTTACTGCCTGATTCACCTCGTAGGCTTCCTCTAATGTATATAACTTAAGAGATTCATGCGTCTGTGACTTATCCCACGGACAGCCATTCTCTCCGCGAAGTGTGGCAACAATCGCCTGTAATTCCTGAAAATTAAACTTTTTATCCATTATAAATGCTCCTCCTTCAAACAGAATAAAATGGAAAATAATCTTTAATAATATTTGGTCAATATTCAGCTATCCAATTACATTTCAAGTTAAAATGTAATATTGTCCCAATATCTATAAAATCTTTGTATCAAGTAAATACAAATAAAATATAAGTAGAATGCGACTGGAATTACTATCATGCAGAAGTAATTCTTAAATATGCAAAACTATGCAAAAGACTATTGTAAAAATATGTTATTTGATTTATTATATCAGTAAGTCACGAAAAAATCTACATCAAAAAGAAAGAAGGTTTAGGATTAATGAACAACTTTGGACGGGCAGTACTGGCAGTGGGGTTAAGTGCAGTCATGACATTTACAGGTCCGGAATGCTTTTTTCAGTCAGGGGTAGAACCTGTAAGTGTTTATGCAGCAGAGGAGAAGGCTGTGCAGAGCAAGACAGCAGGAGATAATTCTGAAGAAGGCGAGAGCACGACAGAAGTGACAACAGAGAAGAAAGAAGAGAGTACGACAGCAACGGAAAGTCAGGAGAGCCAGACTTCTTCCGAAAGGGATACAAGCAGCGGTAATACAGAGCATTCGCAGACAGAACATACAACAGAAAGTACGAAGAGGAATACGTCTGGTACATCTGGTAATACAGATCAGGCAGAAGATACCGATTCTTCTACATCAGATACATCCGGAAATTCCTCTCATAGTAACGAAGAAGGAACAACTCGGAAGAAGGCGAAGAAGGACATTTCCTCAAGAGAAGATGCAGAGATTCGTACAAAGGCGATTAAGAAGATTACGGATCAGTTAGCAGAGGAAGATGCACCGGACGGAAGCGATAAAACGAGTACATTTATCCCGAAGATTTATAATGATACCCGTCTGGCTATGAAGAATAATAAGGAATACATTGCGGGATATGTATATTTTAATCAGACAGATAGTGCCTGGAATCAGAATGGCTACTGTATCGCTAAGGCTGGATGTGGTCCGACTTCCATGGCAGTAGTAATCACATCTCTTACAGGTAAGTGGGTAACTCCATTGGATACGGCCATCTGGGGCTATCAGCATGGCTTTTACTCAAGAGCAGGTTCTGCACATGAGATGATTCCTGCGATGGCAGCGGCTTATGGACTGAAGTGTCAGGGAGCAGGAACCGATTATAATGCGATTAAAAAGGCATTAAAAGAAGGCAAGCCAGTAGTGTGCCTTATGGGACCTGGATATTTTACCCGAGGCGGGCATTTTATGGTACTGGTAGCAATTGATAAGAACGATTGCGTAACAGTAGCCGATGTCGGAAGCAGGGCGCGTTCCGCTTACAAGTACAGACTGTCAGATGTAATCGCACAGTCAAAAGGTGCCAGTGCAGGCGGTCCATTCTGGATTATGTCCTATGATAAGGAGAGTAAGTCTGCGCTTCAGGAGAAACAGGCGATTAAGGATTATACAGAAGAAGATATGGCAGAAGATTTTGCTGATGTTTCCTACATGAAAGTAAAGGGAAATCTTCCAGAAGTACTCCAGGAAGAGAAGGCAGATGTTTCTATGAAAAAGGTAGTATCTATTCTTAAGATGTCAACTGGTAAGAGCCTTTTAGATACAATCGGAGCAGGTAAAGGAACCGCATTGGCAGGCACTTCTAATGCGGGAAGTTCTGTACTTTCGCCAGTGAGCCAGAATAGCCAGGTTATTGTGGTGAACACAGATGCGAGTAATAAGAAAGCAGGTAGCCAGAGTGGAAGTACAGCACTTGCAGGAAGTGCTGCAGATACAGTGAGCCAGGGTCAGTCTGCGAAGAAGTCACAGGATCTGGCGCTCACACTGAAGCAGGATATCGCAAGAAGGCAGTGGGAGAAAAAGATTGATTTAAGCTGGATGGACAACTATATGCAGGGAACTTTGGAAAAATAATCTGTAAATTGAGGCGTGCAGGTTGTAGGAATGATTTTTCAAACACACTTTAAGCTAATGAACAAATAAGTTGTGATAATTTAAAATAATGGACAAAGAATTATGAGAAAGATTAATTACAGAATTACAGTTAATATAACACAGAAGACGATGAAGCTTGGATTTCGCGCAAAGATGCCGGACGAGATGCAGGGAAAGCGCATCCGCGTGCAGGCTGTATTTACCCAGAGACAGGTAGAACGTCGTTTTCCGATGGAAGTAGTAATAGAAGAAGGAGAAGTTGGTGACCAGATTCGCGCAGATGCAGAGATATTGCTGCCATATGTATTTTACAGTCCGCCACGCCATAAGGTGAATGTTATTTTTACGCTTTGGTGTGGAGCGGAAGAGATTTGCTTAGATGACCAGCCATTTCCAGTGCAAAAGGAACTATTTGCCAGAGCGGAGATTGTCCGCAAGAGGAATCTGTTCAAGTTTGGACTTTGCTCTCTTGGACTGCCATTTTTACTGGTCAGAGATTATTTTAAGGAAGACAAGAATTTTATAAAGGCAGCGAAGCGGGCGAATGATACCGTATATAGAATTAGTGGTTATAATTATAGTGCCCGTCAGCAAAATACTGACTATTTTGCAGCCAGATATCGCAAATATATAGCGAAGAATAAGGTAAATCCGAATCAGATTCTTTTCCTTTCAGAGAGAGAGCCAGAGAAGAATGGGAATCTTATGCTTGTGAAGAAGTGGTTTGAGGAGAATGAACCCGAGGTAGAGATTACGACATTTATCAATACAAAGACAGTTGATCAGCTTCGCAAGAAGGAACTTCGGGATTGTGCGTTCAAATGCGCTACATCTGCAGTTATCATTTTAGAAGATTTCTATCCGCAGCTTCATAGCATTCAGAAACGCAGCGAGACAAAGATTGTGCAGTTGTGGCATGCCTGCGGAGCTTTTAAGACGTTTGGCCTTACCCGTATGGGTAAACAGGGCGGTGCGCCTCAGACATCGATGAATCACAGGAATTATGACCTCGTACCAGTCAGCAGCGATACGGTGAGAGATATTTATGCAGAAGCATTTGGCATTTCAGGAAGTAAGGTACAGGCGCTGGGAGTACCGCGTACAGATCTGCTTTTTGACTGGGATTATGAGGAGAAAAAGCGCGAGGAACTCTACGGGAAATATCCTATATTAAAGGAGAACAGGGTAATCTTGTTTGCACCGACATTCCGCGGAGATGGGAATAAAGATGCATATTATCCATTGGAAGCATTTGATGTGAATCACTTTATGGAAAGGCAGCCAGAAGACACGGTACTTATTTTAAAGAATCATCCATTTGTAAAGCAAAAGTTTACTGTGGATGCACAATGGCAGGACAGAGTACTTGATTTGAGCGGGGAAGAACATATCAATGACCTCATGCTGATCAGCAACCTTCTTATCACAGACTATAGTTCTAGCGTATTTGAGGCAGCGATCCTTGAATTACCAATGCTTTTCTACGCATTTGATGAGAAAGAATACATGGACAGCAGAGACTTTTACTTTGATTATTCGCAGTTTACACCAGGTCCCGTTGTCACGGATTTTGAGACATTATGCGAGGAATCTGCTGCCATGCTTCAGAATATTGTATCGGCAAATGAACAGGCAGACCTTAAGAAATTCCGCGAAACGTTCCTAAATACTGTCGATGGCTGCAGTACAGAGCGCATTTGCAGGAAAATAAAGACAAACTATATAAATATTTAACTAAATTGCAAAAAAAGTTTGACAGCTCATGGAAAATAATATAAAATATTGGAATCATGGTAGTTTGTTAAAATAAAAGCATTAATAAGCATGAATCTAAAGACAGCATCATGTAAGAATGTTGACAGCATAGTTGAGACATTATGAGTAACATAGGGATTCAAAGTTACTAAGGAGGACTTATTTTTATGAAAGGAATAGTATTAGCGGCTGGAAGAGGTACGAGACTGTACCCTATGACAAAGCCAGTTTGTAAACCATTACTACCAGTATATGACAAACCGTTAATTTATTATCCAATTGCCACTTTACTTCAGGCAGGAATCAGGGACATTCTTGTAATTATTCCACCAGGGGAAGAAAGAGAGTTCCAGAACCTTCTTGGAGATGGAAGTGAATTAGGACTTCATATCGAGTTTGCAGTACAGAAAGTTGCGCGGGGAATCGCAGATGCACTTATCATCGGAGAAGACTTCATTGGAGATGATTCTGTATGCCTCGTATTAGGAGATAACATTTTCCAGTGCCATAATCTTGATGAGATCATGAAAGAAGCCATCAAGGATGACCACGGCGCAAAGGTATTTGGTTATTATGTAGATGACCCAAGACCATTTGGTGTTGTAGAATTTGATGAGAACGGACAGGCTGTATCCATCGAAGAGAAGCCAAAGAATCCAAAGTCTAATTACATCGTACCAGGATTATACTTCTATGATAATCAGGTAATTGACATTGCTAAGAATCTTAAACCATCCGCAAGAGGTGAGTACGAGATTACAGATGTTAACTTAGAGTATTTAAGCAGAGGCCAGTTAAAGGTAATTCCATTTGACAGAGGACTTACATGGATGGATGCCGGAACAGCAGACAGTATGTTAGAGGCAGCCGAGATTGTTAAGGCACTTCAGAAGTCAGGATGCTATGTAGGCTGCTTAGAAGAACTTGCATGGAAAGAAGGATTTGTATCTTTAGATAAGGTTCATGAGATTGGGGAGAGCCTCAAGATGACCAACTATGGACAGTACTTACTCAAATTAAAGTAAAAAGTTGCTATTTTACACGGGAGATAATGAGACAACCCGAATCAAATAACAATTTTTTATAGAAGAAAGCACAAAACTTCCCATATTTATACTAGAATGAAAATAAAACGGCAAACTGTCATAACAATTTCAAAACAACAGTTTCTAAAACATTTAACATTTTAAAAAAGATTATCTATTTTTTGGTTGACAGACTAGCTGCTTTATGATATACTACAATCAACCCAGAGGACATTGCACGGGTGCACATCATAAGAGAGAATATTATAGCACCAGAGAGGAGTACGTTATGCAGAGTACAGGAATAGTTAGAAAGCTTGATTCATTAGGAAGAATTACATTACCTATGGAACTTCGTAAAAGTTTCGATATTGGTGAGAGAGAGCCTTTAGAAATCTTCACAGAAGAAGATAAGATCATCATTAAGAAGTATAACCCTAGTGATATCTTTACAGGACAGTGTGAAGACCTCATTGAATACAGAGGTAAGAAGGTATCCAGAGATTCTATCCGCGAGCTTGCTAGAATTGCCGGATTTAAGCTGACAGAAGAGTAATCTTCTAACCCAGCTACTTTAACGGGAGTTCCCTGTGGTAGTATACAAGAGATAAAGATATGCCTTAAAAAACCAAGAACCAGTAGAGAGAGGCAAAACGGACAGCCCCCTCCTTTGCGAAAGCAGAGGAGGGGGCTGTACTTTGGTTGGAGATGGAACTACTATTTCATGGAAAGCCATAACCATCTGATGATTCCCCAAATCCCTCCAGCAATAAATAGCAATTCCATCCCCAGCCCAAACACAGCCCTCTTTTGCCCGCGGCAAATTCCTATTTTTGTAACACTTTTGTTATACATTCTTATCCCACCTGTAAAGAAAAATAACACTTCTGTTATGGTACTTCCACAGCAAAAATATTATAATAAAATTATAGGAAATGTAGTACAGAAGATAGCATTTAAAGCACATTAAAAAGCATTTAAATAGCGTATCATCTACACCACATTCCAAGTTCAAAAGGCAGGAGGGATTCCCTATGAAGAAAAGATTAAGTACAATTTTAGCCACATTACTCATGACAGTAACACTTATTCCATTTGCTCCAGTACATGCAAAGGCAGCATCAGCAGATGTGACCAGACAGATGGCAGGGAATCGTCAGATAAAGGATATCAGTAAGAAGATGACAGCATATACGACAGCGATGAACATAAGCGTATGGTCCACTACCAAGCCAGTAAAGATGAAGCTTAACGATAATCAGAAGTTATCCATCGCCGTATTTGTAAGATATAATTACAAAGGTGACTACAGCTATACAGCGAAGGAGCTTCGTTCCGAGACTAAGAAGCTTTTTGGTAAGAGCGCTTCTGTCAGCAAGATTAAGAGCAGCAAGAAAAATAAGAATCAGGCAATGTTCGTATGTAGCTCCGACAGTAAGTTCTATAAAGATCCATACATGTACTGTGGCGGAGACTTCGGAGATATGATTCCAGATTATAAGATTAAAAAGGTTGTACGCACTGGTAAGAATACCTACACAGTAACGACACAGAACAGATATGGAATCTACGGAGAGAAAGGCAGAACCAATATTGGAACAACAACACTGAAGCTTAAAAAGACAGCAACAGGATATGTTGTGAAGGGCATTAGTTATCAGTATAATGGGAGATAAGTAATATAATAATTATAAATTGTAGAAGAGGAGAATGCAGTTAAGCATTCTCCTTTATTTTATTTTACAGAAAGTATTTTGCAAATACATGTGGACTGTAACTTAAAAATCAATGGGACAGTCCACTATAGGAATGTTATCGTTGAAAACGATACTTTCAATATTTCTAAGGAAAATTTCCAAAAAATATTTCCAATCCCCTACCCATTCCATTTCCTGTATACAAAATAGTAAAAAACTGATAACAAAGCAACAAAATGAAGTAAACTTTTGGTGGAAAATTGAAAATATAGTCTGACTTTACTAAAAATAACTAGATTAAAACGTTGAAATTAGGCATATTTAGGAATATGACAAAAATGAAATATATGGTATACTTTATTCATTATGAAGAGCTGTATACTTTTTTGACTTTTAATAGGAAGAAGTTACAGCAGCTCCGGAATATTTTAATTTACATTCAGGATAGGAATTCTATCCAAATTATTACTTGCAGAAGAAGTATGAAAAAAACGATTATCAGATAAAGGAGAAAGACTGGATTTCGCGGGGATGGAAATTCTTTTACTTCATTTGATAATCAGCACAAGAAACAGGAGTGGGGAAAGTATATGTATAAGAAAAGTGTACAGGGCTGGCTAAAGCACCTGGATTTTATGATCTTAGACGTAGTATGTCTATGGATCTCTTTTACGCTTGCATTCAATATGCGACATGGGTCGCTTGATGTACTGGCGAGTTCTTTATACCGTGATATGATGTGGAGCCTCGCACTCATGGATATCGTGGTAATTTTTTTCTTTGATTCCCTGAAGAATGTACTGAAACGTGGATTCTATCAGGAATTTGTTATGACGGTTAAACAGACCTGTCTCATCACCTTATGTTCCGTATTTTATTTATTTACATTTAAGGAAGCAGAGAATTATTCAAGACTTGTACTTGGGTATACAGCAGCGCTGTATTTATTACTCAGTTACGTCCTGCGCTGTCTTTGGAAGAATTGCCTCCGCAAATACTTTGGCGGAGCCGAAAAGCGTTCTCTCCTTATCGTAACCGTATCAGATATCGTTGATATTGTTATAGACAACATTAAAAATAAGAATTATGGTGATTATTTTGTTACAGGAGTATGTATCTTGGATAAAAAGGCAAAAGGCCGCGTCATCGACGGTGTAACAGTTGTAGCCGACGAAGACGACTTGGTTGAATATGTATGCCGCGAATGGGTGGACGAAGTATTTATCAACATCCCAGAAAGCGAGCCATATCCGGCAGAACTTCTTGATAAATTCATCGAGATGGGTGTTGTCGTACATATGAAGCTTGCCAAGTCCCAGAACTTACTCGGCAAGAAACAGTTCGTAGAACATCTTGGAACATACACTGTACTCACAACAAGTATTAACAGCGTAAGCCGCCGCCAGATCATCTTAAAGAGAATGATGGACATTGCAGGAGGACTTGCAGGCTGCATTATCACCGGAATCCTCTGCATCTTTGTAGGACCGGCCATCTACATCCAGTCACCGGGGCCAATCTTCTTCAAGCAGACCCGTGTCGGAAAGAACGGAAAGATGTTCCAGATGTATAAGTTCCGAAGTATGTACATGGATGCCGAAGAACGCAAAGCCGAACTCATGAAAGAAAACCGTGTGCAGGACGGCATGATGTTCAAGCTCGACTTTGACCCTCGAATCATCGGTAGCAAGAAGCTCCCGGACGGCACAATCAAAAAGGGTGTCGGAAACTTCATAAGAGATTGGAGCCTGGATGAATTCCCG
>ERZ857955.2251-NODE-2251-length-12935-cov-4.107997_pt1 | contig 12935 bp, 13 predicted proteins | sample MGYA00519956_ERZ857955 | MGnify/ENA primary metagenome ERZ857955 (study PRJEB31778, sample SAMEA3449378) | human gut metagenome | biome: human gut; feature: human-associated habitat; material: faeces | place: United Kingdom | collected 2010/2012 ...
GGGGGGGCCATCGGGATGATGGCCGCCCTGGTGGCCAAGGCCTGCGGCGCACGCGTCTTCCTCATCGGCCGCACCACCAGCGCCGACCGGCTGGAGCTGGGCAGGCGCCTGGGCGTGGACGCTACCTTTATGAGCGACAAGGACGACGTCTATCAGGCCATCATGGATCTCACCGGAGGCAAGGGCGTCCGGGTCTGCTTTGAGACCGGCGGCTCTGCCAAAAGCATCGGCCAGGCTCTCTCCTTGGTGGGACAGCGGGGCAAGCTCATCGAGCTGGCTCTCACCTCCCCCGGCGGCATCCACATCGAGCAGTTCGGTGATATCGTCCAGAAGGAGATCACCGTTCAGGGCTCCAACTGCAGCCTGTGGGAGAACTGGCCCCGCATCATCGACATGCTGGCCCAGGGCCGGCTGAACTTCGACGGCATCATTACCCAAAAATATGCGATGGAGGATTGCGTAGCCGCCTTTGAGACCCGAGGTATGAAAAACATCATATGCCCCTGATCAGGGTGCCGCGTTTCTCTTCCCCCGTATGCCCGACTGTAACTATCTGTACCTGTGCGCAACGGAAAGAAGGAGTGATTCTAAAAGATGAGTAAACGCATCAAGTGGCTGTCCCTGCTCCTGGCGGTCGGAATGATTGCCAGCCTCGCGGCCTGCGGCGGCGACTCCGCCGGCGGCAGTTCAACTCCTCCCGCGTCCACTGCACCCTCCGAGTCGGAGGCTCCTCCGGCTGAAACCGAGAGCGCCCCCGAAGAGGAGATGTCCTCTCTGGATATCCTCCTTTCCATGGAGGACCAGCTCCCCCTGGGCGGCCTTCAGCCCGCCTACCTGGAGAGCCGCGAGGACATCAACAAGGCCCTGCCCATGACCAAGACCAACGACGACGACATCACCATCGGCTGGGCCAGCGTTTCTCTCGCCTCCACCTACTTCACCGAGCTCTATGACTCCGTGGTGGAGAAGTGTGAGGAATACGGCTATGAGCTGAACTATCAGAACTGCAACTTCGATCTGAACGCCCAGATGACCCAGATCGAGACCTTCCTCACCCAGGGGGTGGACTTCTTGGTGGTCAACGCAGTGGATATCGACTCCACGCTCACCTACTACCAGCAGGCCGTGGACCAAGGCATCCCCGTCATCGTCCTGGGTCCCACCGCCTCTCAGCCCGAATATCCCATCGTCACCACAGTCCTCTCCTCCAGCTTTGACGCCGGCTACGCCGTGGGCGAGTATGTGGCCGAAAAGCTCTATGAGGAGCTGGACGGCAGACCCATGGAGTTGGGCTTCGTCATCAGCCGCGCCGGCGACGGCCTGTCCAATTCCCGCCCCTGCGGCTTCCTGAGCGGCTATCTGGTGAAGAAGGCCGAGCTGGACGGCAACCCCTACGCCTCCAAGTGGGACGGTGTGCTGGACGCCTATTACGCCTGGGTGGAGTGCCGTGATCAGGGCACCTCTGCCATCGAGGGCATCGTCAACCTGGTGGGCTACGTGGCCGCCGGCGGCACCGACGCCAACTCCGGCCAGAAGGTGGCCGCCGACCTCATTACCGCCCACCCTGACATGGACATGATCTTTGTGGAGACCGACTCTCTGTCTCCCGGCGTGCTCCAGGAGGTGGAGCAGCACGGCCTGGTTCCCGGCGAGGACGTCTACCTCTGCTGTGCCGCCGACGGCGCCAAATACGTGCTGGAGTACATCAAGGAGGGCAAGATGCTGGCCACCGGCACCAACGTCCCCTACTACGCGGGTGGCGGCATTGTGGACATCATCCACGACATTCTGGACGGCTATGACGCCAACAACCTCCCCGCCAACGTCTTTACCCCCACTGGGTGTATCAACGTGGATAACGTGGAGGAGTACTACGATCCCAACGAGGAGTTCCCGCCCCAGGATCCCTGGGAGCTCCAGACCATTGACGAATACAACGCCGCTCATGCTGACGACGCGTAATCGTCCGGCAACGTAAGCATTCACCCAGAAAAAAGGGTTCCTGTGCTTCCGCCGCCCTACCGCGGTCATCCACGGGTTAGGGCGGCGGGGGGCGGGCTTTCGCCGGGTTCCCCGCCGCCCGAGCCCTTTTTAATTGATGAGAAGTGAGGAGCGAAAGTTATGACACACGAAATCACTGATTTTTCCATGGACATGTTCTCCCTGAAGGGCAAAGTCGCCATTGTTACAGGCGCCAATCAGAACCTGGGCATGGCCTATGCGCTGGCCTTTGCCAAAGCGGGCGCCGATGTGTATATCCCGCACTTTACTGACGAGACCGACACCATCCGCAAGCTCATTGAGGCCGAGGGCCGCAAGGTCTCCTTCATCAAGGGCGATCTCACCAAGGACGAAGACCGGAAAGCCGTGGTGAAGGGCTGCCTGGATACTTACGGCAAGATCGATATTCTGGTCAACAACGCCGGCATGGGTGTTTTCTGCGACTTCCTGGATTTCCCCGATTCCTCCTGGCAGAAGGTCATCGACATCAACATGAACGCGGTCTACTATCTCAGCCACGAGGTGGCCAAGGTCATGGTCAAGCAGGGCCATGGCAAGATCATCAACATCGCCTCCGCCCTCTCCTTTACCGCCGACAAGAAGTGCCCTCCCTATGTGGCCTCCAAGCACGCCATTGTGGGCATCACCCGCACCTTCGCCAACGAGCTGGGTGAGCACAACATTCAGACCAACGCCATTGCGCCCGGCTTCTATCAGACTGAAATCAACAAGGCCATCAGCGATGACAAGGCCTTTTACGACAAGATTACGGGCCGCATTCCCGCCGGCCGCTGGGGCTGCGCCTACGACCTGATGGGCACCGCCGTCTTCCTGGCCAGCGACGCCTCCAACTATATCAACGGCTGGACCATCAACGTGGACGGCGGCTTTACGACCACGCTGTAAGGGGGCCTTTGCCATGAAAAAAACCATCTGCGCTGTAAAGATCGGCAATATGAAGGCCAGGGACGAGGCTGAACGCGGCGTGGTCAAAACGCTGGAGATGCCGGATCTGCCGGTGGGTCCCCATGACGTGAAGATCCGCGTGGCCTACTGCGCCATCTGCGGATCTGACCCCCACCTGGTAGGCGGCATTTTCCCGCAGCGGGTGGTGCCCTTTGGCCTGGGCCACGAGGTATCCGGCGTCGTTGAGGAGCTGGGCAGCGAAGCCACCGTGAAGGGCTTGAAGGTGGGCGACCATGTGGCAGGCAATTTCCTCCGGGCCTGCGGCGCTTGCTATTACTGCAACAACGGTCAGCCGCAGTTCTGCCAGCATACCAAGGACGAGGCCGATTCTCCCGGCATGTCCGAGTACGTGGTATGGGATGAGAGCCAGGTGTGGAAGCTGCCGGACAGCGTCAGCCTGGCGGAGGGCTGCATTCTGGAGCCCGTGTCCATCGCCACCCGCATTGTAGACAAGGCAGACATGAAGGTGGGCAGCCGGGTGGCCATTCAGGGCGGCGGCCCTATCGGGCTGCTGACCCTCCAGATGATGAAGATGCACGGCGCCACCTCTCTCACGCTGATTGAGCCCATCAGGGAGCGGCGCGACCTGGCTGTCTCCTTCGGCGCCGACCATGTCATCGACCCTGGCAGCCAGGACGTCATCGCCGAGTGCAGCAAGATCACCGCCGGCCTGGGCTTCGACGTGGTGGTGGAGGCCTCCGGTTTCGCCCCTGCCGCCACCATCCCCTGTGAGATCGCCGCCTGCGGCGGCAAGGTTCTCTACATCGCCATGTTCCCCGGCGACTATGAGATGCCCCTCAATCTGTACCAGAAGTGCTATAAGAAGGAGCTCACCATCACCGGTACCCTGGTGGCGCCTTACGCCTTTCCGCGGGCTGTCCAGGTGCTTCCCCGCCTGAACCTGAAGCCCTTCATCCAGCACGTATACACCATTGACCAGCCCGAGGAGGCTTTCGCCGCCCACCTGTCCGGCAAGTACCCCAAGGTCCTGATCAAGTGTAATAACCTTTAAATAAAGGAGCGATGAGACGAAATGAGCAGCAATGTTGACATGACGCTGGTCAACCAGCTCGAGGACAAGTCCTACAAAATCCGCAAGGACCTGCTGAACTTTGTGTACCACATCGGCATGGGCCACTTGGGCGGCGAGCTCTCCATCGTGGAGATGGCAGTGGCGCTGTACTACAAGTACATGAACTACGATCCCAAGAACCCCAAGTGGGAGGACCGTGACCGCCTGGTGCTGAGCAAGGGCCACTGCGGCGAGACCCTGTACTGCATCTACTCCGACCTGGGCATGTACACCATGGACTACATGATCGAGCACTTCGAGTCTCTGGATACCGCCGTGTTCGGCCAGCACCCCAACCGCAAGTACATCCCCGCCATCGAGGTCTCCTGCGGTTCTCTGGGCCACGGCCTGCCCATCGCTGTGGGTCTGGCGCTGGGCGCCCGGATGCAGAAGGCCAACTGGCGCACCTTCGTCATCGTGGGCGACGGCGAGCTCCAGGAGGGCACCAACTGGGAGGCCATCATGGCCGCCGCTCAGTTCCAGCTGGGCAACCTGGTGTGCATTGTGGACAAGAACCGCCTGCAGATGTCCGGCTTCACCGCCGATACCATGAACATCGACCCCCTGGACGAGAAGTTCAAGGCCTTCGGCTGGGACGTGATGCAGATGCAGGGCAACGATATGGAGGACGTGGTGCGCACCTTCGACAAACTGCCCCCCTCCACCATTGAGAAGCGCAAACCCCTGGCCATTATCGCCCACACCACCAAGGGCTGTGGAGTAGACTTCATGGAAAACACCTGGAAGTGGCACGGCGGCGGCATCGCCAAGCCCCAGTTGGAAGAGGCCCTGGCTTCCGTCGATAAGAAGTACCAGGAAATTCTTGCAAAGAGAAAGTGAGGTAATCCGACATGGCTGTTGAAACCACATTTGATTTTGATATGATGCTCTCCTCTGCCCGCGAGGCCTATGGCGAGGAGCTGATGGCCATCGCCGACGAGGGCATCGATTTTGCCTTTGTCTGCTCTGACAACGCCCCCGCCTCCTGCTCCGCCGGCAAGATGATGGCCAAGTACCCCGAGCGCTGCGTCAACGTGGGTATTGCCGAGCAGGACGAGGTGGGTATTTCCACCGGCCTGGCCCTCTCCGGCAAGGTGGTCTTCGCCCAGGTCTTCGGGCCCTTCCTGCCTCTGCGCGCCGCCGACCAGATTCACACCGACGCCGCCTACAACGACGTCAATGTCCGCCTCATCGGCACCCACTCCGGCGTGACCTCCGGCGGCGGCCCCACCCACAACGTGGTGGCCGACCTGGCCCTGTACCGCGCCATTCCCAACCTGACCATCTGCGTCCCCGCCGACGCTGGCCAGTGCCGCAAGATCATCCGCGCCTCCCTGACCTATCAGGGGCCCATGATCATCCGCATCAGCCGCGGCGGCGAGCCCGACGTGTACGCCAACAACGATTACGACTTCGAGATCGGCAAGGCCATCACTGTCCGCGACGGCAATGACCTGACCTTAATCGGCTGCGGCCCCAGCGTGTACTGGAGTCTGATGGCCTCCAAGGAGCTGGAGAAGCGCGGCATCCACGCCCGCGTCGTGGATATGCACACCATCAAGCCCTTCGACGCCGAGATGGTCATCAAGTGCGCCAAGGAGACCGGCGCCATCGTGACCGTTGAGGACCACAGCATCAACGGCGGCTTGGGCGGCGCCGTTGCCGAGGTCCTGGCCGAGGCCAACCTGCCCTGCAAGTTCAAGCGCGCCGGACTGCCCGACCGGTTTGCCGTTCTGGGTTCCCCGGAGGAGGTCTACAAGTACTATCACCTGGACGCCCCCGGCATCGCCGATACTGCTCAGGCGCTCCTGGGTAAGTAATTCCCCCGATATGATAGAGGACCGCCCCGGAGCAGTTCCGGGGCGGTCCTCTGTTTGGCGCCGGAGGATTAAGAGGGGCATCAATAGACGCCGTAGGTCAGGGCGGTTTCAAACATGGCCTCCAGGTTTTCACGCTTGGCGTTCTCAATGCAGCAGTCAGTGTCCAGGATATAGCCGCCGCCGGGGGCGCAGGTATCCAGCAGGCTTTTGACTGCGTCGGCCACCTGCGCACGGGTCCCGTACTCCAGCAGGTAGACCGGGATGTTGCCGCTGAGGCAGCAGGTGCCCCCCAGGATACGCTTGGCCCGGGCCATGTCGGCCTGCTCGAAGTGGACCAGGACCTTGCCTCGGGGCAGGTCGCACAGCTGTTCCACCCGGGTATCGTAGGGCCCCTCGGTATAGAGAATGGGGGTGATATCCAGCTCGATGAGGGCGTTGAGGACCTTTTTCAGCGGGTTCCAATAGAGCTCCTCGTACTGTTGGGGGCTCATGAAGCCGTCCATGCCCTTGTGCATGGGGAAGTTGATCCGGCGCACCGGCAGATCTGACTCGGTGAGACTGCGGAACTTCTCGATCTGGAGATCGGCGAACAGGTCGCAGGCAGCGGCGATGTGATCCGGCTGCTCAATCAGGTCTTGGAAGGTCCCCATGGTGCCCCGGTAGTAGTCGCTGAGGATGTCGAAGGGGGCCTCGGCATAGGTGCCCCACATGAGGGGCAGGCCCAGTTCCGCCTGCAGAGAGGCGAGGAGCCGGGCGTACACCATCCCCACCTCGCCGTCGTGCCTGCCGATTTCCTTCAGCGTCTCGTAAGCCGCTAGGGCTCCGGGGGTGTAAAGTCCCTCTAAAACCCCGGTGCTCAGCACAATGGACGGCACAAAGCGGACGCTCTCCAGCCCTTTGAGTCCCGGGAAAGCCCGGGGGATGTACTTGCGGAGCATAAAGCCGGTGAAATCCCGCAGCAGCTCCGGGTATTCATCTTCCTGGAGGTACTCGAATTCGAAGCACTGGTGGGTGGACCAGTCAGGCACCCGGGTACCCGGGCGGCCCGGCCAGTCGATCATGGTGGAACCCGCCAGCTCGTTGGATCGGCCGCTGGTCAGGGCGGGGCCGTTGAAAGCGTCAGGCTGGAAGTCCCGGCAGAAGGCGTAGATGGCCCGGGCCGCCTTGGGAAAATCGTACATAGCATCCCGGTAGGTGGTGTCCTCGGTGAGAAAAAAGGGCAGGGCGCTGGCCGCGGGTACGATTGGCACCCGGTCGGGAACCTGCTCTAGGCGGATGGCGTCGTTCACCCGCTTTAATCGGGCCTGATAGGTCTCCTGGGTTGTCATGTGGCTTTCTCCTTCTGGCCGTCTGAAGCGGCCGGTTTGATCCGGTTTCTTTTAGTGTAGGGTGAAAGTGAGTACCGGTCCAGCGCAAATAAAAAGGTACGCAAAACCAGTCCTGTCAGCATCGGAGCTTCCAAGGCAGAACGGAAGAACGGACCGGCCCAACAGCATAGTCGGTTAGAAGAACCGAGTTGTGTCATACCAACACCAATCTCAGACAGGATGGTGAGCGCACTGCTGCGGTCAACACTTGGTATCGTAGAAAGAAGCTCGATGTAGCCTTTGTATTTATCGACCATGGTATAATGCAGGTATCAACCCGCTCAATCAAGATATCAATGTGGTGAAGATGGTTCCGGACGATTCCAATGCGAGTTTTCTGTTCGGCTGTGATTTCATATCCTGCAATCGATTCGGGAATCTCCTCCGCCTTATTCTTGAGAGGATGCTGTAACGGGGGAACGCAATGCTTGGCGTCAAAATCCCCGTCGGATGTGAGGTGGTCCGTAATAGCGGTTGCGGACTTGCCAAATATATCGGACACGATGGAATCCAGCGCCACATTGCAAACAGGAAAAGCGTTCTGAAAGAGGTTTTCTCGCTGCTTTTCATAGAGGTGAACTTGTAGTGGTAGCGTACCAGCTCACGGAGAATGCGAATATTTTTGTCCGGGATGAAGCTACCGTTTGTCTGCACTCCTTCATCTCTAATTGTGCCGGCAGTGAAACGGTCGGTATGGTGATTGATATATTGATATATTGATATAATACAACAGACTGTCCGGAAATGGATCTCATTTTCTCTGAAGTTTTTGCCATTTTTTATAATAACGGCCCCAAAAGCGCACCGCCCGGCAGCCGGATACGGTACGCAGGCATCCCGAAGGGCATCACCCTGTCTCTGCTCGCTTGCTTGTGCAGATACGATCTGGAACGCGGAATCACACCTGGATCGGGACTGCCGCGATATCCCATGTACAACAGATGAAAAAAACACCTTTTTTCGCAAATTATTTATAGTTTGGGCGATGCAGATGCTGTATACTTTCACATACGGGAAGGGTTTCCGATGAAAAAAATTATAGATGGTGAACATACAATCAACATTCCTGAGGCGGTTAAAATAGTAGACGCCTTTTCGTATTCCTGTGGGGTTGCCTGTCAATTGATCTCTGGAGACGGTACAGTGCTTTATCATCAGTTCTCTGGTGAAAACCTCTGCCAGGAGTATCGGGCCATCGTGTCGGACATCCCCTATTGCGAGGACTTACATATATGCGGTGCCTACCAGGCGGAACGCTTGGGCGGCCGGTATATCTATTTATGTCCCGCCGGAATGGGCTGGATTTCCGTTCCAATCCTGATTGGCGGACAGATGGCCGGCGCCCTGGTTGCCGGTCCAGTCATGATCATGGAGTTGGAGGATTATATCGCCAGCACCCCCATGCTCCAGCAGAGTATGTCCACCAAAAGCTTAGAGCAGGTTACGTCTATATTACATCGCTTTCCACGGCGGAACCCTTCGGATTTAAGCTATATGTCCCTGCAGCTGCTGGCAGACGCGCTGTATATTGGCGACAGCAGCCGTACCCTGCTGGAATATCAGGAGTCCGAAGCACAGCAGCAGGATATTGGTGAATATATCCAGCAGATCAAGCTGCGGGACGCCTCCACGCGCTACCCCTTGGAGAAGGAGCGCGCCTTGATTCAGGCCATCAAAGAAGGTAATGAGGCAGAAGCCCGCCGTCTATTGAACGAATTGCTGGGCCACATCTTTTTCTCCACAGGTGGGAACTTTTCTGTGATGCGCGCGAGGTCGCTGGAATTGATGGCGCTGCTTTCCCGCGCCGCAGCAGATGGCGGCGCGGATCTGGAACAGGTTCTCTCTTTGAACCAAGCATTTTTATCTGAAAGCGATCACCTGCGCTCTACCGACGATCTCACTGTTTGGCTGACACAAGTCATTGTCAAATATACCACGCTTGTGTTCGACAGGGCCAACATTCAGAGGAAAGATATTATCTATGCTGCCATCAATTATATGAAAAAGCATTTGAAGGACAAGGTGACGCTGGAAGATACCGCCCGCCATGCCGGCTTCTCCGCCCCGTATTTCAGCAAAATATTCAAAGATGAGCTCGGCGTCACCTTTAATACCTATCTCAGCCGTCTGCGGATAGACAACAGTAAATCCCTGTTGCTGTCTACGTCGCTCTCGGTAGGAGAAGTCTGCGCCGCGGTAGGCTACGAGGACCAAAGCTACTTCATTAAGGTATTCCGTAAATATGCCGGGGTAACGCCCGCCCGCTTCCGCAAGAAGCAGGGACGGCTTGATTCCTCTAAAGAACGTGATCCCGTCTGAGTGTTCGATCAGGATTTTAGAAAGGAGTAAAGATCATGAGCGTATTGACTGAAATTTCCGAGGCTTTGCAGAAGGGGCGCGCCAAGCAGATCAAGGTGCTGGTTCCTCAGGCTCTGGAGGAGGGCATCCCCGCCCAGCAGATTTTGGAGGAAGGACTTCTGGCTGGCATGGGGATCATTGGCCAGAAGTTTAAAAACAACGAGGTCTTTGTGCCTGAAGTGCTGGTTGCCGCCCGCGCGATGAATACCGGCGCTGAGCTGCTGAAGCCCGCTCTGACCGATGCCGGCGTACAGACCAAGGGTAAGGTCTGCCTTGGCACGGTGAAGGGCGACCTTCACGACATTGGCAAGAACTTGGTTAGGCTGATGTTTGAGGGCAAAGGCCTGGAAGTGATTGACCTTGGGGTGGATGTAGCCCCCGAAGCATTTGCGAAAACCGCGATGGAAAACGACTGTAAGATCATCGCCTGCTCTGCCCTCCTGACCACCACGATGCCCGCTATGGCCGAGGTGGTAACGGCGGTAAAAGATGCGGGCATTCGTAATCAGGTCAAAATCATGATTGGCGGCGCCCCTGTCACCGACCAATTCTGTCACGAAATCGGCGCAGACGCCTATACGCCGGATGCGGCCTCTGCCGCTGAGAAGGCTATAGAACTGCTCGCAGAATAAATAATACATAGATTGGGAGCTTTTTAAGATGAATATGAAGCAGTGGTTCTCTGATATGATGCAGGCTGAAAAAAAGAAGTCGATCCCCGTCCTCTCTTTTCCCTCCATTCAGCTGCAGAATATTACGGTTCGGGAGCTGATCTCCAGCAGCGATGCCCAGGCAAGCGGCATGGCGGCCATCGCCAAGCGGTGCCCCACCGCCGCCGCAGTCTCCATGATGGATCTGTCTGTGGAGGCAGAGTGCTTCGGGGCGCAGATCCGGGTGACGGACGACGAGGTGCCAACTGTCATTGGCGCTGTCCTGTCGGAGCCCGAGGATGCGGACAAGCTGCAGGTTCCGGCCGTGGGTTCGGGCCGCACCGGCCTGTATGTGGAGGCTATCTCCAAGGCTCTGAAGCTGGTGACGGATCGTCCGATTTTTGCCGGTGTCATTGGTCCCTTCTCTCTGGCCGGCCGTCTGATGGATATGACAGAGATCATGGTCAACTGCTACGAGGAGCCGGAGATGGTGCACACCACGCTGGACAAGGCCACTCAGTTCCTTCTGGCATACATCCAGGAGTATAAGAAGATTGGCGCTCACGGCGTCGTCATCGCGGAGCCAGCCGCCGGGCTGCTCTCCCCGGAGCTGTGCGGTGAGTTTTCCTCCCCCTATATCCGCAAAATTGTGGACGCGGTGGAGGACGACGATTTCCTGGTGATCTACCACAATTGCGGCCCTGCGGTAGCTAAGTTGGTGCCCCAGCTGCTGGAGACTGGCGCCTCTGCGTTCCACTTCGGCAATGCCATTGACTTGTTGGAGATGCTGAAACAAATGCCGGACGACGTGCTCGTCATGGGAAATGTGGACCCGGTCTCATCCTTCCGCAACGGCACACCGGAGAGCGTCCGCGCGGACACGCTGAACCTGCTGGGGCGCTGCTCCGAATACAAAAACTTCATTCCTTCCTCCGGCTGTGACATTCCGCCGGTATCCCCCTGGGCAAACATCGACGCGTTTTTTGCGGCGGTGGACGAGTTTTACGGTGCGTAACCTCAAAGGAGAAGAAGTAATGCCTGCTCTGACAATATGCTGCGGGCCTGTAACAAAACACATCACAGTGCCTGCCGGGATCACCGTGTTAGAGGGGCTGCGGCAAGGGGGCTTCCCATATGTGGAAGCCCCCTGCGGCGTTTCTGGGCGCTGTAGGCGCTGCCTGGTTGAGGTGACAGGCGCGGTCTCCACTGTTGGAGAGCGGGCGCGGCCGCTTCTCACACCGGGAGATCCCAGGCGGCTGGCCTGTCAGAGTCCGTATCACGGGGGACTGAACGGTTTCTCTTCCGAACGCATCCGCCCGGGCGGCGGTGGAGGCCGATACACTGCGTTTCCGCCCGGACCGGAGGAGGACAGGACTGGGGGTTGCGGTGGACATCGGAACCACTACGGTGGTGCTCTACCTCTATGGCTGTAACAGCGGTAGCCGCCTGGCCACGGCCAGTGGGACAAACGCCCAGCGCTGGGCCGGAGCCGATGCCATCTCACGCATCCAGTACACCGTAGAGCACCCGGGCGGGCTGGACCCCTGTCTATGGAGACCATGGGCTAGCTGCACGTACTGCTGGCCCAGGTATGCGAAGCTACCGGGCGGGCACTGGAGGAGGTCACCGCCCTGTCCATTGCGGGCAATACGGTCATGGAGCACCTCCTGGCTTGCCTCTCTCCGGGCAGCATTGCCGTCGCCCCCTTCACATCCCAATCGCTATTTGGACAGGTGGCTCCTGCCGACAACTAAGAGCTGGGCGCCGCCGCCGGCGCAGAGGCGCCAGTGCCGGTGCGCCTGCGGTTCTGCTGTCCGCAGAGGCGGAACAGCGCTGGCTGTCACCACCGAAAAATGCCGCTATTTGGAGCTGTCCGGCCTGCCACAGTTTAATGAAGCGTACCTGAATTGCATGGCGTTTGAATAAGGGGGGACACCATCTGGGTCAGAACTGAGCCTTTTATGAAATGGTATCCATCTTCTTCCGGTCAATATTCCCATTCGGAATCAAATAGCCCGCATCACAATGGGCGGCCTCCAGCGTTGCGAAGAACAGCTCGTGGTCACGGTCCCACGGCGTCATGGAGGCCATACCCCTGCACTCCAGATTGACCGGGCAGTCCAACAGAACGGGAGCCCTAACCTTTTATTTGGTATGAACCCTTTCGCTCCCTGGCCTGCCGGGCAAAGAGCCGCCGTAGCACCAAAATGGCGGCGCAAGCCAGCACGATTTTGGCGCAGAATTGGGCATAGGCTAGACCATAGAGGGGGAACAGCCGGTTCAGCAGCAGCAAGGGAATCTCCAGCAAAATCTTGCGCAGAACAGCAAATACCAGGGTGGAACGGCCCAAGCCGCAGGCCAGAAATACGCCCACCGCCAGAAAATCAATACAGAGGGCGAAAGGTATCCCACCTCCGCCACTTCCTCCAGGATCCAGCGGAATACCTGATCTACCCTCCGCTCTGTAAACCGGTGCCGGAAATTATAATTCACCGTGGAAAAATGCTATTGTTTCTATTCTGTCTGCTTTCCTACCCCAGCCTGTCAAGACCATCCACCTGTGACCGAGGAACCGAGTTCGCCAACTGGCGCAACATGGAAGAATGCCTGCATTGTGATGCCTACTTTGCCGACCCCTATTGCGCTTGGCGGAAAAATTTCTCGCCGTTGGCCATCCCGCCAATGTTCAAACAAGGCCTAG
>ERZ857955.2260-NODE-2260-length-12900-cov-3.256131_pt1 | contig 12900 bp, 12 predicted proteins | sample MGYA00519956_ERZ857955 | MGnify/ENA primary metagenome ERZ857955 (study PRJEB31778, sample SAMEA3449378) | human gut metagenome | biome: human gut; feature: human-associated habitat; material: faeces | place: United Kingdom | collected 2010/2012 ...
TGCATAATCACAGACAAGCCGTGTTCCCGACATAGACGGTCTGATACTGCCCGAATCTGCTGGTAATATTCGTTCCTTGAACAGTGGTATTTCTCACCTGTGGTATCGTTGACGGAGTTAAACAGGATGTGCGAATGGATGTGGTGACGATCCGTGTGCGTGCCAATGACCACCTGATAGCCCGCCAGATACTCCGCTGCAAACTCGGTGGCAATTTGCAGCGCCAGCTCCGGTGTGATTTCGCCTGGCACAAAGGACTGGATGATGTGGTAGCACTGCCGTCCGTTCAGCTTGCCCAGCTCTCGCTTGGTGTCCATCATCTGCTGGTACTCAAATCCGGGATCGCAGTTCAAGTGGGCAGTGAGCACCTGTTCCTGGGTTTTGTCACCATTTAGCACATACTCGATTGCCTGTTTCAGCCCGCTGTTCCGGGCCAGAATCTTTGTGATTGCCATCAGCGCCGCCCCATGTCATAGAGCCGTTCGTACACCCGGCCCAGCAGCTCTACGGCTTCTCCGGCATCCTTCGGAGCGGCGATCCCAGCGTTGACACTTCTGGCAATCTGGTTGATGTTGTTACCGATGGCATGAATCTCCCGGCGCAGGGCCTTCATCTCATCGTTCTGTCGTGCCTTTGGAGGATGCCCTTGAATTAGGTGAATCAGGTACGCGCGCTTGCTGAGACCGCAAGCCTTGGCGTTTTCGGACAACTGCCGATACTGCTCCGGTGTCATTTCAAAGTGCATATGGTGTTTGGCTTCGATAGTAATCCCTCCTTGCTCAGTTTGCTATTTCGGCAACGTTGCAGAGAGTCCACTTTAGCGGCGGTGACAATGTTGTCATCGCCGCTCTTTCTTCCGCCCGACGGCGGCATATGGGGTTCGGGTGCACCCGAAAGCGGTAAAAATGTACATTTTTGCGATGCTTGCCATCTGAATCGCAACTTATTCACTTCTTTTATCGAGAAGAATTAAAGGAATTACGATGAAATCTTGCTTTCCGGCGATATGTGCGTACAGTACGTGTGGATTTTAGCTAAATCATCATTTTGATGTGTACAGTGATACGAATTCGGGCAAAATTCCGCTGATTCCATACTTACAGTGATACGCATTAAGGGAAATTTTCTCGATTTAATACCTATCATGGTACGCATTCCCACTAATCTCCCTGTAAGCTGCGGATGAAATCCAGTGCGTTCCGGTTATCCGCCACAGCTTTCTTAGGCACTTCGTCTAGGGGCGTAGTTTGAATGCGGGCATTCGACAATTCCTCCCGGATTACACTCCGTAGTTTTTCTACTAAAGCCTCATTTTTCCGGTATTCACAAAGCGCTTGGCAGATCAGTGTAGTGCGAGTACCAGCTGGGGCTTGGGTCAGCACAGTAAGCGCTTCCTTCTGTAACGGATTGTCCGGGGACAATGCAAGGTTGATGCGGTGTTTATTGCTCGTTTTCATCACCTCCTGATGGATTGATTAGACGTGAGCGCTTCCGGTGATTTCACCCCAAGCGCTCAGCAGTGGAACCCATGGCAATGTTGCCGACCCTTCCTTTGGAGAAAAATAACTGGACTTTCTGGCAATCGTGCCAAGAGGTTCTTCAGGGAGATTCCCGTTTTGAACCGCTTTAGGCAACGTTGCCGGAAGCGCTCTGGCGCTTTTCCTTACTTCTCTATGAAATGAAGTGAAGGAAATGAATTTATATCCTCCCGTTCTGCCGTTCTCTCCAACCGCGTTCCTGGCCCAGTCTTTCTGCGCCGTATTCAGCCTCTTGGCGGCTCGCACATCCGCTGCGTGGTCGTGGCCTGCTTTTCCGAAACTGTATCAAATTGGACGGTCATTCAGTTTTCAAATCCGGGGCCCCCGATGACATTTTTGAAAACAAATGAAGGATTACGATATAATCCGGCCCATCACAGGAGATGTCCTGTGTGGGCGTTCAAATCGTAATCCTTCAAATATAACGAGTATTCTTGCGTTTCTAAATGTCAGGACGTAGTGTAACATCCGCGGAGCGAAAAGTCAATGCTCTACTGGAGATGGAACGCAGAGTTTACGGTGTGTTCATGTTTTGCGTTTAAGCGGTGCTCCGGTTGACTGTAATTATACTTATATGATATGATAATAAAAACAGATTGGCATAAAACGATAGCGAAGATAGATAAAATGCCCGCCAGCGTAGTGGAAACGGTTTCTTATGCATCTGCAACCGGGGAAATCTGCTGGGCGCTTTCATAATAGAACGTAGAAATTATGTAGGAGGGAGTGTCGAGCGGCCTGCTCGGCGGAACATTATGAATCATACTCAGGTTGCGTGTTTTCTCGCTGCGGCAAAGGCCGAGAGCTTTGCTGTGGCGGCAGACAGCGTCTATATGACGCCCCCGACCTTTAGCCGCCAGATTGCTTCGCTGGAACAGGAATTGGGCTTCTCACTATTTCAGCGGGGCTGGAAGAATAATCAGCTGACGCCAGCGGGGCAGATTATGTTTGAAGGGCTCTCTGCCATATCCGCGGAATACAATCTACTGCTCAGCCGGGCGCTGAATGCTGCGTCGAATGTTGCCGGCACGCTGGTGCTTGGGCTGCTGGAGGGTCAGCTGGTAGATCCGGATCTGCGAAGTGTATTGCAGAACTTTCGTTCACGGTTTCCGGGCGTTACGGTAGAACTTAGACGATATTCCTTTCACGATATGCTCAAGGCGCTGAAAAGCGCAGAGCTCGATGCCGGAATCACCTTGTCCGTGGAACTTATAAACCATCCGGATATGAATGCAATTCCGCTCTACTCTGTGGGAAATGATATGGTTTTCGCAACGGATACCTTTTCGGACAGCGTGTATGCTGCAAGCCTACGGGACTTTGCAGATCAGACATTCATAGAAATTGAGCAATCTGATTCCCCTATCATCTCCGGCTTAATGTTGGACAGCTGCAAGCGCGCAGGATTTATCCCCCATATCTGCAAGGTAAAGAATTTAAAGGAACAGATCACCGCAATCGAACTGGGACAGGGGGTTGCGGCGTTTAACCAGTTTCACCAGACCTGCAACCATCCGGGGCTGACCCATATTTCACTGCCGGAGCTTCCGGCGGTAGAGTTCTCTTTTGCGTGGATGAAGGCATCTGGAAATCAGGCTTTGCCGTTTCTGGTATCTGAAATGCAGCGGTATTTTCAGAAGGAAGAATTCTCTGACGTGCCCTTGTGCAATGAATGAGCTCGTTTTGACTGCCTTGTAATAGCAAGGGCTTGTTCCATTTTCGGAAACAAGTCCTTGCAGAAGTCAACTTGTGATCCGGTCTCCCGCTGCCTACAATAGAATCAGCAATTCTGTAGTTCTATGATAAAGAAGGGACGCTGATCGTATGAAAATTTGTAAAGCAAAGGATACCAAGCTCGTGGTGCAGCCAGTCATCGGCATTATGGTTCATGAATATGTATTTGAAGGACCTTGCCGGTTCGGAGAAGGAGATGCGCTGACTCTGGAATTTGACCGCATGGTGGGTGCGGATGGGTTTCAGGCGTTTCGGAAAAACTTGGCCCAGTATATTGCTCCGGTAGAGGAGTTTGAAATGCTGGAGCCTGTCAGCTATGAGATCACGGAAGCCTTTGAGGTCACTGAGGCGATGATGGCTGAGCTTACAAAGAATGATGCCAAGACGGACGTTTACCTGTTTACCTCCATTGGACGCACCTATCCGATGGTGTTGGAACTGGTTTCCCGCACCAATAAGCCGTTTATCTGTCTTCAGGAATGTTGTGACAAAACACAGGTGCCTGCCATGCTCCGTTCCAGAGGCTATGAATGCGTCTCTGAAATGACCTGGGAGGAAACTGTGGAGAAGATGAAGGCGTACTGGCTGCGGAAGGTGTTGAAAAACAGCAAGCTCCTGCTGATTACGCGCGGGTTTACAAACTCCGCGATGGTTTCTGCCTGTGATGGCTTTATCAACATCGATGATGCTGCAAAAAAGCTGGGCTTTCGGTACCAGTGCGTAGATGTCCATGAATTTATTGACCAGTCCCATATGGAGGGGACGCCCTGTCCCACGCTGCCCACTCGGACGCCCATGGCCTTTACTGCAGCGGATCAGGCGGAATGGGAGCAAAAGGCGGATGAACTCATCGCCGGGGCTGGCTATTGCAATGTAGCGAAAGAGGAAGTGGTAAACGGTCTAAGGTTCTATGCCACTGCCAAAAAGTTCATGGAGCATTATGAGTGCAACGCCTTCTCTGCCCCTTGTCCCGAAATGTGTGCAACCACCCGGCTCAATCAGGAACATATGACCCCCTGTTTCTCGCACAGCCTGCTGAATGCAGAGGGAATCTCCTCGGCGTGTGAATATGACATTCCCGGACTGGTTGCGCAGATTATGCTGTCCGCTGCCGCAAAGGCCGGCGCCTATATGGGCAACTGTGTTCCGCTCTACTATGAGAAGGACAGAAAAACCGTTGCAACCTTTATGGCACCCTCCAATGACTTGCAGGAAAAGGTCAATGCCATGACTCAGGAGGAACGGGACAACCTCATTATTACGTATCACTCCTCCATCAATCTGCAAATGCATGGGTATGACAAGCCGGCGCTAAACTACGATATTCGGAATTACACTGCCTCCGGCTGGGGTCCCACCATGCGGCACGACTTTCGGCAGGAAAAAGGACAGGTGCTGACCATGGCGAGAATTTCTCCGGATGCGGGCACTTTGTTTGTGGCAAGAGGTACAGTTGTTGCCGGTACAGGCGAAACCATGAGCGGCTGCACCCAGGGTGTGCTGTTTTCTGTGAAGAACAGCAAGGACTTCTTCCAGAAGCAATGCAACGTCGGAAACCATGTGCCGATGGTTATGGCGGACTGCTTTGATGAAATTGTGGAGCTCGGAAAGCTTCTGGGACTGAACGTGGTCACGGCATGACGCAGGCTGAGTTCAATCAGGCGCTGGCAGAGAAGAAGGCAAGAGAGGAAGCGATTGCTTCCTCCTTTGCCGGTGCTCCGGATGAAGAGATACCGGGTCTTTTATTGGAGTTCCTCTGCTGTAAGTATTTGCTTCATCCAGAAGAAATTCGCTCGGAGAACCTGATCCAGCTTGGAGAACAGAGTACAGCCAAAATCGCGGGGATCCAAAATTCCGGGATAGAGTTTCGCGAAAAATCCGCTGGGTGTACCACGGCTTCTTCCGGTGTGATCAAAAAGATACTGCTGGCAATGGCGGTTGGAAAGTGTATCGGCGTGAAATTGGACCCGGATCAGGTCGCTGCGGCGGAGACTGTGTCACAATTAGCTGATTTGATGATCAAAACACGAAGAAACAGGTGATGTACCATGCTGGATGTGAAGCAGATTCGTGAGGATTTTCCTATTCTCAACACACGGCAGCATGGCTGCCCTCTGATTTATCTGGACAACGCAGCTACTATGCAGATGCCGCAGCCGGTACTGGAGCAGCTGGTAGCTCATTATCATAGCCAGAATGGCAATGTGCATCGCGGCGTTCACAGCCTCAGTCAGAAATCCACCTATGCCATGGAACGGGCCAGAGAACGGATCGCGGCGTATATTGGCGCAAAGGCGGAGGAAATCATTTTTACTGCTGGCACCACAGATTCGCTCAACATGCTCTCGCAAATGCTGGAGCCGACCATTCGCACCGGCCAACAGATTATTGTTTCAGCCATGGAGCACCACTCCAATCTGATTCCATGGCAGGAACTATGCCAGCGCACCGGCGCGGTTCTCACGATTCTGCATATGGATCGGAATTGTGATCTGGATTTAACGCAGCTTGGTCAGCTGCTGGAGCGGGATACCGCATTGGTTGCAGTTACTTGGGTGTCCAACGTGCTTGGAACAGTGAATCCAGTCGGTGAGATCACCATGATGAGCCATGCGGCAGGGGCAATGACGGTCCTAGACGGGGCGCAGGCGATGAAGCTCCCGGAGATTGATGTGACCGCCGTGGGCTGTGACTTTCTGGCGTTCTCTGGGCATAAGCTGGGGGCGCTGACCGGGATCGGTGTCCTTTATGGGAAGAACAATATATTGAGCCAGCTGCCGCCGGTTCGTTTTGGCGGCGGGATGATTCGGGAGAGCCAATATGCCGCCAGCAGCTATGGAGGCGTTCCGCAGCGCTTTGAGGCCGGAACGCCAAACTATGTAGGGACAATCAGCCTGGGCTGTGCCATGGAGTATTTACAGTCTGTGGGCAGAATGGAGCTTGCACAGCAGGAACAGATTTTGACGGATCTGCTCCGGAAGGAATTGGCTGCGATACCCGAGGTAACCGTAATCGGAACGCCCAATCGGCCCTGCGGCGTTGTGAGCTTCGTTGTGCCTGGCATCCATCCCTTTGACCTTGGGGCTATGCTGGACAGCCAGGGGATTGCAGTTCGAACCGGCCATTTGTGTGCCCAGCCACTGGTGAATCAGCTGGGATATGACAGCGTGATCCGTGTATCGCCTGCCTTTTATAATACGGAACAGGAAATACTGGGATTTATATCTGCGCTGAAACGCACCATTCCACTGCTAAAGGGGGAATGGACATGACGCTTTCCGAGAAGCAGAATGCGATGATCGCAGAGATCAATGGGTTGGGGGACTGCTTTGAACAGTACAGCTATTTGCTTGTGAAATCACAAGAGCTTCCCAGTATGCCAGAAAATCTGCACAATGGTGAAACGCTTGTTCCTGGTTGCCAATCTAAAGTGTGGCTTTCTGTCCGAACCGCACATGAGCGAGTCTATTTTGATGCAGATTCTGATACGCTGATCCTAAAAGGGGTGTTGGAGCTTTTGCGCGAGCTGCTGTGGGGAGAAGAAATCGGCGAAGTGTCAGCCCTACACATAACCCTCTTTACAGAAACCGAGCTGGCTGCCACATTTACCAGTGACCGAAATACCGGTGTGAGGGAGATCATTCGGCGGATTGCAAGTTGTAAAGACTGACTGGCAGAAGCAGGTCACATTGGCCGGAAGCACTCCGCTTAGACGACGTCCCCTATGCAGTGTTTTCCTGCATAGGGGACGTTTTGCGGGTTTACTGGTTGTATCAGAAACCTGATTTTGCTAAGGTCAGGCGTGCATTACAGCAATCCGGCCAGTGGTGCCAATGCATAAAACAAGGGCACAAGAAGGAGGGTCCAAATAATCGTAATCAGAATATTGGGCAGAGCAAAATCTTTGACTTGCATATATCCAGCGGTATTGCCTTTGACAACCAGATACTGTGGCTGAACGGGCATCAGCTGCGACCATGCAACAACAAATACCATCATCAGACCGACATAGGCGGTGTTAATACCGCACATGGCGGAGACAGCCATAACCGCGGGCATAACCACCAGACCGGCACCGCCGCCGGGAACCAGAATGTTGACTACATGACCAAGGCAGGTGATAACAACCAACAGAACAAAGGGACTGGAAATGTTCATCTTTCCAAACAGAACCGTAGCCAGCCATTCACCTAGACCGGTATTTGCAATAGCACCGGCAAAGCCTACGAACATACCAATCTGGAACAGCATACCCCAGTTCTGTGCCCGCAGGGCATCCTCGGCTTTAACCACGCCAATCTTCGGGCAGATTACCAGTGCGGCAAATACCAGACCGATGGTTGGGGGCATGATGCCATAGTTGCCGCCAAGGAAAAAGCATACAACCATAGCAATCAGATATACGGCATAGCGGATTTCCGTCCCATCCATCCTGGGCAGCTTTGCGTGCTCAGCTTGAATTGCTTCCATATCAATAGAGACAGAATCTTTGCGAAACAGTCCAAACCAAATGGACAGGAATATCCAGCCGGATAGCAGCATGACAATACCAGTGGGGATACCGATGGTGGCGAACTGTGAAAAGGTGACAGTGATTGCTCCCTCTGTGGCAGAAGCGATTGCGCCAACACCGGCTGCATTTGTTGCAGCGGAGGAGATGAAGCATAGGCCGCCCGCTCCACCGGCCCAAATCAGCCCGATAAACATGGCCTTGCCAAGACGGCTGGTCCCGGGTTCCTCATGAAGTGCCTTCAATACGGAAATGATGATGGGACAAACAGCCAGTAGCGCAGGAAGGTTGGCAATAAAGGCGGAGAGCAGACCGCCGGTAAGCATAATCGCCAGCAGCATTAATGCGGGAGTCCGGCCAATTGTACGCATCAGACCGTAAGCGACGCGAGCACCCAGATTCGTCTTGCTCATGCCTTGGGCGACAATGGTCAGACCAAGCACCAGCAGGAAGGGAGAGGTGCCGAAAGCGGCGAATAAAGCACCTTGGGGCATTACGCCTGTGAGGATGATTAATGCGGCAAAAATCAATGTGGAGAGCATCGTGGAAAGGCAGTTGCCGATCAGGATTACAACCATCCACGCCAGAGCTGCCAGGGCCTTCTGACCTGTTGGTTCCAGACCGTTTAGCGGCAGCAGACGTACCACGATGTACAATAGGCAGGCTACTATTAAGCCAATTACTTGCTTACTCGAAATTGAGTCTGTGATTTGTTTTTTCTTTTCCATTCCATTCCACTTCCATTCCGTTTAATAATAGATCAATGGGAGATTTGTCTTATCTGCTTTATGCTTCAGTTTTGGCAGATAATCCAGCCGTTGCTGTATGTGACGGCTGACGGTTCGGATATGCTGTGCGACCAGAGCCTGATTTTTGGTAAGCGGCTCCGCAGAGGAAAAGGCGAGGTACATTGTTGCAGGAATCACGCCATCAGCAATTGGAACGACATTGACAAGACCAGTCTCGATATAGACGTTATCAATTGCCATCATACCAGGCAGAACAGCATAGCCCATGCCCTTTGAAACGGCTTTGATCACACTGTCGCGCTCTGCAAAGGTGTAAGAATATCCACCTTTGTGATTGGCAATGTGCGCATTTTTGTCCGCTTCCTTCAGTACGATAATACCGTCTTCCTGCAATCGTGCCAGCGGGATGCTTTCTTCAAAGGCCAGCATGTGACGTTTGGGAATATATAGATACATCCGGTCGTGAATCAGCGGCTCAATCATTACGTGACACTGCTGGGCGTTCTGATATAGCTGCTTCTCCTCGTCATCAATACAAATACCGATACCAAGATCCGCTTGGTGCTCCACAACTGCATCCAGTACGCTGGCGCGCGTACATTCGTTAATACTCAGCTGGATTTCCTGGGACTCTCCCCGCACGCTGGATATAAGTTGGAGCATAGCTGCATTACAGAATACAGGTGCTGCATTCAAATGCACCTCAGCCGGATTATCCTCCGGCGCAACCAGGCGGTCAACTCGGTCCAGCTCCCCCTTTATCCGCTTCGCGATCTGATAGAATTCCCGGCCCTTTTCTGTAAGCACCATTCCCTTGTGTGAACGCTCAAACACCTGAAAGCCCAATTCGTTTTCCAGATTTTGAAGACTGATGCTTAAAGAGGGCTGCGTAATATATAGATTACGAGCTGCTTTTGAGAGAGAGCGGTGCTCTGCAATCTCAACCACATATAGAAAATGTTCCAGCCGCATGCAGATAGCCTCCTTTCGTAGGTTGCAAGCAGCTTAGAGCTTTTCTACACAGTACGCCGCACGGGTGTCCTGCTTGACGGTGCCGGCAACCTTCACCTCTGCTTCGGACGTGATTGCTGGGTCTGCTGCACCGGGCAGGCGGAAGTCTTTATTCTCCACTCTGCGCATAGCGATTTCCTCCGGTTTGGTGAGCTGCGGCACCCAATCGTAGGGAATCCGATAGCAACGGTAGAGGTTGCCGGGGGTAGAATTGGTCACATAGGGACTGACATAACTCCAAACGACTTCTCCCTGTGCGGTTACTTCCAGAAATTCGCCGTCACAGCCCATGTCGATCAGGGTATTACCGTTGGGCAGTCGCTGTGCATTGGAAATAAGGGGACTGTAGAAATAATGCTGGGCGAACAACTGTGGGAACCCCAACGTCTTGGCGTCAAACTGCCAGACAATTTTCATGGTGGTAGGATTGATCTCAAGAATGCGTGTGCTGTCACGATGCATGGTCTTTAGACCAATCTTACTGGTTTGCCCGGGTGCTCCATAGCCACCCCAGCCGCCGTTGTCGAAAATCAGAATGTTGCCTTCTCCTGGCATCCCACTTGGAACCATGTGTGTCCCATGCGGCCCGATAATGGGCCCGATAATCCGAGCTTCTTTTGTCGAGGTGTAATCCGGTCCCAGCTGCCAAACAATTTTTCCGGTTTGATGACTGATAATAAACAGGAAGCAGCCTTCACGGGAATCCATAATAATGTTGTCTGGATGGAAGCGCACGTCCCCTTGGTCGTACCACTTGTTTGGACCTAGGTAAGAAGCGCAGTTGATGTGCAGCCAGTCACCCTGACCTTCCGGACCGGTAGGCTGGGTGTTCGGGTCACGGAACATAGCGTTGCGTGCAGTTTCGTCAAAGCCAATTTCGTTGAAGTGATCCACCGCATGCCATTCCCATAAGATATTATTGTTGTTGTCCACTTCTATCAGAACATCGTCAACCAAGAGCTGATGGGAAATTTTCTTTTTGCGAACGTCCTGATGGGTCAAAATCAGCGTTTTGACAGGCTGATTGCCGTATGTTGCGCCTGGAACATAATAAAGCGGCTCTCCATAGCGCTGGTAATCGTGGTGCTCTCGCGCCATAAAGCGGGGCTCGATTCCTTCGTCTTCGCAGAACTCTTTATGATCGAATTCCCATTCCACGGTACCGTCCCACCGGCAAGTCACCAAATCCATTTGATCCTGATAAGAGATTGTTGGATTACGGATGCCGCGGCTGGCAGTCACTCTCCCTCCAGGGAGCATTTTGGCGGGGAAGCCATCCAGTCCCCGCCAGACGTGGACTGGCTTTCCGTTCATATCAATGAGGATGACGCCCTCCTGCATGTGTGAAAAAACTGTATAGCCGCTAAAGCACTTTTCCGGATCGTAAATGGTTGTTCCTGTTGGAAATGAGAGCGGTCTGCCCATGCAAAATCCCTCCTGTAAGTTGTTTTGAGTAGTTGTTGGTTTGTAATCACTTACAAAATGTCTTCGATCTGTTCGATGTAGTCGTCTTCATCATGCGGACCGGCCAGTCGCTTGACAATTTCTCCGCCTTGAAACGAGATTACCTGAGGGACCCCCTTGCCGCCATATTTCTGAAACAAGGCTGGTTCTTCTTCAACGTCAACCTGATAGAACGGAATGGAACCATAATCCGATTCCAGATCCTCCAGCATTGGGTGAACCGCTTGGCAGACGTGACAGTCTTTGCGGGAAAACAGCACAATACAATGCTGCTCTTCTTCTATGACATTTTCGTCAAATTCTGCCTGAGATAATTTTTCCACAAAAGCACCTCCGTTTTTTTAACGCATTCTTGTAAACAATTACAATGATAATATAGCACAATCTGTTCTGCTATGGAATATTGAAACTGCTTATAGCAGATAGTTATATTTTATTATTAAAACAGTCGTATTTTTTGTATAATGTAACTATCTCAACTGAATTACAGGAGGTCAAAGACATGGTAGAGTATTTTGACTTAATTGTTCTGGGCGGCGGCCCTACCGGGCTTGCAGCTGCAGTCTATGGCGGACGAGCGAAACTAAAAACCCTTGTTTTAGAAAAAGGAAACACCGGAGGACGTGCATACACCACCCGTGAAATTGTGAATTACCCCGGTATCCCCGCTTCCAGTGGACCGGTCCTTGCCGAGCAAATGGCGGAGCATGCAAAAAAGTTTGGCGCTGAAATTCGACGTGAGCAGGTGAAGCGAGTTGAATTGACTGGCGACACGAAAAAGGTGTTTACCCGCCGCCATGAATACGAGGCAAAGGCTGTGATTATTGCCACTGGCACCACGGCTAGGGTATTGGGAATCCCCGGCGAGAAAGAACTGACCGGTATGGGCGTAGCCTACTGCGCAACTTGTGATGCGGAATTCTTTCAGGATCAGACGGTTGTGGTGGTTGGCAGCGGCGATCAAGGTATCGAGGAAGGTATGTACATTACAAAATTCGCCAGAAAGGTAATTGTTGTAGTACTCCATGAGGAAGGGGTCTTGGACTGCAACAAGCAGTCTGCCGAAAAGGCTTTGCATCACCCGAAGATGGAGTTTATCTGGAACAGCGTATTGGCGGGCATTGATGGTGAAAGCGCTGTCACAGGGGTCAAGGTGCGCAATGTTAAGACAAATGAAATCACGGAGCTTTCCTGCAACGGCGTGTTCTTTTTTGTTGGCACAGTACCGGTGACAGAGCTGTTCCAGAACCAGGTGGCATTGGATACACATGGCTGGATTCCAACCACGGATAAAATGGAAACCAATTTGCCCGGGGTGTACGCTGCGGGGGATGTTCGGGATAAATACTTACGGCAGATATGTACCGGTGTGGCTGATGGTGCGATTGCCGCTACCGCTGCTGAGCGGTATATTGAAGAAATGGAAGATTTCAAGCGTGAGGTGTTGGAAAGTCCCAAGCCTGTACTGCTTACATTTTGGAATCCGGAATACCAGGACGGTCTAAATTTGCTCTCGGCTATTTCTGCGGCCAATCAGGATGCCAATTTCCCCTGCAAGGTCATAGAACTGGATGTGACACGCAAGCAAAGCCTTGCTATGCGTTATCAGGTGGCGTTAAGCGACCAGCAGCCGGTTGTTTGTCTTAAGCTGGAGCATGGCTCTATTGTGCATCGCTTGGATTTGTCTGATGATCTCCGGCGACAGCTGTAACATCAAACGAAATAGGAGAAAGAGAATTATTATGCTGATTGGTATTATTGTCTGTTTTGTGATGGCACTGGCAGCCACTTGGCTGGCAGGGATCCAACATATCATCGGGGCGCCTCTACTGGGGCTGTTCTTAGGTATCATACTCGCCAATTGTATGCCGCAGAAGTTCTTGGATCAATCTAA
>ERZ857955.2263-NODE-2263-length-12890-cov-4.057889_pt1 | contig 12890 bp, 12 predicted proteins | sample MGYA00519956_ERZ857955 | MGnify/ENA primary metagenome ERZ857955 (study PRJEB31778, sample SAMEA3449378) | human gut metagenome | biome: human gut; feature: human-associated habitat; material: faeces | place: United Kingdom | collected 2010/2012 ...
AACCCTTCATCAGTTGGGAAATCCGAAATATGTCCAATTCCTTGTGAATGAAGAAAAACGGCTGTTTGCGATCCATTACACGAATTCCCTCTTTTGCGGGTCAACCCACAAGGTCGGTTCCGTATCTTCTGACACCCGCGTTGAAATCTACAGCGCGCTTTTGTGTGAGAAGCTGGTGTCTGCCTTTGACACGCTGCATACGGGGAATAGCTATCATCTGTCGGGATGGGTTCATCCTGATGACGAGGTTGCAGTGTTTTCTGTGGCCTCAGCCAGGAGAATTGAACAGGAAGTGGAACCATGACCGAGAAAAAGCTGCATCAATTGAAAATTGACCCGGATTTCCGGGACATTATCTGCCCCATGACTCAGGCGGAACGTCTGCAGCTGGAGGACAACCTTTTGGCAGATGGATGCAGGAAGCCCCTGATTGTCTGGAATGGAACCATAATTGACGGCCATAATCGCTATGAGATTTGCCACAGGCATAAGATTCCCTTTGCCATTCGGGAACTGCAGTTCGATTGCAAAGAGGCTGCAATTGCATGGATCTGTGCGAACCAGCTGGGACGCAGAAATCTTACGGAGGAGACTCGTAAGTTTCTGATCGGTATGCAGTATGAGTCGGAAAAAGTGGCCAATTCCATGCGCAATGCCCAGGGGATTAACCAATACACAGAGATCGAATCTCCCAGACACTCCAAAACCGGCAGCATTCGTCATATCACTGCCCTCCGGGTTGCCGAGGAACACGCGCTATCCCATGCCACTGTTCAGAAATATGGTGCATTTACCCGTGCGGTATCAGAGATTCAGAAAAAGGCTCCGGACATTGCCGCAAACATTCTTTCCGGCCGGTATAAAATTTCCCATCAAAATGTGGTCATCCTGTCGCAGATGAGTCCTGAAAATATGTTGAAGGTAGGCGAGCGGCTTGAACAAGAACGGGACAATTTTACCCACTACAATGCTTCCCGCCGGGAGATTCAGTATAACAATGCCCTGTCGGAACCAATTACAGGGCCGTCCGTGAAAGATATGCCCACGTTCGACCCCGATGCGGAAATAACCGGGCTGACATTGACGATTCCTTCCTGGACAAGATCTATTGAACGGGTTCAAAAGGGAACGAACTTTTCCATTGCTACACCGGGAGCGAAAGAGAAACTGAGATCCGTACTTGCGGAGCTGAATATGAGCATAGCATCCATAATAAACGCAATGGAGGGATGAGGCGTGGATAATTATGATCTGTTTGTACCAGAGGTTCATTTTGAGAAAATACCGATAAAGAATCTGGTATCCAATCAGGAATACCAGAGGAAACTATCTGAAGCCCATATCCGGCGGGCTGCGGCAAACTTTGATATCCACCAGATCAATCCGGTCAAAGTGAGCCGAAGAGATGGCATCAACTATGTCTTTAACGGACAGCACACCGTAGAGATCGTTGCAGCTGTATCCGGTTCCAGAGATACCCCCGTCTGGTGCATGATCTATGACGATTTGAGCTATACCCACGAAGCGGATATCTTCGCAAATCAGATGAAGTATGTCAGGGCACTGAATCCATATGAGATATTCAAGGCAAACATCGAGGCGGGGAATGACAAGCAGCTGATTATCCAGGCTCTTGTGGAATCCTACGGACTTACCATAGGCCTGAAGCGGAAACCCTGCACCATCTGCGCGGTATCCACTTTAGAGTGCCTTTTTGACAAATACGGCTATCATGTGCTGAGTCAGACCCTGCGCCTGATCATAGGAACCTGGGAGGGAGATTCCAACTCGTTTTCTGCCAACATCCTCAATGCAGTTGCTCGGCTGATCGTAGCCTATGGGGATTCTCTGGATGACGATTGTTTCAAATCCAAGCTGGGAGCCATCTCCATAAAGCAGTTGACCCGAAACGCCAAGGAACGGCGCCCCGGCTGTATGGGATTCGCAGAAGCCATGGTGATTGAGTACAATGCAAAGAAGAAGGGCAATGCACGGCTGTCGCTAAATAAGCTGTACGCCAAAGAGAACGCCCTGTTTGCCGGAATTGAAGAATCATTTGAACAGGAAACTCCAGAGCCGTCTGAAGATGATGCCGCAGAAGAACCGGTTCCGGTAATGGATCAGCAGGAGATGATGGATTACTTTGAACTGCTCTCGCCGTGCTCCTCAGTGCCGCAGGGAAAACACGCGATATAGTGCTTCCCAGTCAAATTGGAAACTATACTCCTAAAGGAGTATACCATGGAGCGTTTTCATATTATTGCAGTACACAGTATGACAGGCAAAACGGTAGGGCCTTGGTAAAAGAAGTACGCCCCGAGAGGTATTCTGAGACTATCCCAAACTTTGTGTAAACCAAGATCATGGTGTAAAATAGGAGCACAAAGATGGAGGTAAGTACAATGGCAAGAAAAACACAGAGTCCCGAAGAAAAAGAACGGCGAGCAAAAATCCGCGAGCTGCTGCAGGCAGCTAACGTGAGCAGCATGGATGACATCCAAGCGCTGTTCAGGGACACCATCGCAGAATTTATGGAAAATGGTCTGGAGACCGAGCTGGAGGATCAGCTGGGCTACGGCCGGTACGACTACAAGAACAAGGACACCGACAACAGCCGGAATGGACATAGCAGCAAGACACTGCGGACCAGCTTTGGTGATGTTGAGGTCTCCGTCCCCCGTGATCGAAAAAGTGAATTTGATCCAATCATTCTGAAGAAGAATCAGACCAGTATCAGTCAGGAGATTGAGGCAAAGATCATTTCCATGTATTCTAAGGGTATGACTACCGGCGACATTGAAGCTCACGTGCGGGATATTTATGGTGTAGAGATCTCGGATACCACGATCAGCCGCATTACGGATAAGATCCTTCCCAAGGCAAAGGAGTGGCAGCAGCGGCCTCTGGAGGCGATCTACGCGGTTGTCTTTCTGGACGCAATTCATTACCATGTTCGCAGTAAAGGACAGATCGTGAAAAAGGCTGTCTATATCGCTATCGGTATCGATCTCGATGGCCGGAAGGATGTCCTGGGGATGTGGATTGGTGAGAATGAGAGCGCGAAATTCTGGGCCACCGTACTCAACAGCCTGAAAAACCGGGGCGTTGAGGATATTTTCATTGCCTGTACGGACAACTTGAACGGCTTTTCTGCGGCGATTGAGGCGGTGTATCCGAAAACGGAAATCCAGAACTGCATCATTCATCAGCTTCGGAACTCCAGTAAGTATGTGGCCTATAAGGACTTGAAGGCGCTGATGGCCGATCTAAAGGCCGTCTATGGTGCAGCAGACGAGCCCACTGCGCTGGACGCTCTGGACGTTTTTTCTGAGCATTGGGATAAGAAGTACCCCAAGATTTCTCAGTCCTGGAGGGCCAACTGGGCGAATCTCAGTACCTATTTCAAGTTCCCGCAGGAGCTCCGGCGGCTGATTTACACCACAAATACGATTGAGGGATTCAACCGTCAGCTTCGAAAGGTCACGAAATCCCAATCCGTGTTCCCCACGGATGACAGCCTGTTTAAGATGCTGTATCTGGCTATGACGGACATCACGAAAAAGTGGACGGGCCGTCGGCAGGATTGGAGCCAGATTCACGCACAGCTGGCGATTTATTTCGAGGATCGGATGCCCGATTAACACCAGTCAGGCGCGGAGGTCAAGGGTTTCCGCACAGCTATGCGCTGTGCTTCAATGAACGGCGGTGAAACCGCCGCCCTTGACATCCGTCCTGTCTGGCGCTATGTTGTAGACAAGGCGGCATCGGAGTGGACCGATGCCACCTTGTAGAATATGTCCCTATTTTGCTGCGCAGTAGAGGTTTACACAGAATTCGGGGGAAACCTAGAATTTGGGAGAGACCCTTGACTTCTTTTACGCATACAAACCCCCTGTGGCTGTTACACCACAGGGGGCGTTCCTTACTGATTTCTCACACCAAAAATCTCCGTCACATGCTCCAAAAGAAACCGCTGCGCCTCCGGGGCATAAAGCACCGCCTCATATTCCCCATGCATCCCCTGCCGGGTTTCAGTATACAACCCAATCCGCAGCCCTTCCTCCGTGGGAACGCGCCGCTGCTTGCCATCCGGAGTTGTCACCTTCTGGAGAATGCGCTGCTCCACAAGCCAGTTGGTGATGGCGGTGGTACCGGGACGCTTCATGGCGGGATTGTCCACGGCGGCATACAAAAGCGCCGTGAATTCCGTGATCCGCAGACCATGATCGGGAAGAACCACCTGTGAGACTTGCTGGGGCGTCATATAAAACGGGACCTTCTGCCCCTGAAGTGCAACGACGGTGCCGCCATTATCAATCACTTGCTGCAAAATCCCGGACACATAGAAAAAGCACCGTGCCAGACGCACATTGTTGAGCACGGAGTCCTCCGGAACCTCGTCGCCGGAGATGGGATCAATGCCTTGAGCCAGCTTGTCTAAGTACATTTTTGCGCGCTGCATGATTTCCAGTTCTGTCATGATAGACCTCCTTTACATGGATGAAATCAATGTAAATCTCTATTTACATATTACCAAATATTTACGCGATTTTCAACAAAGTTATGTAAAAACGGCTGGTAAACGGGAACCTGCTCCTGCCCACTGACCATTTCATTCGCCGATTGATGCAGCACCGCCACCACACTGATTCGCACCATTCCGCTGTCCGGATGGGTTTTCTGCATGATTTTCCCCGCTGATGCCGCACAAAGGGGCTGGAACGCTGCCTCTCTTTTGTGTATAATAAGAACCAAGCAATTATCATGTGGATGTGAACAGATTGAAACAGGCATATTACCATCTGCCGGGTTTATTTGAATTCTATGAGCTATACCGCATCTTCCTCCCGCTATTCCGGACACATAGGGAGTATTTCTACGACTGGTGCGACATCGGTTCCATCTATGGCGCGCCTGCGGACTGCATTTGGGGTGGGGGACGCGTGGAAAATGGCGATGCCGATCCCCGCGCGGTGTTGGCGCTGCTGCGGGAGTACGGAATCTCAGCCCGACTGACCTTTAGTAACTCGCTGCTGCGGGAGGAGCATCTTTCGGACCGGGCATGCAATGGCTTATCCAGGCTGTTTGCCGAATGTAAGAAACCACCAAACGGCGTCATTGTCCATTCGGAGCTGCTGCTGAAGTATTTACGGCAGCGATATCCGGGATTCTATTTTGTGTCCTCCACCACAAAGGTCTTGACGGAATTTCCGCAGCTGCGGCAGGAGCTGGAGCGGGAGGAATTCCGCTATGTGGTGCCGGATTTTCGACTCAATGGTTCGTTGGAACAGCTGAACCGGCTGCCGCAGACGCAGAAGGATAAGGTGGAGTTCCTGTGCAACGAATGCTGCTGGTTTGGCTGCGCGGACCGAAAGCGCTGCTATGAAGCGGTCAGCCGCAAAAACCTTGGGGAGCCGGGACCGGAGCATCTTTGTACTGCGCCGGATGGAACGCATGGCTATCGGTTTTCGAAGGCAATGACCAATCCGGGCTTTATTGGAATCGACGATATTCAAAATGTCTATTTGCCCATGGGCTTTTCCAATTTCAAAATCGAAGGTCGGGGACTGGGCAGCGCACTGATTCTGGAATTTCTGCTCTATTATATGACAAAGCCGGAATATCAGCTGCATGTGAGAGAAGCAATCTATCTGGACAACATGCTGGATCTGTTTTAAGCGGCGCGCAGGGGATGCTATGGCGTTGAATCGGGAGGTTTTCCTATGGAATACAGAGAGATCGATGAGGAGGTAGGGCTTGTCCCATATTACCCAAACTACGATGTAACTTTGGAGTGGTATCAGGATTTAGACCTGTGCAAGCAGGTGGACAACAGGGACGCGGCATACGATCTTCCGCTGCTGAAAAGAATGTATGACTATTTGAATACCCACGGTGATTTGTATTACATTCAATATAGAAACAGCCTGTGCGGTGATGTATGCTTGCAGCCAAGCGGCGAGGTGAATATTGTGATTGCAAAGCCGTTTCAGAACAGGCACATTGGCAGACGGGTGATTGGCGCACTTACCAAGCTGGCAAGGGAAAAGGGCATCCCGGAGCTGCATGCGGAAATCTATTCCTTTAATACCCAGTCACAGAACATGTTTCAAAGCGTGGGGTTCGTCAAGGCGGCGGAGGAGCAGTATGTATTGCGCGTGTAAGCGCCGCAATCATCAATATAGATTGAATACCAATGGAAAAGGAGCGATACAGATGATAACCTTTGTGTGCTATCCCAAGTGCAGCACCTGTCAGAAGGCGCAGAAGTGGCTGGAGGAACACCGGATTCCCTATCAGCTGCGGGACATCAAAACGGACAATCCAAGCGCCCAGGAGCTGAGCAGCTGGCATCAAAACAGCGGACTGCCGCTGAAAAAGTTCTTTAACACCAGCGGACTGCTCTACCGGTCCATGGAGCTGAAGGAAAAGCTGCCGGGAATGACAGAAGAGGAGATGCTGCGGCTTCTCGCCACTGACGGCATGCTGGTAAAGCGTCCGATTCTGGTGGGGGATGGGCTTGTATTGGTGGGCTTTAAGGAAAAGGAATGGAAGGCGCGGCTGTGCCCGGATGAGGAATAAGGCAGCGCCGAATTATTGAGACAACGAAAGAGCCAGTATCCGATTGTGGACTGACGGAAGCAAAATTCTATACGGAAGCATAAAACGGTTGCCCGCAGACTCCAAGAAATCACGGAGTCTGCGGGCATTTATCATACAATATGGGGCTTAAAGTGGCTCTCCTCTGGAGGGAAGCACTGCCTCGGAAGCACATGCCTGTACGATTTCGCCGTCCAGGGTTTCCGCCCAAAGGGCAATTTCAATGCAGTGCTCACCGCGGTCATTGACATATTTATCAGTGACGACGGCTCTGCCGATGCAGGTGCCGCCTTCGGAGCCGTGGCGTTCGCAGTCGCGTCCTTCCGTGCCGGGCACTTTATTGAACATCTCTGCCGCATCGGTAGGACCTTGCAGCTCCCGGAAGAAGGGGAAGAACCGCCAGCTGAACTTGGAGACCCGTCCGTGATCGCCGATGAAGTTGGTGATGGTACGGTAAATTGCCTTGGCGCCGGTGTCATTGTACCAGACCATGCGGCCCTTGGGATGGTTCCGGTTGCCCAGATGGATGCTGGTTTCAAACAGATAGTTTCCGTAGTGATCCCGATACATGGTTTCCAGATTGCCCGGGTCCATGAGCTGCTTCCGGGACAGAGCGCTGCCGCCGTACCAATAGATCATGTTCATGTAGGTGATGGGACCGGTGCAGGTCTTGGGGGCTTCATAGCCCACTGCCACGTCCTCCCAATAAAGGGGCTCGGCGCCGCGGATTTCTTCCTTCTGCCAGAGCTCGCGGATATATGCCCATTCCTCATCGGTGGTGTAGTGGGCGGCAGGAAAATAGTCGTACCATTCGCTCATGTTTTCGGAGAAGGAGGGGGTGGGGGTGTTGTCGCTGAACTTGCTGTAGCAGTCTCTGGTGCTCATGCCGCCGGTGAGGATCACCTTGCCGTCCCGCAGAGATTCACCGGTTCCACCCATATACCAGGCGCGAACCCGACTGCCGGGAACCGTGATGTCGCGGAAGTCAATGGTGGTTTTTCCAGGGGTGAGCAGATCTCCGGCAAAAATACGGTCACGGATTTCAAAGGAGCCGCCGTCGTGGGTATAGTAGAACTTATCTGCGATGTTCTTTGGGAAGCCCATCATCATGCCGCCTCTGGGCTGGGCAAAGCCGGGCATGGCGGGCACGGAGGGAAAGCCGTGCTTCCGGGCATAGTCGGGGTCATTATACAGGGGATCATAGGGGAGACTATCCCAAACTTTGTGTAAACCAAGATCATGGTGTAAAATAGGAGCACAAAGATGGAGGTAAGTACAATGGCAAGAAAAACACAGAGTCCCGAAGAAAAAGAACGGCGAGCAAAAATCCGCGAGCTGCTGCAGGCAGCTAACGTGAGCAGCATGGATGACATCCAAGCGCTGTTCAGGGACACCATCGCAGAATTTATGGAAAATGGTCTGGAGACCGAGCTGGAGGATCAGCTGGGCTACGGCCGGTACGACTACAAGAACAAGGACACCGACAACAGCCGGAATGGACATAGCAGCAAGACACTGCGGACCAGCTTTGGTGATGTTGAGGTCTCCGTCCCCCGTGATCGAAAAAGTGAATTTGATCCAATCATTCTGAAGAAGAATCAGACCAGTATCAGTCAGGAGATTGAGGCAAAGATCATTTCCATGTATTCTAAGGGTATGACTACCGGCGACATTGAAGCTCACGTGCGGGATATTTATGGTGTAGAGATCTCGGATACCACGATCAGCCGCATTACGGATAAGATCCTTCCCAAGGCAAAGGAGTGGCAGCAGCGGCCTCTGGAGGCGATCTACGCGGTTGTCTTTCTGGACGCAATTCATTACCATGTTCGCAGTAAAGGACAGATCGTGAAAAAGGCTGTCTATATCGCTATCGGTATCGATCTCGATGGCCGGAAGGATGTCCTGGGGATGTGGATTGGTGAGAATGAGAGCGCGAAATTCTGGGCCACCGTACTCAACAGCCTGAAAAACCGGGGCGTTGAGGATATTTTCATTGCCTGTACGGACAACTTGAACGGCTTTTCTGCGGCGATTGAGGCGGTGTATCCGAAAACGGAAATCCAGAACTGCATCATTCATCAGCTTCGGAACTCCAGTAAGTATGTGGCCTATAAGGACTTGAAGGCGCTGATGGCCGATCTAAAGGCCGTCTATGGTGCAGCAGACGAGCCCACTGCGCTGGACGCTCTGGACGTTTTTTCTGAGCATTGGGATAAGAAGTACCCCAAGATTTCTCAGTCCTGGAGGGCCAACTGGGCGAATCTCAGTACCTATTTCAAGTTCCCGCAGGAGCTCCGGCGGCTGATTTACACCACAAATACGATTGAGGGATTCAACCGTCAGCTTCGAAAGGTCACGAAATCCCAATCCGTGTTCCCCACGGATGACAGCCTGTTTAAGATGCTGTATCTGGCTATGACGGACATCACGAAAAAGTGGACGGGCCGTCGGCAGGATTGGAGCCAGATTCACGCACAGCTGGCGATTTATTTCGAGGATCGGATGCCCGATTAACACCAGTCAGGCGCGGAGGTCAAGGGTTTCCGCACAGCTATGCGCTGTGCTTCAATGAACGGCGGTGAAACCGCCGCCCTTGACATCCGTCCTGTCTGGCGCTATGTTGTAGACAAGGCGGCATCGGATTGAGCCGATGCCACCTTGCAGAATATGTCCCTATTTTGCTGTGGGTTAGAGGTTTACACAGAATTTGGGGGAGACCCTCATAGGGGTTCCATTTGCGGTTATATTCCAGAATTTCCGCCTCCGTAAAGGGCTTGGGTCCTGCAAACAGATTCATACCCGCAGGGAGCTTGGGCATTTCCGGCTGTTTTCTTCCTGCCGCGATATCCAGCCGATCCTGAACATAGGGCTGCTCCCAGTCATAATATTCGCCGGGGGTAAACTTTACAAATTCGCTCATTCCTATCACTCCTGTTCTTCAATTGCTTCTACCGGGCACCCGTCAAAGCAGGTGCCGCACTGAACGCAAAGCGCGGGGTCAATTTCCCGGTGCGCCGGACCCATTGCAATGGCGTCTGCCGGACAATTGGCTTGGCACAGACCGCAGCCGATGCATTCATCTGTAATCACATACATAGGGTTCACTCCTTGCTTGGCTTCAAAATTCAGCGGGCGTTAAAACGGTCCAGCGCAGACTGATAAGCGCCGAGGCACTGGTCCATGCCCATGGTATGAACGGTTTGCACATAGGAATCCCAATCCGTATCCAGATTGTAATCGCCCATAATAAACCGGGGGATGCTCTCTGCGATATAGGTGCAGACGTCGCCGGTTGCCGCAGAAATCGATGCGCTTTCCTCGGTGGTAAGGGATGCGTTGGGGAATGCCCAGGCTCCGTCGCAGTTGCCGGTCCAGGTTTCAATGGCATCAATCTGCACGTCGCTATAGAAGTTCCAGGTGCGCTCCTGAATGCTGACACCCCAGGGGGCGCTGCCGATGGAATAGAGCAGCAGTGCAACCGTCGGCTCAATGCCGTAGCTGCTGTTGGTGATCACGTCGGTATACTCCACCTTGCCGTCCACCAGATGATAGCTTTCTCCCTCCACGCCGTAGTTCTGGAGCATGGAGCCCTCCTCTGTGTACCAGAAGTTCAGCCATGCCAGTGCTGCTTCGGGATTGGAGCAGGTGGCGGACAGACAGGTGCCTGCCACAGAGATGGAATTACCAAACAGCCGTCCTACAGAGGAGGTGTGGTCTGCATGGTCGTCCGTAGCATAGACGTTAAGGGGCTGAATGGAAAAGTTTTCGGTGGGGCACATGCTGTAATAGTTGCTGATACTGTTGGCATTTGCCCACCAGACGCCAATGTTGTCGGAACGCAGCAGCTCCTCATCATGTCCGCCGATGTCGGTTGCTTCAACGGATACAAAGTCCGGATCAATGAGCCCTTCTTCATACCACTGATGCATATTTCTAAGGTAATCCCGATAGTTGCCCGCGGTAAAGGTGGTGTATACGGTGCCGTCCTGCTGGAACAGACCCAGGTCGTTGCTCTTGAGGTCCGTATACATCACGGCGTTATAGGCAGTGGTCAGCTGCTTACAGGCGGAGTTATAGTAGAAGGGATTGGTGCAGCCCAGCTGAGACTGGAATGCCTTCAGAACATCGTGGAGCTCGTCCACGGTGGTGGGAACCTCCATGTTCACCTGCTCCAGCCAGTCGGTGCGGATGACATAGCCCTGCACCTGGGCAAAACGGTTGTAAATCTGGCAGAGCTGAAGAATTTGACCGTCGTCGGTGCGGCAGCTCTTATCCAGATCCGCATCCTCGGACAGCAGCCGCAGATAATCCGGCGCCCAGTCCTCGGCGTAAGTGCTCAGGTCCATAATCACGTCGTCGCTGTATGCACTGGAAACGCCGCCGGTATAGTAAGAATCCACCATAGCCAGGATATCCGCCCAATCGCCTGCGGCAACGTGCAGGGAGAACAGCGTATAGCCGTCCATTTGACTGGCACATTCAAACGCAATGTTGACGCCGGTTTTTTCGGCGGCAGCCTGGATGGAACTGTAGTCCTCATAGACGTCGATGCCGTAATCGCCGCCCCATGCCCGCAGGGGTCCCAAGGTTGGCTCGGTGGTCCACATGGTCAGGTCCACCGGCGCACCGTCAATGGGATAGCTGACGGTTTTCGCCGGAACTTCCTCTGCGGACTGCGGCTCGTCCAGAGAGACAGCGGAAGCCTCTGCGGGCGACTCCGAGGGTGCCGGGGCAGCAGTCTCGGCGGTTTCTTCTGAGACGGCTTGGTCAGAACCGGCAGAAGAAACGGGGGCTTCTCCACAGGCAGTCAGACAGGCAAGCAGCATCAGGACTGCGAGAAGTGAAGATAACAATCTTTTCATAAGAATCCTCCTTAAACTATTGTTCGGTGTTTGCCCAACACCGCGGTTAACTGATGGAGATGTACTGGGAGCCGGCGGGCTTGCGTTCTCCGTTCCAGGAGTAGAAATAGTCCTCTACCAGATCGGATATCAGAGCCTTTGCTTTCATTTTGTCTCTGGGGCTGGGCTTCTGCTCCATATGGGTGTGGAAGAAGTAGGAGCCAATGTGCTTGTTGCCGTCTGCGTCATAATAGACCTTCGGCGCGGGAATATCGCCGCCGAATACCATGGGCTTTTCTCCGTCCTTGATTCCGGCAGGACCAAACTCCATGCCGCAGCAGGCAAACTGACCCACGGGAATGCAGTTTCTGGAACGGAGATACAGCTCCAGAGTTGCCAGCACAGGAAGGCACTCGTTGGAGCCGGATTCGCCGCCGCCATAGGTGGTAAAGGCAATGCCCAGCGGCTGATAAAGTCCCTGCGGCTTCATACCGCCGGCGTAGACATAATGCCCTGCGGTGTAGTCCGGACGGCTCCACTGGGGACCGTCCATGGGCATCATGCTGCCTTCTCCCTTGTCCGGATCCATACCCTTGGGGAAGCCTGCGCCGCCTGCATTAAAGCTCTTGCCTGCTTCGGCGTTGGCAGTGACGTTTTTCTCCAAATCGCTGCCGCCGCCGGGGCTGAACAGCTTAATCATGGCAGAGGTCGGTGAGCCTGCGATGATTGGGCTGCCGATGCACACCACATCGAAATCCTCAAAGTACGTTTTTCCGGCATACTGGCTCCAGTCCATCCGGTTCTTGATCTTGACCATGGTGACCTCCATGCAGTAATGCTCAAAGGTTTCCCGGAACCAATTCGCCACCTTTTCGGTGTTGCCGGTGATGCTGGAGTAAATAATCAGGGCTTTTCCTTTCATAGATGCATCCTCCTATATCATTTGTCTGGGGGAGAAAATGCGCATTTACACACAAAACAATTTGTGCTACAATAAAATAAATTGTTGTAAATACACAAAATCCTTCTATGCCCATGATAGCACAGAAGGGTTTTCTGGTAAAATACCTTTTATGGGGCTAATTCATAACGTATATGTTATGAATCGATGGAGGACAGAACCATGGAGCTACGTCAACTGGAATACTTCTGCGAGGCGGCAAAGCATCAGCACATTTCCAAGGCGGCTGATGCGCTGTTTATCTCTCAGCCGGCGTTGAGCAGAGCCATTAAGAATCTGGAAGAGGAATTGCAGGTGCCGCTGTTTGTACCCCAGGGGCGCGGGGTTCGGCTGAGCGTCTATGGGGTTTACTTTTACAGTGTGGTTTCCCGCATCCTCTCAGAGCTGAGCACGGCAAGGCACACCATGCATCTGCAAAGTCTTGCCAACGATGTCTGCATCTCGGTTACCAATGAAATTCCCGAGCTGTTTCCCGGTCTGCTGCG
>ERZ857955.2272-NODE-2272-length-12857-cov-3.592954_pt1 | contig 12857 bp, 9 predicted proteins | sample MGYA00519956_ERZ857955 | MGnify/ENA primary metagenome ERZ857955 (study PRJEB31778, sample SAMEA3449378) | human gut metagenome | biome: human gut; feature: human-associated habitat; material: faeces | place: United Kingdom | collected 2010/2012 ...
CCTCTCGGAGCTGGAGGCCTGCCGCCGAGTGGATGGCGTTGTCGATGCACCCGTGACAGGGACAGAAACAGCCCAGCAGGGCTGAGTTCGCGGCGTTGACGATGGCGTCCGCCTTCAGACGGGTAATATCTCCCTGCCAGAGGGCAATCCCGGGGCGGCCGGGGACCTCCGGAAGACCGGCGGCGTCTACGACGCCCCTCTCCTCCCGCTCCGCCGCCAAAAGCGCGTTCTGGGCGGCCAGAAATTCCGGGCGCAGGGGCATAGGCGGCCGCAGATTCATCAGACTGCGGAGCAGCCGCCGTTGGCCTGCGTACTCCTGCGGGAACTGTGCCGCCCGGGAGCGATATTCCGGCATCTCGTCCAGTAATATCTGATTGAGGTATTGGAGTTTTTCGGTTTTGTTCATAGCCGTCTCCTTGTGGCCCTTTCCGTTAAGCGTCTCTGCATACAGGCGGGATGGGGGCAGGATACCGTCTGCCCCCATCCCGCTGTTTAGCCAAAGAAGAACCCTGCCGTCATGTCCAGATAGTTTTCTCCGCTGTAGCCGGGATACGCCTTGCGCACCTCCGCCTTGAAAGCGTCCGCATTCCCGCAGCGGCCGGCGATCTGCTTCAGGTTTTCCAGATAGTCGATCTTGGTCCGGACATCCTTCAGATCCTCCGGGGTGTAGTGAGAGGTCAGGATCATGTCGTATCCCTTGCTGAGATAGTCCTTGAGCTGGCCGATGATGGCGTCGGCATGGCTGGCTCCCGCCACAATGGAGTGGCAGTCGTGACCCAGCATGTGGGTATAGACCGCGTTGATGGCGGGAATCTCCACGTCGAACGCCTCCTGGGTCTGGTGGATGACGAACTGGATGCCGCCAATCGTCACGGTACCGTCCTCCAGATAGTCCGTAACGGTGTGGATGGAGCTGTCAAAGGCGTCCCCAAAGGCAGCGGCAAAGCCGTCGATCAGGCTCTTACCGCCTCCGCTGTGACCGTATTCATCGGCGTTTCGAGTGGCGTACCGCTTGACACCGGGCAGCAGGGTGGCGCCCGCCATGTGGTAGGCCAGCAGCAGTCCGGTGACCTCCAGACTGGTATCCCGCAGATAGTCTGCCAGAGCCCGGATGCTGTCCCGGAAACAGGGGGCCTCCAGCACCACGGCCTTTCCGTCTTTCTCCACCACAAAGACCTCGTCGGCCAGAGGGTCGCCGGTCTGATAGGCGTGGAGCTTGACGGAGCCGAAGTCGTAGACATGAACTTCGCCCTGGGACAGAGAAATGGTCGTAAATGTGTTCTTATTCATGATCGTTACCTCCCAATCATAGTTCTCATTTTAGGTTGCTTTTCCTTAACAATTCAATCATATCAGCGCTCTTTTGTGCTGCGAAGTACGCACAATATTGTGCTGTAGTTACCGCGCGGTAACGATGACCTTGCAGCCAGAGGCCATAGCGGGAACGGCGAGAATCAGAGACAGAGTGGCCGCCAGGGAGAGGGGGGAGAATCTTGGGGTGCTTTTCATGGTAACAGCTCCTTTTTGCATTTGTTTTGACGAGGGCGTTCCGTCCTTGTGACTGCATCATACAACAGCTAAAACCAGTTGAAAAGTACGCACAATATTGTGGTATGGTAACCTTACGGTAACAATTGGATGGTTACCGCAGGGAAACGATTGGGCATTTTCAAAGGACTGCGCCGTTAGGGGGCGCGGAAAAAATATTTTGCCGTTCTCTGCCTGAACGCCGTATATGCTTGACACTTTCTCTCATAGTAGAGTAAAATCAGAGTATACGGTCGAAATAGAAACTATTGAGGATTTGGAGGGGACTGATATGGCAGTAACGGTCAAAGACCTTCCGGCATGTCCAGTGGAGACGACCTTGACCCTGATAAGCGACAAGTGGAAGGTTATGATTTTGCGGGATCTGCTTCCCGGTACAAAGCGGTTTGGAGAACTGAAAAAGTCCATTGGACACGTCAGTCAAAAGGTTCTGACTGCGCAGCTGCGCCAGATGGAGGAGAGCGGCCTGCTCACCCGAAAGGTCTATGCCGAGGTCCCGCCCCGCGTTGAGTACACGCTGACGGAGCTGGGATACAGCCTGAAGCCCATCCTGGACGCCATGCGGAGCTGGGGCGAGGCATACCGGACAAAATTGGCGCAGGACTGAGCGCCCGGCGGCGCATGTCAGATTTCTTTACATGAGAGGGGGAGAACCATGCTCAAGCTGCTGCTGGGCCGGTCGGGGACCGGCAAATCCGCCGCACTGCTCCGCGCCATGGCCGGGGCGGACGGGACACGGCCCCAGATCCTCATTGTCCCTGAGCAGCACTCCCACGACGCCGAGCGGGCCCTGTGCGCCGCGGGGGGCAGCCGGATCTCCCTGTACGCTGAGGTGCTCTCCTTTACCCGGCTGGCCAGCCGGGTCTTTACCGTCTCCGGCGGGCTGGCCGCCCCTGCCCTGGACGCGGGGGGGCGGGTTCTCCTCATGCGCGCCGCCCTCCAGGCAGTGGGGGAACAGCTCCGGGTGTACGGCCGCCCGTCCCAAAAGCCCGCTTTCCTGTCCGGCCTCATTGCCACGGTGGACGAGCTCAAGAGCTGCCGCATCACCCCCGGCCACCTGTGGACGGCGGGGGAGGAGGCGGAGGGGCCCGAGGGAGACAAGCTGCGGGATCTCTCCCTCATCTTTGGGGCCTACGAGGCGCTGACCGCCCGCCAGGGGGCCGACCCCCGGGACAGGCTCACCCGGCTATCCGCCGCCCTCGCCGAGACGTGCTGGGCGGCGGGCAGGGACTTCTACCTGGACGGCTTCACCGATTTCACGCCCCAGGAGCGGGAGGTAATCCGCCGTCTGCTGGAGCAGGCCCATTCCGTCACCGTGGCCCTCACCTGCGACTGCCTGGAGGAGGACGAGAGGGGGACGGGCATCTTCTCTCCCGCCCGCCGCACGGCCGCCCGGCTGCTGGAGCTGGCCCGGGAGGCGGGGATTCCCCGGGAAATCGAGGTCCGCGCCGGGGCGGACGCCGGCAGGAGAGAAGCCCTGGCCTATCTGGAACAAAACCTGTTCGCCTCCCGGCCGGCCCCGATGGAGGGGGAGGCCGGGGAGATCGCCCTCTTTACCGCCCACACCCCCTACTCCGAGGTGGAGTACGCCGCCGCCGAGATCCTGCGCCTGGTGCGGGAGGAGGGCTACCGCTTCCGGGACATCGCGGTGGCCCTGGCCGACCCGGAGGGGTACGGCGACCTCATTGAGACGGTCTTCCCCCGGTACGGCGTCCCCGCCTTTCTCAGCCGCATGACCGACGTGCTCCAGAAACCCGTCCTGACCCTCATCACCGCCGCCTTGGATACGGCGGCGGGGGGCTACCGGTACGACGACCTGTTCCGTTACCTGAAGACCGGCCTCACCGGCCTGGAGGCCGAGGAAGTGGACCTGCTGGAAAATTATGCGCTCAAGTGGGATCTAAAGGGGAGCCGCTGGACCCAGAAGGGGGACTGGACCATGCACCCCCGGGGCTACGGCCTGCCCTGGCTCCCCGCCGACGAGGCCCTGCTGAGACGCCTGGACGCCGCCCGGCGCCGGGCGGTGGCCCCCCTGGAGAAGCTGCGGAAAACCCCCGCCCATACCGGGCGGGGGCAGGCGGAGGCCCTCTATCAATTCTTGGAGGACATCGCCCTCCCGGAGCGGCTGGAGCGCCGGGCGGAGGCGCTGCGGGAGCGGGGGGAGAGCGCCCTGGCAGAGGAGGACGGCCAGCTGTGGGACATCCTCTGCGGCGGCCTGGAGCAGTGCGCCGCCATCCTGGAGGACACCCCCATGGATCTGGAGGAGTTCGCCTCCCTCTTCTCCCTGGTCCTCTCCCAGTACGACGTGGGCTCCATCCCGGTCTCCCTGGACCGGGCCGGCGTGGGGGACATGCAGCGCTTGGCCCACAGGCACTGCAAGGTGCTCTTCCTTCTGGGGGCCGACGACGCCTGCATCCCCGGCGCGGCTCCGTCTCCCGGCCTCCTCAACGACGACGACCGGACTCTCCTGGCCTCCTACGGCCTGGAGACCGCCCCCCGCCTCACCGACAAGCTTTACCGGGAGATGACCATCGTCTACGAGACCTGCGCCCTGCCCTCGGAGCGCTTTTATGTGAGCTGGGCGGCGGCGGGCCCCCAGGGGGAGGAGCGCCGCCCCTCCTTTCTGATCCGCAAGCTGCGGTCCCTCTTCCCGTGCCTGCACGCCGTTCAGGAGGCGGCGCTGGACGGCTCCTTCCGCCTGGCCGCCCCGCGGCCCGCCCTGGAGCTGTGCGGCGCGTTCCCGGCGGCGGAGGCGGCCCTCAAAACCCTGCCGGAATACGCCCCCCTGGTGGAGCGCCTGGAGCGGTGCGCCACGCTGGAGCGGGGGAGTCTGGCCCGCCCCACCGTGGAGGCCCTGTACGGGCGGCGGGTGCCCATGTCGGCCTCCCGGATGGACAAGTACAAGTCCTGCCACTTCTCCTATTTCATGCAGTACGGACTGCGGGCCGAGGCGCGGAAGAGCGCCGGGTTCCAGGCCCCCGAGTACGGCACCTTCGTCCACTATGTGCTGGAGCACGTCTTCCGGGAGACCGCCGCCCCCGGCCGTGAGCTGGTGAAGCGGGTGGTGGACCAGTACGTGCGGGAGGAGCTGGGGGGCCTGGAGGGGGAGAGCCCCCGCTTCCGGTACCTCTTCCAGCGGCTTATGAAGTCGGTGTGGGCCGTAGTGGACAATGTGGCCCAGGAGCTCGCCGCCTCCGCATTCAAGCCCATCTCCTTCGAGCTGGGGTTTGGGAAAAAGGGGGAGCTGCCCCCGGTGGAGTTCACAGCCGGAGGGGTGACAGTCAGCGTCTCCGGCTTTGTGGACCGGGTGGACGGCTGGGAGAAGGACGGCCGCCTCTACCTGCGGGTGGTAGACTACAAGACGGGCCGCAAGTCCTTCGACCTCACCGACGTGTGGAACGGCCTGGGGCTCCAGATGCTCCTCTACCTCTTTACACTGGAGGAGGAGGGGCGGGCCCTGTACGGAAAGGAGATTGTCCCGGCGGGGGTGCTCTACCTCCCGGCCCGGGACGCCGTGGTGGCCGGAAGCCGGTCCATGACCGAGGAGGAGCGGCGGCGCAGAGTGGACGCCGCCCTGCGCCGGAAGGGGCTGGTGCTGGACGACCCGGAGGTGCTGGAGGCCATGGAGCGCCCCGGCGGGGAGGGGATCCGCTTCCTGCCCCTGCGGCTCAGCAAGTCGGGGGCGGTGAGCGGGGAGGCCCTGGTCTCCGCCGAGCGGCTGGGCAGGCTCCAGCGGCATACCCAGCGGATTCTGCGGGAGATCGGCGCCGAACTGGCCGCCGGGAATATCGCCGCCGACCCCTTTTGGCGGGGCCCGGACCACAACGCCTGCCAGTGGTGCGACTACGCCGCCGCCTGCCACTTCGAGGAGGGCAGGGGCGGAGACAGGCGGAGATATCTGTCCTCCGTCAAAGGCGAGGACTTCTGGAGAGCGGTGGAGGAGAGAGAAGCTGAACGGTGAGCTGCGCGCCCAGGCGGGGGCCCCGGCCCCCTATTGGATGTAGGTAGCCTCCGGGGCTGTCCAAAACCAATTTAGTGAGGTGATTCCCATGTCTTTTGCCCTGACTCCTGAACAACAAGTCGTCGTGGACAACCGCGGCGGGGCGCTTCTGGTCTCGGCCGCGGCGGGCTCCGGCAAGACCCGCGTTCTGGTGGAGCGCCTCCTGTCCCGGGTGGAGGGGGATGGGCTGGACGTGGACCGCTTTCTGGTCATCACCTACACCAAGGCCGCCGCCGCCGAGCTGCGCGAGCGCATCGTGGAGGAGCTGTCCGACCGGATCTCCCGGAACCCGGCGGACGCCCGCCTGCGCCGCCAGGCGGCCCTGGTGTACAAGGCCCAGATCTCCACCGTCCACGCCTTCTGCGCCCAGCTGCTGCGGGAGTGCGGCCACCTGCTGGACCTGACTCCGGACTTCCGCCTGTGCGATGAGGGAGAAGCGGGCATTCTGTCCCTGAACGCCCTCAATGACGTGCTGGAGGCGCGCTACGAGACCATTGGGGAGAACCCGGACTTCGCCCTGCTGGTGGATACCATGTCGGCGGGCCGGGACGATGCCCGGCTGGTCCAGATCGTGCTGGACGTGCGGGGCCGGGTGCAGAGCCACCCCGACCCGGAGGCCTGGCTGGACGGGCAGGCGGAGGCCTTCGACCTGGCCGGGACAGCCGACGCGGGGGAGACCGTCTGGGGCCGCCTCCTGCTGGAGGACGCCCGCCGCCAGGCGGCCTACTGGGTGGGAAAGCTCGCCGCCGCCCTGGAGCTCACCGCCTGCGACCCCGGCCTGTCGGCCAATTACGGCCCCACTCTCTCCGCCACTATCGACGGCCTGCGGGCTTTCTGCGCCGGGGCGGAGCGGGGCTGGGACGCCGCCAGGGCCTGCCTGCCCATCCCCTTCCCCACGGCGGGGCGCAAGAAGATGTCCGGCTGTACCGGGGAGGCGGAGCGGGTCAAAGCGGCGCGCAATGCCTGCAAAAAGCGCATGGAAAAGCTGGAGGACCGCTTTGCCGACGGCAGCGCCGTCCTCCTGGCCGACCTGGAGGCCGTGCGCCCCGCCGTCCGGGCTCTCTTCGCCCTGGTGAAAGACTTTGAACAGGCCTACGCCGCCGAAAAGGCCCGCCGGGGGCTGCTGGACTTCTCCGACCTGGAGCACCTGGCGGTCAAGCTGCTGGTGGGCCCGGACGGAGAACCCACCGGGCTGGCGGGGCAGTGGAGCGCCCGATACGACGAGATTATGGTGGACGAGTACCAGGATACCAACGCCGTCCAGAACGCCATCTTCTCCGCCCTCTCCCGGAGGGGGGAGAACCTATTTATGGTGGGGGACGTGAAGCAGTCTATCTACCGCTTCCGGCTGGCAGACCCCGGCATCTTTCTGGAGAAATACCGCACCTTCCGGCCCTATGAGGAGGCCGCGCCGGGGGAGCCGAGGCGGATGATCCTCTCCAAAAACTTCCGCTCCCGGCCCCAGGTGCTGGAGGGGGTCAACTACCTCTTCCGCAGCGTCATGTCCGCCGGCTTCGGCGAGATAGACTACGGACCCGACGAGGCGCTGTACTCCGGCGCCTCCTTCCCGGAGCCAGAGGACGGACGCTGCGCCCTGGAGTTGGACGCCCTGGATCTCTCCGGCGGGGAGGAGGGGGCGGAGAGGCCCGAGCGGGACCTCCAGGAGGCCCGGTTCGCCGCCGGGCGCATCGCGGCGCTGCTGGCCGAGGGCTTCCCCGTGTCCGACGGGGAGGGGGGACGGCGGCCCCTGAAGCCCGCCGACGTGGTGATCCTGGTGCGCTCGCCGGGCTCGGTGCTCCACCACTACGCCCGGGCCCTGGGGGAGCGGGACCTGCCCTGGGAGGCCGACGGAGGCGGAGACTTTTTCGCCGCCACAGAGATCTCGGTGGCCCTGGCCCTCCTCCAGATTGTGGACAACCCCCGGCAGGACGTGCCCCTCATCTCCGTCCTCCGCTCCCCGGTGTACGCCTTCTCCGCCGACCGGCTGGCACAGCTCCGCTCCGCCGCCCCGGAGGGAGATTTTTATGCTGCCCTGGAGCGGGCGGCCCGGGCGGGAGAGGCCGACTGCGCCGCCTTCCTGGCCGATCTGGAGGACCTGCGCTTCGGGGCAGGGGACAAGAGCTGCGTCCAGCTTCTGTGGCACATCTACGACCAGACCAACCTGATGGGCCTCTTCGGTGCTATGGACGAGGGAGAGAAGCGGCAGGGCAACCTTCTCACCCTGGCCGAGCTGGCCCGGGGCTTTGAGGGAGCGGGGCACAAGGGACTCTTTGGCTTCCTCTCCCACCTGGAGAAGCTGCGCGGCAGCGGGGCCAAGCTGATCCTGCCTGCACCGGGACGCACGGGGGGCGGGGTGCGCATTATGAGCATCCACCGCTCCAAGGGCCTGGAGTTCCCAGTGGTGCTGCTGTGCGGTCTCGCCCGCCTCCTCAACCGGGAGGACATGAACCAGCCCATTCTCTTTCATCCCAAGCTGGGGGTGGGCCCCAAGCGGCTGGATACCGAGCGGATGGTGGAATACCCCACCCTGGCCCGCCTGGGGGTGGCCCGGCAGCTGGAGTACGAGATGATGGCGGAGGAGCTGCGGCTCCTCTATGTGGCCATGACCCGGGCGAAGGAGAAGCTGATTCTCTCCTGCGCCCTCACGGGGGGCGGGAAGGATCTGGCCGCCCTGGCCCCGGACGCGGGCAGCCCGGTGGATCCCCAGGTACTGCTGGGGTGCCGGTCGGTGGGACAGTGGGTGCTGCTGGCCGCCCTGGCCCGGCCCGAGGCCCTGCCCCTCCGGATGGCGGCGGAGGCCTTCACAGCGCCGGCGGACGCCGATTTCGGCCCCGCTTGGGACATCCGCTGGGTGGACGGCTCCGCCTGCGCGCCGCCCCAGCCCCGTGCCAGTCGGCCGGAAGGGCAGGCGAAGCCGGAGGCGGGCCAGGAGGCTGCCGCCCTGGCAGAGCGCCTGCGCTGGACCTACCCCTATGCCGCCGATGTGGAGATCCCCTCCAAGCTCACTGCCACCCAGCTCAAGGGCCGCGCCGTGGACGAAGAGGTGGCCGAGGGGACCCGCGAGGCCGCGGGCAGGACGGAGGAGGGGGCTGGACTCCGCCGCCGGAACTTCCAGCGGCCCCGTTTCGCCCAGGAGGCCTTCGGCCTCACCCCCGCCCAGAAGGGCACGGCCCTCCACCTGGTCATGCAGTTTATCGACTTTGCCAGGACCGGCACAGTGGAGGAGATCCGCGCCGAGATCGCCCGGCTGGTGGACCGGGCGTTCCTCACCCCGGCCCAGGGAGAGGCGGTAGAGCCGGAGAAAGTGGCCGCCTTTTTCGCCTCCGGGCTGGGCCGCGCCCTGCGGACCTCCCCCACCCTGCGGCGGGAGTTCAAGTTCTCCATCCTGGTTCCGGCGGCCGGCTACTATTCCGGAGCGGGAGAGGGGGAGCAGGTGCTTCTCCAGGGCGTGGTGGACTGCTTTTTTGAGGAGGGAGACGGCCTCACTGTGGTAGACTTCAAGACCGACCATGTCTTTGGGGAGGATCTGCTCCGCCGGGCGGAGGCATACCGCCCCCAGCTGGCCGCCTACAGCCGGGCGTTGGGGGAGATCACCGGCAAGCCGGTGGCCCGGCAGGTGCTGTGGTTCTTTTCCGAGGGCCGCGCAGTGGAGATTTAAGGAACGCCGCCGTGCAGCGGCGTCCTCAGCGTGTCAAAAAAGTGGTCTCGGCCACTTTTTTGAGCGGGATGCGCGCAAGATGGGCCTCGATTCCTGACGGAAAAGTCGGCCTATCTTGCGTAAGAAGTGTCATTTCCGAGGCGCATGTCCCCGGAAATGACGGATTTTCATTTTATTCCTGCGGCTGCGGCCGCAGGAACTCTGCGAGGCTTTCCTCCGGGGAAGGTTTTTTGACAGTCTGGGGACGCCGCCGTGCAGCGGCGTCCTGTTCTTGGATGTTGAGTCCGCCCCCTTGACAGAGCGGCGGAAAAGGAGTATAATGCCAATATCATATTAATCCTATATGATTAATGAAGATAAAAAGAGAGGAGCAACACATATGCGGCGCACAGACCGGAATCATAAGGTTCAGAGAAGCGGAAACAGGCGAATGTGCCGCTGTTGTCTTTGACGGTAGAGGAGACATTCCAGACATCATTTGATAAAGGAGAAGTTGCTCATGAATATCTATCGAAACATGACCGAGCTGGTGGGGAAGACTCCGCTGCTGGAGCTGGTTCATACCGAGCAGGAGCAGGGGCTGGAGGTCCGGCTCCTGGCCAAGCTGGAGTCCTTCAATCCCTCAGGGAGCGTGAAGGACCGCATTGCCAAGGCCATGGTGGAGGCCGCGGAGGCCGAGGGGCTGCTGAAGCCGGGGGCGGTGATTGTGGAGCCCACCAGCGGCAACACCGGCATCGGCCTGGCGGCGGTTGCCGCCGCCAGGGGCTACCGGGTCATCCTTACCATGCCCGACACCATGAGCGTGGAACGCCGGAACCTATTGAAGGCCTATGGCGCCGAACTGGTGCTTACCGAGGGGGCCAAGGGCATGAAGGGAGCCATCGCCAGGGCGGAGGAGATCGCGGCGGCCACCCCGGGAAGCTTCCTGCCCCGTCAGTTTGAGAACCCTGCCAACCCCGCCGCGCACCGCTCCGCCACCGGCCCTGAGATCTGGAACGACACGGACGGCGCGGTGGATCTCTTTGTGGCCGGCGTGGGCACCGGCGGCACCCTCACCGGCGTGGGGGAGTACCTGAAGGGCAAGAAGCCCTCCGTAAAGGTGGTGGCGGTGGAGCCCGCGTCCTCCCCGGTCCTCTCCAAGGGGACGGCGGGGCCGCACAAGATTCAGGGCATCGGCGCGGGCTTTGTCCCCGACACGCTGAACACCGGGATTTACGACGAGATTATCACTGTGGAGAATGAGGACGCCTTTGCCGCCGGGCGGGCGTTGGCCCGAACCGAGGGAGTGCTGGCGGGCATCTCCTCCGGCGCGGCCCTGTGGGCGGCCCTCCAGCTGGCCCGGCGGAGCGAGAACAGGGGAAAGACCATTGTGGTGCTGCTGCCCGACACGGGGGACCGCTATCTCTCCACCGCGCTGTTTGCAGAGGAATAAAAAGAAAAAGAAATTTTGAAAATCCTGTTGCATTTTTCGGGGAAACATGCTATTATATCAGTTGCGTTTACAGGCAAATCCCCAAGAAGAAAGAGGTGAACACAAATGAAGGAAGGAATCCATCCCAACTATGAGCAGACAACTATCCGCTGCGCCTGCGGTAATGTGATCGAAACCGGGTCTACCAAGAAGGACATTCGGGTTGAAGTTTGCTCCAAGTGTCACCCCTTCTTTACCGGAAAGCAGAAGATGGTGGATACTGGCGGACGTGTCAGCCGCTTCAACAAGAAGTTCGGCCTGGACAAGAAGTAAGTTGGTATTGGAAGCCCGCACCGGTTTCGGTGCGGGTTTCTTTTATAAGGCAGCTGCATAGAATAAAACAATCACTGACAGGAGGAAACAGACATGTGGAGAAAAATTGATCCTAGGGACCTGGGCGACGACGTATTTACGCTGATCGGCGAGCGGCAGATGCTGATTACAGCGGGGACTGAGGAGAAGTGCAATACCATGACTGCCAGCTGGGGCGGCCTGGGGGTCCTGTGGGGCAAGAAGGTGGCCACCATCTATGTCCGGCCGCAGCGCTTCACCAGGGAGTTCCTGGAGCGGGAGGGCTGGTTTACCCTGTCCTTCTTTGACGATTCTTACCGGCCCCAGCTGGCCCTGTGCGGGAGTAAGAGCGGCCGGGATGTGGATAAAATAAAGGAGTGCGGCTTCACGGTCAAGACCGGCGAGGGAGACGCTCCGTACATCGCCGAGGCCGATCTGGTGCTGGTGTGCAGGAAGCTGTACTGGCAAGACATGGATCCCAGCCACTTTGTGGACGGACAGATTGAGCAGCACTATCCCCAGAAGGACTACCACCGCATGTATATCGGCGAGATTGTGGAGGCCCTGGCGGAGCGGGCCATCAAAATGGATTAAGAGCCCCTGACAGCGGGGATTGCCCGCGGCGGCGGAATGGGAATGGCCGCCGCGGGCAATCTGTTTTTCCGGCAGGGGATCGCAGACGGAGGAACTATGACCGAACACATCACGGAAGAAAAAAAGAACCGGGCGGTGCTGGTGGGACTGAGCGCCCACAGCCTGCCCAGGGAGGACTGCGCCACCGACAGCTCTCTGGAGGAGCTCTCCGCCCTGATGGAGACGGCGGGGGGCGTGTGCGTGGGCGTCGCCCTGCAGCAGAAGGACGCCCCCGATCCGCGGACCTTCATCGGGGAGGGCAAGGTGGCTGAGGTAAAGGCGCTGGCGGAGGCCCAGGGGGCCGACATGGTGGTCTTTGACAACGCCCTGTCCCCGTCCCAGCAGCGGGCCTTGACCGAAGAACTCGGCGTGTCGGTGCTGGACCGTTCCGCCCTCATTCTGGACATCTTTGCCCAGCGCGCCCAGACCAGGGAGGGCCGCCTCCAGGTGGAGCTGGCCCAGTACAAGTATCTGCTCCCCCGGCTCATCGGCATGTGGAAGCATCTGGAGCGGCAGGAGGGCGCCATCGGCACCCGCGGCCCCGGCGAGACCCAGCTGGAGAGCGACCGGCGGCACATCCGCCGCAAGATCCAGAAGCTGCTTGTCGGACAGCGGCTTCAATACCTGCTGCATACCAAGCAATTTGGCGTCGGTGAAGGTGCCGCTCTGGTACGCCTTCATCTTGTCCATCAGATCGGATACCGACTTTCCGGCGAGTCCGTTGCCGTTCAGCGTATGACAGGGGACACAGCTATCATACAGGGTGGCACCTTCGGACGGGTTGCCGCCATCGGGCCACGTCTGAGCCTGCGCCGCACCCGCCGCTACGAGCAGGGGAAGGGCCAACACGCACGCATATTTCATGAAACCACGCATAGAGATTCCTCCTCGGAAGAAGCTTTGGTTTCGCCCAGAATACGCTGCGGCATCCTTCAATCAATGATTATAAGGAGATATAATAAAAATGCGGAAATATTTCAAAAGAAAAATCCCCTTCATGCGGCTTTCCAATCCAGCAGACTCTCCCTTTTTCACGAAATACCGATAAAAAATTCCTGCCTAAGATCCATGCTTCACAGTGACCCAACAACCCAACCTCCCAATCAGCCAGAGCATCCCTCCAGCCCCTGCAACCAAATCCAACGAACGGCATACGCTAAGGCGCACAACCTGCGAATAAGGATTCGATAAGGACAAAAGTCTTGGGAGAGAGGGAATGGGGTTTGGGGAGGGGAGGGAAACTTTCTTCAGAAAGG
>ERZ857955.2279-NODE-2279-length-12828-cov-2.782040_pt1 | contig 12828 bp, 19 predicted proteins | sample MGYA00519956_ERZ857955 | MGnify/ENA primary metagenome ERZ857955 (study PRJEB31778, sample SAMEA3449378) | human gut metagenome | biome: human gut; feature: human-associated habitat; material: faeces | place: United Kingdom | collected 2010/2012 ...
CCAGAGGCCACCGTCAGCAGCCACCAGCTTGAAGGCAGGGGCTCCGCCGCGTCCCTCGCTGATTCTGAACACGAAGTCGCTCGCAGGTTGCGGAACTTCCAAAAATGTGCGGTACGGGATCAGGCTCACCGGGTTAGGAACGAAGGCGGCGTCCTTTGTGGTTACTCCGGTTTTAATGATTGCCTGCTGGCTTACGCCGTCGTCTGAGAAGGTTCCCTGCTGTGTGTTCACGATATTGCTCGCCATAATGGTGACGGCTTCGCGGTCGTCTGTTTTCTGAAAGCATGACTGCATAGCCACGAGGAAGCTCTCCTGATCATACTCGCGGCCATACTCAAACTGCGGCAGCAGGGCGTTGACTTCGAACAGAGCCTCACGGTCGCGCTCGGCCAGCAGTCCGGAGTAGAGCAGCACCTTTGTGGCGCTTACCACCTGAATGATCATTCTGTCGCGGAGTTCCTCGCGGCTTTCCTTGATGTAGTCCACCAGAGAGGTGAGAGTGGTCGCCTTGATCGGCTCGGCCTTGTCGGCTGCGTCGTAGCGCCTGAGATCCTTCGTGCAGTATGTCCGGCCGTTGATCTTGATTGTTTCCGGCTTCTCGGCCTTTACGGCCAGCCCTGCGATATATGCGATTGCTTCTTTGATTCCTTCCATTTCCTTGTCCTCCTTATGCTTCTTTTACTGGTGCGATTTTTACTACCTTCATGTTATTGCGTCCGCTGGTTGTCTGGTGGTCGTCCGCGGACTGTCCGGCGGTTTCGTACACTTCGCCGGTGTCTGGATCGTAGTCACGGCCCGGAACTAATTCAGCAGCGGCAGCAGGTGCCTGTTTTCCTCTGTTTTTCAGATCCAGAGGCTTTCCGGTCGGGTTCTGTGCCGGAGCGGGAGCTGCAGCCGGTGTTTCTTCCGGCTCTGGATCCTGATCGGCAGCCGCGAAGTCGGAGAGATCCATCTGTCCGCGGATCTGGCCGTCGTATTCGGCGATCTCGATCTGGCCGGTTCTCATATTGACGCCCATCACCATTTGCGTGTCGATCGCTTCGGTAGCTGCGAGCTTTGTCGTGACAGCGATCTGGGTTCCTACCATTTGGCGGGTTTTGTTCGGCGTAAATTTAATATTTACCGTGATCTGGCGCTTGGTGGTTGCGTCTGTGTTCGGATTCTGAATGTTTTCGGCCACCTGCATGAGTGCCTCGTTGAGTTTCTCGGCGAAGGCTCCACCTGCGAGGGTTTCGAGGTTGATCTTTGCCTGTATTTTCTGCTTTTTCATGTGCTTACCTCCTTACCGCAGCCCATACGGCTGTATTTTTTCCGGTTCTTTTGCTCGGTTTCTTTCCGACGACTTCCAGAACTCCGGCGCCTTTCAACTCCGTGAGCCTTGGCGCCACGAAGTTGCGGTCGTAGTATTTCAGGTGGCCCGCAGCCACCAGCTCGTCGGTGATTTCTTCCACGGTCATTGACCGGTTTCCGAGGGTTTCCAGTATTAGCTTGCAGCGTTCGCCGCTGCGTGTTCGTATACCGTCGTAGCTTTGGCGGCGTGTCTGTTTAGTGATCCCGTCCATGGTTTCCTCCTTTACTAAAAACAAAATGTAAGTTGTCCTGTTTCGTCTGCCTGCGTATTCACTGGTACGGTAAAGCCTTCCCAGTACTCATAAGCGTGCCCGGTCAGACACTCAGCCGCTAAAATCAGCACATTCATGTCGCTGGCGTTTTTCATCCATGCGTATTCTTTCACATGCTGTTTTATCTGTTCCAGCAACGGGAGCAGGCCGTCGGCTTCGGCCGCCTTTTCAACGTGCCGGGCCCAGTCTTTGATCTCGTATACTCCGCTTGGCGTTTTGTACGTTTCCACGCCTTCTGTGATTTTTCTCCCCTTCTGATCCTTTCCGACCACCGTTGCTGTGAATATCCTCGAAGATAGTCTGGTGTAGTTCTCGATCATCTCGCCACCTTCTTGGTGGTTGCTTTTCTTATGGGGCAGTTGATACCGTTATTCATGCACGGATCCGGGGAGGTCATGTGGTGCATACAAATTTTTAACGGTTCGCCCGTCTGCTTATTTTTGAGCTTTCCGCTCAGCATGGTGCAGGCTTTTGAGATTACAAAAGGCCCGACTCTGCGGAGCTCGCAGTATTCGCATTTCATGGCGTGCCCCCTTCCTCGGTGTAGTCGATCTCCACACCTTCCAGCAGTTTGAGGATCCCGGCGATATATTGCACGCGGTACGGCTCCAGATCTTCGAGTTTCATGTGCTTGCGTCCGTAGATCTGTTTCATGTCTCGCCATACTTCCCACGGTACCCGGTAGAAGTTTTCCAGCCCCACGCTCACCATGATAAAGGCAGCGGCTCCGAGCTTGTGGTGCAGCGTCAGGCTTTCCACCTGTTCAGGTGTGAGGCGGCTCTGGTCGATCTTGTCGCTGTCGGTGTGCTTTGCCTCAAACACCACGGCTCGGCCGCCGGTGAGCGTGCCCTTGAAGTCTGGCTGCCCGGCTTTGGTGTAGCAGGCAAGGAACCGTCCCTGTCGGTCTGGCTTCCTGAGTGGCTTCATGGGCTCCGGAGTTTTTTCAACGAAGGCCACGCCTTTGTCGCAGTACCAGTTCAGGCTTGCGGTGATCATATTCTCGAAGTGTTCACCGGCTCGCTTGCTCTGGAGGCCTTTCTGGCTATGCTGCACTCGTGCAAGGGCGGTGCTTGCTGTTGGATCCGGGTAGCCTTCGCCGTTTCTTCCCGGAACCGTGTCCCAGCTCATTGTTCTGCCTCCGAGCCTGCGTCTTTGTCGGCCTCCAGTGTGATGTCGTGGCCGGGGTGGCGTCTGAGCTCGATCGCAAGGTCTAAGATCATTTCGCCATTGATCCGCACGGTGGTGGACTCGATCGCGGCGACTCCGTTCAGGTTCCCGACATGAGAGGGGAGAACGATCAGCGCGTCACCGATCGGAAGTGTTTCGGCCTCGCGGTTCCGGTAAAGCTCGGCAGCGTCCCGGATCGGGATCTGGTGCTGCTTTGCGTATTCGATCTCGCTTCTCATGCCCTCGCTCGGATTTTCGATACCGTAAACCCAGAGCTCGTCACACATGGCCAGAAGTGAGAGGCCCATGTCCATGCCCGCGGCGCGTTCCTCCGGCTTGGTGTCGTCGAGGAACTGGGTAAAATATACATGTGGCGCGATCGGGATCACGTCGTCCCAGAGTTCGACGGCTTCGCGGCAGTAGCGCTGGGCCTTTTCTATGTTCTTTTCAATGTCCCCGCGGCACGGGGAGCAGATGTAAACCAGTTTTTTTCTCATGCGCTTGCTCCTTTCATGGTTTTGCTCAGCAGCTCGTTGTATAAATTCCGGTAAAGATCGCGCTCGGTTTCGAGCTTGATCTTTTCAATGTCTGGATCCTGTTGGACGATCTGGAGTGGCTGCTTGCTTATTTCTTCCAGTAAATGCTCCGCTTCTTTAGCTGCGGGCTTCGGATCCATGAAGTCGATCCCCAGAGAGATTGCCAGAGCAGAGTCCACGGCTGCGAGCTCGCTCTTTGTCAATTTTCCGATCAGCGTCCCGATTCTTTTCACGCTTACGCTGTTTACCTGTTCGCATAAGACGGTAGAAGGGGAGAGTGCGCTCCGAATAAATACATGGGTGGGGAGGTCGTTCTTTGGTTTGGTGGTCATGTATACCACTTCCACAACCTCGCTGTTTTCGTTGTTCTTGTCATTGGAGACGATCACCGCAGGACGGCCGCCTCTCTGCTCGCTTCCGGTTTCCCGGTATGTGCTCTCGATATAATAAATTTCACCGCGTTTCATGGTTTGGCTCCTTCCTGAGCAGCCTCAGCGAGTCGCTGCTCTTGTATTTTGCAGGTGTCGGGGTTAATTTCTATCCCGATATAGTTCCGCCCTTCTTTGAGGGCTGCGGCTCCTGTGGTTCCACTTCCTGAGAATGGATCCAGAACCGTGTCGCCCGATTTGCTCCCGGCCAGTATGCAGATCTTGGCCAGTTCCTCCGGGAACGTGGAGAGGTGGGCACCTTTATATGGCCGTGTGGCGATCGTCCAGACGTCCCGGCGGTTTCGTTTGCCGGTTTCATTTCTCTGGAGCCCGTGGCTGCCTCGATCCACCTCGGTACTGTTGGCTTTGGCCTGATCGTGAGTGTAGGCAGTGCCGCCGCGGAAGGTTTTCGCGTTGCCGCGCTTCCGGCCGGGCTTTTTCGGATCGTACCCGACGGCCAGCTCCTTGACAGCCTCGGCGTCGTAGTAATAGGCGGCCGCTTTGCTGAGTAAAAAAACATACTCGTGAGATCTTGCCGGTCTGTCTTTGGCGCTTTCCGGCATAGCGTTGGGCTTGTTCCAGATAATGTCCGCCCGGAGGTACCAGCCGTCACTTCTGAGAGCCAGAGCCAGCAGCCACGGGATCCCGATCAGATCCTTGCGCTTGATCCCTCCGTCCTCGATATGCCTCGCGTAGCTGTCGCCGATATTCAGCCAGAGGGTGCCGTCGTCTTTCAGGACTCTGGCGACTTCCCGGAAGGCTTCCACCAGCTTGCGGGTGTATTCCTCCGGAGAGCTTTCGGTTCCGAGCTGATCGGCTGCTCCGTAGTCTCTGGCGTTGTAGTAGGGTGGTGAAGTTACGCAGACGCTGCAGCATTTGTCCGGCAGCTTTCTGAGTTCCTCCAGTGCGTCGCCTTGTAGGATCATTCCAGCGCCTCCCCTCTGAGTTCAAGCTTCGTTTGTTCGACGATCCGGCTCTCCAGTCGGAGGGCGCCACGGGTGATAGCCTCCATTTCCTGCTCTTTCCTGCGGCGTTCACTTTCCCGGTACTCTATCAGGCGTTGGCCTTTGTCCGGAAGGGATCCGGCCGCGTTGTCGATCTTCTCGGTTAATTGTGCCGGTGTCATGCTGCGGGACTTTTCCCGTTCGTACATTGGCGTGTACTGTTGCATGAAGGCTACCCGATCCATGCCGGGCTTGCCGCCTATGTATGCGCTGCGGTGCATTTCCCAGAGGGAAGTCCAGCCGATTGACTCAACGGCTCGCGCCACCAGAGGCGGGAGCTGGTGGGAGAGATCTCCGTGGTTGAATTGTCCGGCGCTGTACATGAGGTCGCTCACGGCCAGCCATGCCTTGTCCGGCTCTATGAGTTCCGGGTGCTGGATCTCCAGCATGATCTCCCGGACTTCGGCCACACTCGGCGGCCATTTGTTTGTTGCAATGTGTTTTTTAACTGCCAGCGCTACGATCCCGGATTCGTCTTGCTCAAACATCATGGCCCAGAGGTTCACCGTGGCCTCGATTGCTTTCGCGTCCTTGAACTTGTCAAAATTCGGGTAGGCGGTGACGACGATCGCCACCAGTCGAGCCGCGTCTGCTTTTGTCATATCTCGAAGCCCCCTTCCTCGTCTGCGATTATCCCCGCGAGCACGTCCATGGTGTCAGGTTTTCCACAATTTCCACCCGGTCGCTGTTGATAGCTTCCGGATCCGGCAGGCGGGAGAGGTTCGTCGTCCCAGCGTCCCTGATTGATCCATGTTGACGGGTTGGGAATGAAGCGGCCGCCTTCTCGCAGCCATTGTTCCGAGATTTTAGCTGTTGCCACTGCCTGCATGATCTTCTCGAACAGTTCAGCGTCGGGCTTTGCCTTTTCCCATGCCTTCTGTGCTGCTTTCTTGCCGACTTTCTTCGGGTATGCAGCCCAGAACTCTGCGAAACGTCGTTCCTGAGCGCTTGGCTGCTTCTCGGCCGTGGGGGTTATGGGGGTATCCCCCTTATTTTCTGGTCTACTCTGGTCTACTCTGGTCTGGTCTACTCTACCTGCGGTCTTTTTCTGGTCGCTCTTGCTTGCGTCCTCAGACTGTCCGGCGGTCGTCCTCCGGTCGTTTGACTTAGCAGCAGCGCGGCGGGCTCTCGAACGGTTTTTCTCATTTTCTCGCTGTTCGATCAGCTTTCCGGTGTACTCGCTCCAGTCGTGGATCTCCAGAACGCCGTCCTCCGTTACGTCCAGCAGAGACGCAGAGGTCAGGGCGGCCACAAATTCCTCCGGATCTTTGTCCCACTGGGCCGCTCTTGCGATCATTCTGTCGGATATTCCAGCGAGGGATCCGTCCGGTGCGTTATCAATGGCCCAGAGCCAGAACGAGATCAGCAGGCCGAGCATGTGAGCCGGTTCAATGTCGAGCTCGTCAGCAGCAGCCAGCACCTTGCGGTGGTCTTTCAGTTGTTGGTGAATTTGGATCCATGCCACTGTCGGCACCTCCTTTCGTGGTTTGTTTCTGGTTCGGCCGTAGAGTTCCGCCGGTCTGTCCGGCGGTCGTCCTTCGGTCGGTGTTATTAGTTAAAAGGAAGCTGTCCGTCGTCCGGTATGTCCATGAATCCGTCGTTGTTGGCGGGCTGAGGATTGCCATTTGCGTTGCCTCCGTTGCTGTCTGCGAAGTAAATGTTTGAGGCCACAACTTCCACGGCCTTGCGATTCTGTCCGGTTTTCTCGTCCTTCCATTTACGGGTAGAGATCCGGCCCTCGACTACGATCTGGCGGCCTTTGGAGAGGTAGCGGCCGCAAAACTCAGCGCGTTCTCTCCAGCACACGATCGGGATATAGTCCGGAGCGGCGTCTTTGTTCTTACTCGGCACCTGCACGGCGAGGTCGAAGCTCGCCACCGGTGTGCCGCTCTGTGTGTATCTGATTTCAGGTTCCTGAGCCAGACGGCCCAGAAGCTCCACATGATTAAGCATTGTCTTGTCCTCCTTGCTGCTTTGCGTTGTCCATAGCGGCGCAGGCTTCGTCATACTGGGCCCGCGTCAGGTTGTGTGGATCCTGCTGTCCGTATTTTTTCAGGATCCAGTCGTTGATCGACTGCTGAGAGTACCCGGCGTCCTCGCCTTTACGGTAGAGGCGGGAGAGCTGAGCGTCTGAGAGTGGTCGTGCGGCGCCTGAGCGCCCCGTCTGGCCGTTCTGTGCCTGCGACTGGGTGTTTCCCTGCCGGTTCCCGTTCTGAGCTCCTGTGTGCTGCTTCTGGCTCTGCTGAGGGGGCTCGCTGCTGTGGTCGCTCATGTCCGGATCGTCGTCACCCTGATCAATGCCGAACTTCTCGAACAGGTAGTATTTGAGGCAGTACGTCCACGCGGAGCCCTTGGCCTTGTCTGGGCCTCCGTCATTCGTTCCGATTGCGTGGAGGGTAACTTCCAGAGTCTCGTCCGGGTTGTCTGCGTTCGTCCAGCGGATCGTGAGGTCGGCCTCGTACACCCAGACAATGCGGTCGCCGTTTCTGGTGTGCTGTGTGAAGTTGGAGTAGTAGATCGGATCCCCGTTTTCACTGTGCCGGGTTGCCTGCTCGCCTACAATGTCAAAATTGACGCCGAACTCATTCATGGCCGGGGTGAGAAGTTGGTACACGTCGAAGATCTTCGCGAACTTGTACTTTACGCCGTCGCTGTGGGCCTTCTGGGTGATAGAGGGAACGGCTTCGCGCAGCTTGATGAATTTCTGCTGCAGCGTCAACGGTACCGGTGGGGTGGTGGCCGTCTTAGCGGCCGCCGTTTCCTTGGTTGTTGCCATGCGCTACCTCCTTACACGTCCACCGTGAAGGTGTCCGGTTTTTCAATGATCTGCACGCCCTCCACCAGCTCGCCGGTGGTTTTGTCTACGATCTGGCCGCCTACAATTTCGAGCCGCTTTTTGAACTCGCCCCACTTCGGCTTTTCGGTGTTCTGGATCATGTCCTCGTTGCCGGAGGCTTTCAGGTAGGCCAGCAGTGCGTCGTCGTCCTGTTTCATGGTGCTGCCGCCGATTTTCTTCACCAAAGTGTCGGAGAGAAGGCGGTAGCTGTGCTTTGTCTTGGTCGTCTTGTGCGGAACCGTCTCGAAGTATTCCGCGAGCTTTCCGGTGAGAAAACGGGTACCGTTTTCATATCTGCGCTGAGCAGCGTCGATTCTCTGCTGGATCTTCTCGATCTGGCTTTCGCCCAGTGCCTTGATCCGGTCGAGCTCGGCCTTTTCTTCTGCGATCTTCTGGCAGGCCCAGTCGGCGCAGCCGTCGTCAGCGATACGCCACACCGGGCGCGGAGCGCTTTCGGTTTCTTCCGCGTCGAACATGTTCATGTCCATGCCTTCCAGCTCGTCCAGTGTTACGGCCGGAGCCTCTGGTTCTGTGATAGGCGTTGCGGTTGTTTCTTTGATTTCTGCGGCCTGCTCGGCCTCAGCTATTGCTTTCTTTGTTGTTGCCATGGTTCTGTTCTCCTTCCTTTGCTTCCAGAGCCTCGCGGACTTTCTGGAGCTCTGCCTGCGTGTCTTTCAGTTCTCTGTCCTTGTTGTTGAAAAACTGGTACCACTCGTCGGAGCTTTTCTTGTACTGCTCGGCCTCGACCTCAGCAGCAGCGGCACGTTCCGCCATGCTGGCAAGTGCGGCCGTGAGCTCTGCGATCACGCTCGGCTTGTTTTCGTTATTCATTCGGTTGCCTCCTTAAAAAATCGGTGTCCGTTAATGGTCATTACATAGATCTGGGACTCGTGCCACTCGCTGTCCACGAGAGCGGGAGCATAAAAGTATTTGATCGGCTCGGTCGTTGCCACGATCCCGAAGTCGAACACGTCCTGCACGGCTTCGAGGGCTTCCTGAGTCGGTTCCGGGCGGCGCTTGCTATATGCGTATACGCGCAGCACTTCGTCCGGCCGGATCCCTTCGTCCTCGCAGGTCTGGAGAATACACTGAGCTACTGCGATCTTTCCGGCGAAGGGTTCGCCTCCGGCCTCTGCCGTGAGCACCTGAGCGATCTCCAGTCGCTCGGCGTCGGTGAGAGCGTAGCGCTTCTGAAATCCTGCCTCTGCGGCCCATGCGTCTGTGACGTCCTCCCAGTTTACGGCCTGCCCGTCTTTGTAGTAGAAAACGTAGGGCTGAGATTCTTCGGCCGCCGGGCTGCTGGTTGTGATCGGGGCTGTTTTTGTCTGGACGTGTTCTGAGAACATACCCACGACGCCGCGCACTGCGAACACGATCACCACTGTGGTGACTGCCAGCCCGCCGATCCCTTTCCAGTTCAGGCGCTTGCAAAAACGGCGCAGCCGGTATAAAATAGGCTTAGGCTTTCGCGTGGTTTTTCGATTGCCTGTGCGGCTTCCCGGTTCCGACGGGTGGCCGCTTCTTTTTTCTTTGTACCCGGTGTATTCCACCGGGCTGTATACTTTCAGCGAGCTGCTTCGCATTTCTGTTACCTCCTTCTTTGTCTGAGTTTGGCCGGGAGCGTATAGCTCGGAGCCTGCATGTATTTGTTGAAATTCTGTGGCCAGTAGGCCACCTTTTCGATTCGTTTCCCACTTACTCCATACTTCGGGTTATATCCGAACACGTTCACATAGCTGAGAAGATCGGAGCGTTCCGCGTCCATGGCCTTGCACACCTCAAACAGTGCCGCCACGTCGTCGATCGCTCTGTGGGAGTTCTGAACCTTGTCCTCCAGCTTATAGGTGAGGATCGCGTTCGCCAGCTTGTGAGGATATGCCCGGCGGTCTTTGTAAACGGTTAGGCTGTCCAGATAGTCGGCAGCTTTCAGGGCTTCCGGGCCACCGTTTCCGTGTCTCCGGAGCATTTCAGCAGTAAACAGGAGATCAAACTGTGCATTGTGGGCTACCAGAAGGACGCGGCCGCCGCCGATCAACTCAGTGAAGCGAGTGGCAGCCTCAGCCTCGGTGATTCCTTCGTTTTCGAGCTGCTCGTCAGTGATCCCTGTTAGCTCGACGATCTTCTGAGGGATCTGCTCACCTTCCGGCAGCTTCACGAACACGTCGGCGCTGTCGGCCATGCGGAGGGTGCCCCGTTCGGTTTTCTCGACTCTGATCGCTGCCAGTTCAATGATCTGGCAGCTTTCAGCTTCGAGCCCGGTTGTCTCAGTGTCAAAAAATACGACTGCTTTGTATTTCGTGAATATGTCCCGGAGCTCATTCATGGTCGTTCACCTCCGTTTTGATTGTGATCGAGGTTGTGGCTGCGAGTTTTAACTGCTTAGCGGTCAGCTCGTACATGTCCACGGCTGCGTTCACCTGAGCCAGTGTGGCGCTGAGTTTTGCAGCCTTGGCGAGTTCTTCGTCTGTTGCCTTCTCGGCCAGTTCAGCGAAGCCTTCCGGATCCTCGCCGTGCGCGGCTTCGTAGAGCTTCTGAAACTGCCGGGCGAGTGCCTGCTTGATCCGTCCGATAAAGTCCGGAGCTAAAATGCTACGCTTTTTCGGTTCTGGCTGCTTCTTGTCAGAGTCCAGATCGTCTAGAGTGTCAGAGTCGCAGATAAACCGAACCCAAGCGGCACGGAAGCCGATGTTCGTGCCCGCATTGCTGCGGGAGCCGCCGCCGTTGAGGCAGAACACACCAGCGTTCGCACCGTTGCTCCAGCGGCCCCCGCGATAAATAACCCGCTCGCCGTTAGAGTCGAGCCAGAAGTATTCGTCGCTTTCGTAGTCGTCGGCAGGATAGAGGCCGAGTTTTTTCAGCTTGTCCGGTGCGTCCATGTCGCTGCGAACTTCCAGATCCGTGAACTTTACGCCGTCGTAGTCGGTGCCGTCCGGGTGTACCGGCTGGAGGGTGATCTCTCCGTCGTGTACGTTGTAGTAAACCGGATCGCCGTCCTCGGTGTAGATTGCTTCCCACTCCGGAGAGTTCTTGGACTGATCCGAGCCATAGGCTGCGCCGTTGTTCGGGATCACCTGCGGCATACCGTTCATAAATCGAACGCCGCCGACGTGCTCCCAGATATTGCCGCACATGTCAGCTACGCCGTAGGCCGTGCCGTCATGGTTCCACTGAACCGGGCCGGATCCGGTCAAGGTCTTGCCGCAGCCTCCTTCGTATGTAGTGCCGGTCTGCTCCGGGTGGCTGTGACTCTTGCCGCTTGCGGTGTTTCCGGTCGGCATGGTGTCGTTGTCCCAGCTCCAGAAGCCGAGAGCCACCCACTCGTCGTTAGTGATCAGGTGCCAGCCTTCACTCTTGCTCTCGCAGAGGCGGATTGCTTCGTCGTGGCTGATATTCACAGCCGGTTTCATAAATGGGAGAGAGTACGGAACGCCGTCGATCAATGTGTTCTGGTACTTGCTGATCGCGTATTCCTTAACCTTGCGGCCTCTCAGGGTGTCAGGGAGTCCCAGCTCGGACGGGGTAAAAACCACCATAATGTCCGGGCGCCCGTTTTTGTCGTAAATTACTTCGTTTCTCATGGTTTTGCTCCTTTTCTGTATTTGCTGCGGCAGATCGGGCACTTGTAGCCGTACCACGGGATCACCGCCTGCTTGCTTACATTCCAGTCCAGCCCGCACTCTTGGCATACTTCATAGCGGCAGCCGTCGCGCCGGGCATGAGTACGGGCCCGCTTAGGTTTCGCGAGTCGTTCATGGGATCACCTCCTATCCAGCGGCCAGCCTGCTGCATAGCTGCCTCATAAGCAGCCGCTTGTATTTCTTCCGGGTTCTCCATTTCCGTGCGTGTTTGTATAGGTGCCACCATTTCGGGTGGGTGTTGGCTCTATATAGTAGGGAGTCCACAAAAGTGTCCACGGCTTTTCGTGCGTATTGCCGGAACTTCTGGAACCGTTCCGCGAGCTCGTCCATGAGTTGTCGGACTGCGCGAGCTGCTGCCTTCATTGCGTCGGCGAGAGCGTCGAGCAGGGCAGTGGCGGCAGGTGGGTCGATCTGGATCGTGAGCTCTGTGTGCTGAGGTTCTGGTGGCGACTCGTCCGGGAGTGGATCGCTTCGCGCCTGATCCGCAGCTATGAGCTGCTGGCGTTTCTCGTAATCCTCGACGCTCATGTAGCCGTCGAATATATATGGATCCGGTTCCTCGGTGGTTTCCTTGCCGTACCATGGCATATCTGCCGGGAGATTTTCCGGGCGTGGTATCGGCTCAGGAGGGAAGGCCGTCGAGTTTTTCAGGAGATTGCAGCCGCCTTCGTAGTGCCAGAGAATACCGGCCTCCAGTTCTGCGATCGTCATATTCTCGCCGAAGTGTCCGCAGTAGTAGCCGTTCACCATGACAGCGTTCGGATCCTGCTCCAGAATTTCGGTGGCAGTGCTCAGATCGTCCAGCTCGAAGGTGTCAGAGTCCGGATCGAGCCAGACGCTTTCAGCGTGCCAGCTTCGGCCTGTTTTCCATATAATCACCCACGCTATGCCGTCGCGGATTTCGTCGGCATACTGCCGAGCTATTTCGTGTAATGCTGCCATGTTGTCGCTCCTTCCTTTTATTTAGTGGGGGATTTTCGCCCGCGGCACTTGATGTTCTCAATGAGTCGGCGCTGGGCGAGTTCGGCGCTATACTCTCGGCGCATGTTCTTGTCGAGCTGGCCGGTGTCGCCTCTTTTCAGCTCTTTGTAGATCGTCGCCACATGGACGCCGAGGTCGGTCGCAATATCGGCCGGACGTCCTCCGGCTGTGTATTCCGTCTCGATTTTCTCGCGGTCGCCGAACGTCAAATATCGGTAGTTTCGCACGTTCTCACCTCTCTTTCTGTGCTTTTCAGGTAAAAAAATAATGCGTCCGGAGGCTTTCGCTTCCTTTCGCATTTAATATTATCTTTTCCGAACTTGAAAAAAGTTAAAAAAGTTGTTGACAAGCGAATGCGAATGTGATAATATATCAGAGTTGCTGCTGAGGCAACGAGATAAACGATGAACCTTGATAATTAAATAGTGCTTTAAAGATCTTCGAAAATTCTTTTTGAAAATTTTTAAACGAACAGCTTTAACTTATATAAGTCAAAAGCAACCTAAAAAACAGTAACGGATAGAACAGCCAAGTGTTGTTCTGAACGGAACAAACTTTAATCGAGAGTTTGATCCTGGCTCAGGATGAACGCTGGCGGCGTGCTTAACACATGCAA
>ERZ857955.2281-NODE-2281-length-12821-cov-15.415244_pt1 | contig 12821 bp, 5 predicted proteins | sample MGYA00519956_ERZ857955 | MGnify/ENA primary metagenome ERZ857955 (study PRJEB31778, sample SAMEA3449378) | human gut metagenome | biome: human gut; feature: human-associated habitat; material: faeces | place: United Kingdom | collected 2010/2012 ...
TGGAGAAATACGGTTCGGACAAACCCGACCTGCGCTTCGGCATGGAGTTCGCCGACCTCACCGACCTTGCGAAAGGCCACGGCTTCCAGGTCTTCGACGACGCAGAATACGTCACGGGATTCGCCGCCACGGGCTGCGCCGCCTACACGCGCAAGCAGATCGACGCCCTCACGGAGTTCGTCAAGCGCCAGCAGATCGGCGCCAAGGGGCTGATCTGGATCCGCGTCGAACAGGAGGGCGTAAAATCGTCGGTCGACAAGTTCTACACGCCCGACGAGATCCGGGAGATGGCCGGCCGCTGCGGCGCCAAGGCCGGGGACATGGTCTTCATCCTCTGCGGCAAGAAGTTCAAAACGCTGACACAGCTCTGCGCCCTGCGTCTGGAAGTGGCCCAGCAGTTGGGACTGCGCGACCCGAAGAAGTTCGCGCCGCTCTGGATCGTGGACTTCCCGCTCTTCGAGTGGGATGACGAAACGCAGCGCTACTACGCCATGCACCACCCGTTCACCTCGCCCAAGCCGGAGGACGTACAGTATATCGACAGCGACCCCGGCCGCGTACGTGCCAACGCCTACGACTTCGTGTGCAACGGCACCGAAATCGGCGGCGGTTCGATCCGTATCCACGACTCGAAGCTGCAGGCCAAGATGTTCGAAGTGCTGGGCTTCACGGCCGAACAGGCCCAGCTGCGCTTCGGGTTCCTGATGGACGCCTTCAAATACGGCGCACCGCCCCACGGGGGCCTTGCGTTCGGCTTCGACCGCCTGTGCTCGCTCTTCGGCGGCTCGGACTCGATCCGCGATTACATCGCCTTCCCGAAGAACAATGCGGGCCGCGATGTGATGCTCGACGCCCCGGGCTGCATCGACCAGGCGCAGCTCGACGAGCTCTGCCTCTCGCTGGTAAAGCCGGAAGAGTAACGCCCGGCCGGGTTCCGTGCGATACAGGGTGCCGCCTGACGGCGGCACTTTTTTTTGCCCGCATCCACGGCACCGCATTTGCCTGTTCCGGGAAAAATACCTATTTTTGGATCATAAAACGACACGGATCATGTCAGCTCCCTTAGCCGAAAGACTGCGCCCCCGCACGATAGACGAATATATCGGGCAGGAGCACCTCGTGGGTAAGAACGGTGTGTTCCGCAAGTTCTTCGAAACGGGCAACGTGCCGTCGTTCATCCTTTGGGGCCCGCCGGGCGTGGGCAAAACCACGCTGGCGAAGATCGTCGCCACGCAGCTCGACCGTCCGTTCTTCACGCTCTCGGCCGTCACGTCGGGCGTCAAGGACGTGCGCGAAGTGATCGAGTCGGCCCGCAAACAGCGCTTTTTCGACGCCAAGCCGCCCTTCCTGTTCATCGACGAAATCCACCGTTTCAACAAAAGCCAGCAGGATTCGCTGCTGGGAGCCGTCGAGCAGGGCGTCGTGACACTCATAGGCGCCACGACCGAAAACCCTTCGTTCGAGGTGATCTCGCCGCTCCTGAGCCGCTGCCAGGTCTACATCCTCAAATCGCTGGAGGACAAAGACCTGCAAACGCTGCTCGACCGGGCGCTGACGACCGACACGGAACTCAAAGCACGCCAGATCGAAGTGAAGCAGACGGGTGCGTTGTTCAAATTCTCGGGCGGCGACGCCCGCAAGCTGCTCAATATCCTCGACATACTGGCCGGGGCGACGGAGGGCAAACTGACGATCACCGACCAGTACGTCACCGACTGCCTGCAACAGAACATCGCCCTCTACGACAAGAACGGCGAGCAGCACTACGACGTCATCTCGGCCTTCATCAAATCGGTGCGGGGCAGCGACCCCAATGCCGCGATCTACTATCTGGCGCGCATGCTGGCCGGGGGCGAGGAGCCACGCTTCCTCGCACGGCGGCTGGTGATCCTCGCCTCGGAGGACATCGGGCTGGCGAACCCCAACGCACTGCTGCTGGCCAACGCCTGTTTCGACACGGTACACAAGATCGGCATGCCCGAAGCGCGGATCACGCTGGCAGAAACGACGATCTACCTGGCCACCAGCCCCAAGAGCAACTCGGCCTATATGGCCATCAACAAGGCGATGTCGCTGGTCGAGCACGACACCACGAACCGCCCCGTGCCGCTGCACCTGCGCAACGCCCCGACCAAGCTGATGGACAAGGCAGGCTACGGCAAAGGGTATAAATATGCACACGACTACGCGGGCAATTTCGCCGAGCAGGAGTTCCTGCCCGAAAGCCTCGCAGGGACGAAATTCTACGAACCCAACACCGGGAATGCCACCGAGGCGAAGATCGCCCAACGCATGCAGGAGTTGTGGAAGGACAAGTATAAATAGTACATCGAAGATTTCCGGCGGCACGCGCGGCATACGCACGATTCCCGGCCCGGCAATCCGCATCAAGACTATAAAATGAAACGCATCGGCATCATATCCGACACCCACGGGACATTCGACGACACGCTGCGCGAATTCCTCAAGGACGTGGACGAAATCTGGCATGCGGGCGACATCGGCTCGCTCGAACTGGCCGACACGATCGCGTCGTTCAAACCCCTGCGCGCCGTCTCGGGCAACATCGACGGAGGGCTCACACGCCGCGTCTACCCTGATTTCCTCGCATTCGAATGCGAGGGCGTGCGGGTGCTGATGACCCATATCGGCGGCTACCCGCGCCATTACGACCCGCGCGCAGCGGCAAAGATACAGGCGCTGCATCCCAAACTCTTCATCGCCGGGCATTCGCATATCCTCAAGGTGGTCTACGACCCGGTTTACGACCTGCTACATGTCAACCCGGGCGCAGCCGGCGAATACGGGTTCCACAAAGTCCGCACGGCCGTGCGGCTGGTGATCGACGGCGCCGACATGCGCGACATGGAGGTCGGGGAGTGGCCGCGGAAATAATCCGCCCCGAAGACGTACCGAAGACGCCCGCCCGAAAATACGCCGGAGAATCCACACCGGGCTCTATCTAAATAAGGCGGCGCAGCAAAATTGCTGCGCCCGCCTTAATACCCCGGGAACGACCCGGCGGCGGATTATTCGGCGATCTCGATCCGCACCGGGCCGAGTATTCCGGCCTTCGTACCGCCGCGGTAGACCGTCGGCGAAGAGAGGAAGATATTGGCCGTCGTATTGCAAACCCGGATTTCGATCCGGTTGGCACCTTCCTGCAACAGTCCGGTCACATCGAAACGCCAGGGCGGCGTCAGCCGCAAACCGGCCTCACGACCGTTGACCAGCACCCGTGCCGTCGAGACGACCTCGCCCAGGTCGAGTGTCACGCACCCCGCGGGTTTCTTCGCCAGCGTAAAGTCCCGGCCGTACCACGCCGCACCGGAATAAGTACGCAAGGCATCGTTACGGCACCAGTCGCCGGCCGTATAGTGTCCCGCCCCGCAAACCAGCTTCACAGGGCCGTCTATCGCCGCACCGCCGGCATACCCGCGCTCTTCGGTAAGCGTCAGCGACACCTCCGCCGGAAGTTCGGCACGCCGGGGCAACACGGCACGGTAGGTCACGGCGCCGTCGCTGCGGCGTGCGACCTCGGCGACCCGGCATTTCCGGCCGTCGGCACGCACTTCGGGTTTCCGGCCGAAAGCCGTGAATTCCAGCGCCTCCAGCCCGGGCGCCGCCGTAAAGGAGAACCGCGCCCGCGTGTCCGCCTTCTTCCGGCTGTCGAACGGCAGCAGCGCCCGGTCGCCGCGGTACTTCATCCGCAACGGGGCCTCGGCCAGCGTCTCGGGCGCGATGTCCGCCGCACCGTCGCGCAGGGCGAACCGCGCCGTGCCGAACGAATCGTAATGCAGCACGATCTCGTTGATGCCCTGCTTCAGGGCGACCTGCGGCGCAGGCTCCCGCCGTTCCCCGCCGACATAGAACCCCACGGGCTGCATCCCGCCCCATTCGGCGTCGTACAACCCGTCGCGCGGGGCATCCACGCAGGTGTAGAGGTAATAATCCTTCATTCCGGATGCCTCGGCCTTGCGAACCATGCCGTTGAAAGCCCGTTCGGTCGCACCCAGGCGGATGAAATCGTCGTACATCTCCGCCTTCAGGCCGTGCCAGCCCTGATGCCCGAAGTCGCCCTCGACGCCCCAGCGCCATGAGAACGCATAGGGCTGCCAGTCGTACCGCACGCCGGCTGCCTCCACGCCCGACGCCGTGCCGGGCAGGTTGTCCAGCACCGTCCGTTCATCCACCGAGGCGGGTACCGCTCCCAGAAGCATGAACCGCTCCCCGAAGGTGAACCGTCCGCGGCCTTTCCGAGCCTCGCCGCCGAGCCGTTCGTATTCGGCATCATAAATACAGGCACCGATCTTTTCGTCCGTCCCCGGCCACTGGTAATCGCCGAAACGGTTGTCCAGCAAGGGTTCCAGCCGGAAATCCCACTCCCCGCCGAGGTCGATCCGCTGCGTGCTCCCCGCGCCGGCGGATTCCGCCCCGACCTCCGCATCGCGGGAAGGGTCGAAGAGGATCAGCTGCATGTCCGTACGCTCCAGCGGCATCACCACCTCGGTTCCGGCATCCGTGACGGCGGCAACCCGCAGCGGGCGTTTCCCGCCCGTCCACGGATCCCACAGCTCCGCGGCTCCCCATGCACGGAAACGGCACGTTGCGCCCCGCCCGACGTTATAGACCGCAAAGAGGTCGCGGCCGCCGATGCGGCGGTGCATGACGTAAGGGGTCGGATCGCCCGTCTTTTGCTTGGCAGGATGCGCCCCGGCATCCGTTGCCGGGCGGAGCAGCGTGAAATCGCGCTGCGTATTGCGGCCGATGAGTGCGGTCGCATCCGCCGGGTCGCCGATACGGAAAACCCGGTCGTGCCCGCCCCCGAAGAGATCCGCCACCAGTTCCGTCAACGCCCGGCCGCCGCGCCCCTCCTTTTCAGAGGCCTCCGGCAGCGGGCCGATATTGATGACCATGCCGCCGTCGCGAACGAAGTCGCGCAGTTTTTCGAGCGATGAGTGGCGGATCGCCCGCATGGCGGGAACCACGACCACGCCGAACGACTCCCCGGCCACATGCAACCGGCCGTCGCGCACCTCGGCGCGGCCGAGCGATTCGTAATCCATGTAGTCGAAGTCGATGCCGTCGCGGTAAATCGCCTCCCCGGCGGCAAAGGCGGCTTCGACAGCCTCGTTGCCGTACCCGGCCACCACCGGCTCGACGGGATAGAGGATCGCCACGTCGGCGACGTGGTATCCCTGCGACAGGATATAACTCAGGCGCTCGGTACACTCCAGCAACCCGTCCATCTCGTCCCAGTAAGGCTCGTGGAAATGGTTGCAGGGCGCCGCCCACTCCCACCAGCCCCCCATGGTCGTATAGTAAAGCCCGTGCAGGCTCAGCAGGTTCTGCCCCATGGCGAAATTGGCGAAGATCGCATCGGTCAGCTGCGCCGAGTTGGTCGACCACTCGCTGCTGTGGAAACCTTCGAGCCAGACGCGCTGGCGTTCGTAGAGGTGCGAGATCGACGAGGCGACCTTGTTTTTAATAATGTCCTTCTGCAACATCGGCTGGTCGCAACCCGGAGCCTGGTTCCAACGCTGGGTACGGAAATAGTCGCCGAACTCGCCCACGTCGCGGCCACGGCCGCCGTGGTCGCATCCGAAGAGCAGCCCGCGCCGCTGGTGCCACTCATAGACGGGGATGAAGAAGTTTTCCTCGCTCAGCGCCACGCGCACGTCGTTATAGTCCATGCGTACCTTGACCGAACTGTCACCCAAGTCGACGAACAGCGCGTCGATCTGCGGCAGGATGTCGTATCCCTTGCGGCGCATGAACTCGTCGCGGAAAATATCGTTCCAGATATTGCCCTGCAGGTTGAAGTTCAGCTCATCGGAGAAAAAGAAATTGAGCCCCGTTTCCGATTCCCCGGGGAAACGGTCGGCAAAACGTTGGAAAAAGTGCCGCACGTAACTGTGCCCCGCCCGAGGGTGCATCGGATCGAGCGAAGGCAGGCGCCGCTCGGCCTTCACTTCGGCCACGAGGGCCCGCGGCCAGGGGTTCTGCCACTCGACCCCGTCTGGCCCCATTTCCGGCAACAGGTCGACCGGCGCCCCGTCGATCCGGCCCCGGGCATCGAGCGGGTAAGCGTTCAGCGAAAGCGGCCGCTGCGCATAAGCCCGCGAGAAACGCTCCCCGCGGCCGAGTTCCAGGCTGTCGAAATGCAGTTCCGAACCGTTGAGCGTCGGGTCTTCGGTCAGCATCTCGTCCACATAGGAGCCCTGCCCCACGCCCAGCGTATAGTCGCTCAGGCTGACGGTCATACCGCGTTTGCCGGCCTCGGTCATGAACCACCCGAAAAGCTCCCACCACGCCGGAGTGAAGAGGTCGGGCTTCGAACGAAATGTCCTGCCGTAGGTGATGCCGCCCGTATCGGTGTGGCAATAGTTGATCTGCAGGCTGCTGATCCGTTTCCGTGCCAGCATGTCGAGCTGCCAGGCGAGATGTTCGCGCGTGAGCGTGTCGCCGATCCACCAATAGAAGGGCACCTCGCCGTAACCTGCCGGCGGGGTTCGGAACCCCCTTTCGAGGTCTATATTCCCCGAACGGTCGGGATAGCCCGGTGGCAGCGGGCGCGGCGGTTGTGCAAAGGTCATGGCGGCGGCGAGCGCCAGGAGAGGGTTCAGGATCCGTTTCATATTCTTTTCGGGTTGAAGTCGGTTGTCAACAGCCCCGGACGGGCCTTTTCCACAAAAATACAAAATTAACAACACAAATAAACAAGACCGGCACAATAAAAACACACACACTCCGTTTTATACTTGTAATAATAATTGTTTTTCAGAGAGATAATACACTGGAAAAATCTACATCCGGTTTCGGCAGGGTATCGGTACGGCTTTCAGCCATCGTATCAAAAATAAAACATTCCGAATCATAATTGTATAACGGCAACTGACGCCCGGCACCGGCCGGCAACAGGCAACTAATCCCGGCGCAGTCGGTATATCCCGCACAAGAAGCCGTCCGGTACAGAGCCGCCCGGCACCGCAGGCAGCCCCGGTAACCAAAGCCGGCGAACCCCGCCCCCGCAAGAGCTCTTTCCGGCACCGGCCACAGGGAGCCTATCTTGCCTCCGTATACCCTTTCCATAGTACCGGAACTACCCTTCCGGGGGAGCATCTTCTCCCTGCGAAAAAGGCCGGAAACCCGTTCAGAACACATCCAAGCCCGTTTCCAGCATCGCACACCGAGAATTTCAACCGCACAATCCACTCAGGGACAATGCAATAAATACCGCTCAACAAGTTAACATAATATTTAACAATAACATGCCGTTAGATAGGCGAAGAATCAAAAGTTAGAACATTAAATTTCATGACGACGCAACATGCAAGTAAAAATTTCAAAGACGCTCGAGGGCATCATCGCCCGCGCGGCGTTTAATACGACCAAGGCAGGAATCGACCACTCGCTGAAGGATTTTCTCATGCTGGAGATGCTCCGCGAAGAGGGATCGCTCGCCTACCAGCTTTTATCCTCCCGCCTGAAGGACTGGGAGCTCTACCAGGTACGCCTGCGCATCGAACGCGAGGTACTCGGGGCAGGGCGGCGCGAAAACACGGGCGCCGAAGAGTTTTACCGCGCCTTTACCGACGAACTGTGCGCCGTATCGGGCGCCACGCGGAGCGTTTCTACGGCCCACGCGCTGCGGGCCATCGTCGGCGACCGCTCGACCGCGACATCGCGCGTACTCGAAATGTACGGCATCACAGGCGAAGTCGTATCCGAGGACATCAAGAAATTCGCCGCCGGCGACGATTTCCGCACGGAGATACAGGTACACATGCTCGATTTCAGCGAGGAAAACAAACCCGAAGAGAAAAACACATCGCACGTGCTCGACAAGTTCGGCGTAAACCTCACGCAGATGGCCCGAGAGGGTAAAATCGACCCCGTCGTGGGGCGCGAGCAGGAGATCGAGCGCGTAGTCCAGATACTCTCGCGCCGCAAGAAGAACAACCCGATCCTCATCGGCGAGGCGGGCGTGGGCAAGAGCGCCATCATCGAAGGGCTGGCTCTGCGCATTGCAGGCGGCGAGGTGCCCTACACCATCGCCGACAAGACGCTCTTCTCGCTCGACGTATCGTCGCTCGTAGCGGGCACGAAGTTCCGCGGCGAATTCGAGGAGCGCATGCAGCAACTGCTCGACGAACTGCGCAAGGCCAAGGACACGATCATATTCATCGACGAGATACACACCATCGTGGGTGCCGGTTCGACACAGGGCAGCCTCGACACGGCCAACATCCTCAAACCGGCACTCGCACGGGGCGAACTGCAGACCATCGGCGCCACGACGCTCGACGAATACCGCGAGAACATCGAAAGCGACTCGGCGCTCGAGCGCCGGTTCCAGAAGGTCGTCGTCGAGCCCACGACGCCCGAGCAGACGCTCCAGATCCTGCGCAACATCGCCTCCCACTACGAGCAGCACCACAAGGTACGCTATACGGAAGAGGCGCTGCAAGCCTGCGTGGAACTCACCGGGCGCTACATCACCGACCGCTTCTTCCCGGACAAGGCGATCGATGTGCTGGACGAGGCGGGCTCGCGCATACACCTGCAATCGGCGCGCGAACCGGCCGAACTCCGCCAGATGGAAAGCGCACTCGACCAAGTGCGGCGCGAACGCCGCGAGGCGGTCAAAGAACTGGTCTACGAAAAGGCCGCCTCGGCACGCCTGCGCGAAATCGCACTCCGTTCGAAACTGGGCGAAAGCCGCAACGAATGGCAGCGGTCGCTCGAAACCAACCCCGTGGAGATCACGGCCGAGCATATCCAGCAGGTCATCACCTCGATGACGGGCATCCCCGCCGAGCGCATTTCGGGCGGAGAGATGACCCGCCTGCAAACCCTCTGCCAGCACCTTTCGCAGCGGGTCGTAGGGCAGCAGGAGGCCGTCGAGAAGATCTCGCGCACGATCCGCCGCTCGCGGGCCGGGCTCAAGGACGAGAACCGTCCGATCGGGGTATTCCTCTTCGTCGGCCCCACGGGGGTAGGCAAGACGCTGCTGGCCAAGGAGGTCTCGAAATGGCTCTTCGACGAACAGCGCGGACTGATCCGCATCGACATGAGCGAATACAGCGAGAAGCACAACGTCGCCCGGCTGATCGGCTCGCCACCGGGTTATGTCGGCTACGGCGAGGGCGGCCAGCTCACCGAGACGGTACGCCGCCAGCCCTATGCCGTGATCCTGTTCGACGAGATCGAGAAAGCACACCCCGAGGTCTTCAACACGATGTTGCAGATCTTCGACGAGGGACACCTCACCGACGGCTCGGGCCGCAAGGTGGACTTCCGCAACACGATCATCATCATGACCTCGAACGTCGGGTCGCGCGACGTGGTCAAGAAATCGGTGCAGGTAGGTTACAGCACCGTATCGAAGAGTGCCACAGCCTCCGCGACGCCCCGGTGCGAATACCGCAAGGCACTCGAGCAGACCTTCGCCCCGGAGTTCCTGAACCGGATCGACGACATCGTATTGTTCCGCACGCTGGAACTGAGCGATGTGGAGCGGATCATCGAACTGGAATTGCAAGGGCTCTTCGAACGCACGCGCCGCCTGGGCTACAAGGTGAAGATCACCGACGGAGCCAAGCGTCGCCTGGCGGCCATGGGCTACGAATCGCGCTATGGAGTCCGCTCGCTCAAACGTACGCTGATGGACAACGTCGAGGAACCGCTTTCGACGCTGATCATCGACGGCAAACTCCACGAAGGCGACACGGTCGTCGTCGAGTCGGACAAATCGCACGGCGTAAAGCTGCGGGTGGCATGACTCCCGGACGGTTCAGACCCGTCCCGTTAAAAGAGACCGGCTTGCAACCGGTCTCTGTTTTTATGTTTGCTATTTTTTAAATGATAATTCCCCGAAAGATTTTTTTTCATAAATTTGTCCGAATTTAATATTGTTTCACGACACCGACATGCGTCAGATTCTCCTGAAAGCCCTTGCGTCAGGGCTAATTATGTCCTTGTTTCCGTACGCTGCAATATCGGCGCCCCCCAAGCCGGCACATGCCGACAGTTTGCTTACGCTCTTACCGAAAACACCCGATGCCGCCGGCCGGGAACGTATATACGTCCAACTTGCCGACCTGAGCGGCGACAGCCTCGAACTGGCCGCACCCCATTGGGAAGCGGCACTCGCCGAAGCGCACAAGGCCGGGGATACCTACGGATGCAAAGATGCGCTGGACTTTCTGGTTCGCAAATTCGCCGACCGCGACACCCGGCGGGCCGAGAAATACATCGCCCTCGCAGACAGCATTCTCCCGGGTTCCCGTTACGCCCTGTTCCGTTCATCGCTTTACGCCTACTACCTCTGGAAACAGATGAACGACAACAATTCGATCGAAACGGTAACGCGTGCGCTGGAAGAACTCAAAGGCAAAAACTACGATCGGCTCACGCCCGAGGAGCGCATCGAATGGGAACTCCTGACAGGCCTGGCCATCGACTTTTCGTCGGTCACAACCGAAGCCTACGACAACATCGCCAAGGCGATCCCCTATGTGGAGCGAGCGCTGGAAAACCTCAGGAAATACCCGCTCGAAGAGCGTCTCCACCTGGAAAAGATTTGCCACGACGAACTTTCCGATCTCTATATGCTCTGCAAGGACAAGCGCGCCGAAGAGCAGATCGGGCAATGTATCGACCTGCACCGCAAATGGCTGGCGATGGACGACCGCTTCGAACGGCCCCACCGCGACACGACGGGCTACATGATGCGCGCCTATGCCAAAATGGTATACCTGCGCGACCTGATCTCCCGAGATAAGCTGAACGAGTATTACCAAAAATGCATCGGGCTGGCCCGCGCCAGAGGCGACATGGCGGAAATATACAGCACCAGCGCCCGGTATTATCAGTGTACGGGGGATTACGAACGGGCCGTGGCTTACATCGACTCGACCATAACCGTCTACAAAAGCAAAGGCATAAAAGCGGACTTAGCCCCTATCTATGCCACCCAATCCTATCTGTACGAAGAAATGGGCGATTATAAAAACGCCCTCAAAGCGGTGCGGACAACCAATAACATCCGCTTCAACGAGCGGGTAGAAGAGGCGCAGAGCAGTCTTGCCGAAATGCAGACCTTGTTCGAGGTGGGCAGGCTGGAATTCGAAAAGTCCCGGCTGACCGGCCGCATACGATTCATCGCCCTGCTTGCGGGCGGCATTCTGGTGCTGCTGCTCGTCGGCTGGAGCGTCTACCAGTACGTCATGGTTCGGCAGCTGAAGCAGATAAGGCGGCAACTGACCGATGCCAACGAAGAGATAACCCGCCAAAGCCGCCGCGCCATGGAGAGCGAAAAGATGAAAACGGCCTTCATCAACTCGATGTGTCACGAAATCCGCACGCCGCTCAACGCCATCAACGGGTTTTCGGATCTACTGCTCGAAGGCGACCACGACCACGATACCCGGCGCGAATTCCGCGAACAGATATGGGCGAGCACGACCGCGCTGACCACCCTGCTGGAAAACATGCTCGAATTGTCGAGCCTGGTCAGCTCCGAAGAGCCCTTGCCGCTCGCCGAAACCGACCTCGGCCTGCTGTGCGCCGAACGGCTGCAAATCCAGCGCGAACTTTCCCAAAACCCGTCGGTAGAGTACGTCCTCAAGGGGGGGGGTCGCGGCACTTGCGTCATCCCGACCAATGAAACCTACATGACGCGCGTGATCGACAACCTGTTGCAGAACGCCGCCAAATTCACTGCTGCGGGTTCCGTCACGGTCTGCTGCGACAAGGACGACCGCACCCGCAAACTCCGCATCCGCGTAACCGACACCGGCATAGGCATCGCCCCGGACAAGCAGGAATGGGTATTCGACCGTTTCACCAAGGTAGATTCGTTCAAACCCGGGTCGGGCATCGGCCTGTACCTCTGCCGCCTGATCGTCACCCGGCTCGGGGGCGCAATCCGCGTATGCCCCGACTACCGCGCGGGCTGCTGCATCGAAATCACGCTCCCGTACTGACCTCCGGCATGGAATCCGCCCAGAAACGGGCGGATTTTTCATCCCGGGACAGCCCGAGGATTGCAATCCGGACATAAATGGCTATCTTTGCACCCTAATCCGGAAAACCGATGTACAGTTTCTCGAAATACAAAGACCAGTACAAATCCAACCTGCGGCTGGCCCTGCCCGTCGTACTGACGCAATTGGGACAAATCCTCACGCAGGTGGCCGACAACCTGATGGTAGGCCGCTACGGCGGCGACGACCCCGTGCCGCTGGCCGCCGTATCGTTCGGCGGGGCGGTGTTCTTCATCCTTTTCATCGCCGCCATCGGCATCGCGCTGGGCATGACGCCCCTCGTGGGCGAACTCTACGCGCAGGGCGACCGCGAGAAGTCGGCCGGGCTGCTGCAAAACGGCATCCTGTTCTACACGCTGCTCGGGTTCGCGATGGCCGCCGTACAATATGCGGTCATCCCGCTCATGTACGACCTCGGCCAGCCGGTCGAGGTCGTCGACATGGCCATCCCCTACTACAAGATGCTGGTATTCAGCATGCCGTTCGTCATGCTCTTCTTCGCATTCAAGCAATTTCTCGAAGGCGTGGGCAACACCAAGGTCGAGATGGTCGTGACGATCATCGCCAACATGGCCAACATCGGCTTCAACGCGATGTTCATCTACGGCCGCTTCGGGCTCCCCGAAATGGGTGCCGAGGGTGCCGGGCTGGGTACGCTGCTCTCGCGCATCATCGCCCCGATCCTGATGATCGGCTACTTCTACAACCGCCACAAATACCGCGGCTACCTCGACGGGTTCTCGCCCCGCAACTATTCGTGGGCCACGGTGA
>ERZ857955.2293-NODE-2293-length-12744-cov-2.531957_pt1 | contig 12744 bp, 13 predicted proteins | sample MGYA00519956_ERZ857955 | MGnify/ENA primary metagenome ERZ857955 (study PRJEB31778, sample SAMEA3449378) | human gut metagenome | biome: human gut; feature: human-associated habitat; material: faeces | place: United Kingdom | collected 2010/2012 ...
GTTTCCTCGCCGCAGACGAATGCGCCGGAGCCAAGCCGGGTTTCCAGATGGAAGCTGAAGCCGGTTTCAAAGATGTTGTCGCCCAGCAGACCGTATTCCTCTGCCTTTTTGATGGCAATGTTCAGACGCTCTACGGCGATGGGATACTCAGAGCGGACGTAAATATAGCCCTGGCTGGAGCCAACCGCATAGCCTGCAATGGTCATTGCCTCGACGACGCTGAAGGGGTCGCCCTCCAGTACGCTTCGGTCCATGAATGCGCCAGGATCACCCTCGTCGGCATTGCAGCAGACATATTTGAGATCACCCTTGGCATTGGCGGTGAACTGCCACTTCAGACCGGTGGAGAAGCCTGCGCCGCCGCGACCACGAAGACCGGATGCCTTGACCTCATCGATGACCTGCTGCGGGGTCATTTCGGTGAGCACCTTGCCCAGTGCCATATAGCCGCCGGTGCCGATGTACTCGTCGATGTTCTCGGGATCAATTACGCCGCAGTTCCGCAGGGCAATCCGCTGCTGCTGACGATAGAAATTGGTGTCGGTGAGGGATTCCACCACCTTGTTGGTGCCCTCTTCCACATTGAGAAGACGCTGAACCGGGCGACCCTTGAGCAGGTGCTCCTCCACGATCTCCGCCACGTCCTCCACATGAACCATAATATAATGTGTACCGTCGGGATAGATGACCACGTTGGGACCCTTGGCACAAAGACCCAGACAGCCGGTTTTAACCACACGGATCTCCTGATCCAGACCAAACTTTTTCAGCTGGGCTTCAAATTCCTCTGCAAGTCCGTTTGCATTGGCAGCAGCGCAGCCGGTGCCGGTACATACCAGAATATGTGCGCGATAGTACGCCATGAATGCTCCTCCTTTACTCCGCAGCGCCGATGGTGTATTCCGTTACCACCTGCTTGTTGACCAGATGCTGTGCCACGATCTGAGGAACCTTTTTTGGGTTCATCTTCACATAGGTGACCTTTTCCTGACCGGGAACATAGACCTCCACAATGGGCTCCAGCCGGCAGACGCCGATGCAGCCGGTCTGAGTGACCTGGACGTTTTTCAGTCCACGCTTGTTGATTTCCTCCACAAAGGCGTTCAGCACAGGACGGGCGCCTGCTGCAATGCCGCAGGTAGCCATGCCAACCACCACGCGGATGGTATCGGCGTTTTCACTGCGGAGGTTCATTTTATCCTGCATCTGCTCCCGCAGTGCTTTAAGTTCTTCCAAAGACTTCATGCCGCTCCTCCTTTACATATACTTCTTGAGGATGTCGCCCACCATATCGGGGGTCAGACGACCGTAAACATCATCGTCCACCATCATGACCGGTGCAAGACCGCAGGCACCTACGCAGCGGGTGGCATCTACGGAGAACTTTCCGTCAGGTGTGATGGAGCCGGACTTGCAGCCCAGCATGGCTTCGATCTTGTCGAGAATCAGCTGGGAGTTTTTCACGTAGCAAGCGGTGCCGAGACATACGCTGACCCGATGCTGCCCCTTGGGATTCAGGGTGAACAGGGAATAGAAGGTGGCAATGCCGTAAACCTCGGACAGGGGAATATTCAGCCCGTTGGCAATCATTTTCTGCACCTCAATGGGCAGATAGCCATAAATATTCTGGGCTGCCTGCATGACAGGCATGGTGCCGCCCTGCACATCTTTATACTGAGAGATGACGTCGCGCAGCTGAGCTTCTTGCTCCGGTGTGCCCGAAAATGCAACCAACGTTTTCTTATTTGGCATATTGTTTCGCTCCTTTGAAGGGATTTCCATGGGAAAATGGATGGTATCCGTATTATATAGTCGATTCTTTACCACGTCAAGAATCGTTATTTTCTTCACAAAAAAGGACGTTTTTGTCCGATATGATGCAAAAATAGGACGATTTTCTGGAAAAGTCAGCCAGATAAAAAGAACGCGAAAACAGAAGCGGGAAGAAAGCTATTTCGCAGGATGATGCAGCGAATCATGCAAAATTTCAGCACGAAATCATGGAAAAATCGGCGGGTAATACAAACCTAACCGGCGGGGCTTGACAGTGAAACGAAATTCTGCTAAAAAAGTAGGGAATAAACCCGGACGGAGGTAGGTTTTTATGCAGCTGACCCAGCAGGAGATTGTGGTACTGCGAAAAACATTCTTGTTTCATCGGCTGACCCCAGCTGCTTATGTGAAGCTGTCGGAGCAGAATTTCCATGGTGCATTTCGGGCGGAAATTCGCGCCGAAGGACAGCTGGAATATCCTTCGGAGGACCGGAATTATCTGTGTGTGGTCATTGCCGGAGAACTACTGGAGCTGCGGGAGCCCACGTTTCAAAACCGTTCGCTGGGGGAAGCCAGCGTCATCGGCGTGATGGATTTGTTCAGCAAAGAGCGCGGTCCAAGAGATGAAATCGTGGCAAAGATAAGAAGTCGGGTGGTGTTTTTCACTGCCCAGCAGCTTCGGGAGCTGTTTGACGCCTATCCCGGGATGATGATGCGGTATATCAATTTTCTGACGGCTCGGACCCAGGAGCTTCGCTGGGAGTATCTTATGGCGGCAACCCCGTCGGCACTGGACCGGGTGCGGAAATACTGTGCGTCGCAGATGGGTGAAAGCGGCGTGATTGCCCTGCCCCGTTCCATGTCGACGCTGGCAGGACGGCTGCATATGAGCCGGTCTACCTTATATCGGTGCTTCGATCAGCTGGAGCGGGATGGCGTACTCCGGCGGCAGGGAAAAGACTTGGAAATTCTCAGCCCCCAGCGGCTGGCAGAAAGGACGGCGGAACCATGCGGCTGATTGCGCCAAAGGATCCCGGTGTGGCAACCGAGCAGCGGATGGCAACCCATTTTTCCTCACGGGGTCAGTCCTTCCGCTATCCCGATGACCTGGTGGCGGAGCATACCATGGAAATCTACCTCAATGACACGCCGGCGTATGAGGTGGTGTGCAGTCCCACGGATTTGCCGGAGCTGGTGCTGGGACGGCTGCTGTCGGATGGCGTGATTCAGAACACCGATGAGGTCGAGCTGCTGTATCTCTGTGAAAACGGACTGCGGGCAAAGGTATATCTGCCGGGCTGGGAGCCGGTGGACGGTCAGCCGGCGGTGGAGCAGGTGAGCACCTGCTGTACCGGCAACCGAACCATTGCCGATCTGTTTCGGAATCAGACCCCGCCGGAGCATTTGAAGCCCATTGCCTATGAGCAGCGGTGGATTTTCCGCCTGGCGGAGGCAATGAAGGAGGATTTGCCCCTGTATGCCGCCACCCATGGCACCCATAGCTGCCTGCTGATGCACAAGGGCGAGATCCTGCGCCGGGCAGAGGATATCGGACGGCACAATGCCCTGGACAAGGTTCTGGGCTGGGCGCTGATGCACGGAATTCCGCTGGAGGAATGCATTGTGTACACCAGCGGACGAATTCCGGTGGATATGGTGATGAAGGTTATCCGGGCAGGTGTGCCGGTGCTTGCCAGCAAGGCAATGCCAACCCGGGAATCGGTGCTGCTGGCGGAGGAATTTGGACTGAGCCTGATTGGCGCTGCCAGAAAGGACAGCATGGTTGTGTTTTGAAGACAGGAAAAGCCCCTCGGCTGTGAGTGATAGGTACACAGTCGAGGGGCTATTTTTATAGTTACGAAGAGGGGCGAACGGCATGTACCGCGGCAAGGATCTTTTCCCGGTCCTTATAGCCGTCTGTTTCCACGCCGCTGGACAGATCTACCCCCCAGGGGGAAAGTTGCGATACAGCCTGTTGGAGGTTGTCCGGACTCAGTCCGCCTGCAAGAATATAGGGACGGGTGACACTGCTTAAATGGGCCCAGTCAAAGGTTTTTCCGGTGCCGCCGGAGCCGTTGTCCAGAAGAATATAGTCGGCAGAGGAGGCTTCGGCACGCGCTGCATCCTCCGGGCAGGTGATCTTAAATGCCTGAATGATGGGAACCTGAATGTGCTGACCCAGGACGGCGATATAGGCTTCGTCCTCCTGTCCATGGAGCTGCACATAGGAAAGGGTTCCATCCTGTACCAGCGCTGTGATTTCTTCTATGGGCGCGTTTACAAACACACCCACGGGCTTTATCTCCGGAGACAGAGCCTTTACCAGCTGCCGAACGGTGTCCGGACTGACATTGCGCCTGCTCTTTGGGACGTTGATGATGAAGCCGCAGAAATCCGGCTTGGCTTCGTTGACATATTCAATATCACAGGGGCGGCTTAGCCCGCAAATCTTGATTTTGCTCATGCGATGATTCCTCCTCTCAGCTGGGACAGCATGGCTTTTTTATCCGGAGCACGCATCAGAGTTTCGCCGATCAGAACGGCATTGGTGCCGTTGTCATAGAGCTTCTGAATGTCCTCGTGGGTTTGGATGCCGCTTTCCGATACAAACAGAACCTCCGGCGGCGCCAATTTGCGAAGCCGCAGGGAGTTATTCACGTCCACGGTAAAGGTGCGCAGATCCCGGTTGTTGACGCCAATGATGCTTGCACCTGCGGAGAGGGCACGATTTAGCTCCGTTTCGTCGTGGGCTTCCACCAGTGCGGACAGTCCCAGACTGCGGGCAAGGGCAAGGTAGTCCTTCAGCTGACTGTCCTCTAAAATGGCGCAGATCAGCAGCACTGCCGATGCCCCCAGCACCTTTGCGCCGTAGATCATATAGTCGTCCACAGTAAAGTCCTTCCGCAGCACCGGAATGCTGACGGTCTGCGCGATTTCCTTCAGATATTGATCGCTGCCCTGAAACCAATATGGCTCCGTGAGGCAGGAGATGGCAGCAGCGCCTGCCGCCTGATACGCTTTGGCAATGTCCAGATAGGGGAAATCCGGCGCAATGAGCCCCTTGGATGGAGATGCTTTTTTTACCTCGCAGATAAAGCCCATGCCCGGAGCAGAAAGTGCCTGCTGAAAGGGAAAGTCTCCGGTGTTCTCCATGGCTTCCGCCTGTGCCCGCAGCTGGGAAAGGGAAAGAATTTTTCGCTCTTCCGCCACCCGCTGCCGGGTTTTCTCTGCAATTTCGGATAAAATACTCACCGGTTGCTCGCCTCCACAAATTCCTGGAGCTTTTCATAGGCTTTTCCGCTGTCAATGAGATATTCTGCCAGACGAACGCCCTCCTCCAGGTTCTTTGCGCTGCCTGCAATATATAGCGCGGCACCGGCGTTCAGGCAGACGGCGTTGCGCTTGGGACCCCTGTCTTTGCCCTGGAGAATGTTCCGGGTAATCTGGGCGTTTTCCTCGGGGGTGCCGCCCACCAGATCGGACTTCCGGCAGCGGGGATAACCAAACTGCTCCGGGGTAATTTCATAGAGCGTCGTGCTGCCATCCTGAATTTCGCAGATTGCGGTGGGCGCGCTGGCGGAGATTTCATCCAGCTTGTCGGTGCCATAGACCACCATGCCCCGGCGGATGCCCAGATTCTCCATGACCTTGGCATAGGGCTCCAGCAGACTCCGGTCATACACGCCCATCACGCCCATGGTGGGTGCTGCGGGATTGGTAATGGGACCGAGAATGTTGAATACCGTCCGAATTCCAAGCTCCTTCCGAACGGGACCCACATATTTCATGGCGCTGTGATAGGTCTGGGCGAACAGAAAGCAGATGCCCACCTCCTCCAGAAGCTCCCGGCACTTTTCCGGGGGGAGGGAAATGTTGACGCCCAGGGCTTCCAGTACGTCAGCTGCACCGGATTTGGAGGAAGCAGCGCGATTGCCGTGCTTTGCCACCGGAACGCCGCCTGCGGCAATGACCATGGCGGAGGTGGAGGAGATGTTAAAGGTATTTGCGCCGTCTCCGCCGGTGCCTACGATCTCTAATACGTCCATATCGTGGGGAACCTTGGTGGCATGGGCACGCATGGCATAGGCGGAGCCGCTGATTTCGTCGGTGGTTTCGCCCTTCATGGACAGTGCGGTGAGATAGGAGGAAATCAGGGTGGGGCTGACCTTGCCGTCCATAATTTCGTCCATCACCTGTCGGGCTTCCTCATAGCTCAGGTTTTCCTTGTTCATCAGCTTTGCAATGGCTTCCTTAATCATGATGATTTCCTCCAATCATTGTAAAAAAGTTTTGAATGATTTGACCGCCCTGGGGCGTCAAGATGGACTCCGGGTGGAACTGCACCCCGAAAATGGGCTTTTTCGTATGCTCAACCGCCATGACCTCGCCGTCCTCGGTGCGAGCGGAAACCATCAGGCAGTCCGGCAGCAGCGCTTCCGGTGCGGCAAGGGAATGATACCGGGCGGCAGTAAAAGGCTCCATCCCCTGAAACAGCCGGGATGCCGGATCCGGAATCACCAGCGACGACTTTCCGTGCATCAATTCCTTTGCATAGGTGACGGTGCCGCCGAACGTTTGGCAAATCGCCTGATGTCCCAGGCAGACCCCGAAAATGGGCTTGTTGAGCGTTGCAATCACGTCCAGGCAGATGCCAGCATCCTCTGGGCGTCCGGGACCCGGAGATAAAAACACGGCTTCGGGATTCATGGTTCGGATTTCTTCCAGCGTGATTTCCCGGTTCCGCACCACCTGAATGTCCGGACGGAAGGAGCCGATGAGCTGATAGAGATTGTAGACAAAGCTGTCGTAATTATCGATGAGCAGAATCATTGGAGGCCTCCTTCCGCTTCCTCAATGGCAGCCACCACTGCGCGAGCTTTATTTCTGCACTCCAGATATTCCGTCTCCGGTACGCTGTCATAGACAATTCCCGCACCGGACTGCACGCAGACCACACCGTTTTTCTTATAAGCAAGCCGGATGGAAATGCACACATCCAGATTTCCGGTAAAATCCAGATATCCAATGGCACCACCATAAATGCCCCGTGGTCGCTGCTCCAGCTCCTGAATGATCTGGCAGGCACGGAGCTTTGGGGCACCGGACAGGGTGCCGGCAGGGAGAATGGCGTCCACTGCATCCACGGCGTCCTTGTCCGCTGCAATCTCTCCTGATACCGTGGAGCCGATGTGCATCACATGGGAATAGCGCTCAATGGACATGTATTTTTCCACCGTTACGCTGCCCAGCTTGCTGATTTTGCCCAAATCGTTTCGTCCCAGATCCACCAGCATATTGTGTTCCGCCTTTTCCTTTTCGTCGGCTAAGAGCTCCTGCTCCAGACGCGTGTCTTCTTCCGGCGTTGCACCACGAGGACGGGTGCCGGCAAGGGGAAAGGTGTGAAGGATACCGTCCTGAAGCTTTGCCAACGTTTCCGGAGAGGCACCGGAGACTTCGATATCATCGCTGGAGAAATAGAACATGTAGGGGGAGGGGTTGGTAGTACGGAGGACCCGATAGACGTCAAACAGGCTGCCCTCTGCCTGAGCTTCCATGGGATTGGACAGGACCACCTGAAAGATATCGCCCTCATGGATATAATGCCGGGCTTTTTCCACCATGCCCATATATTTTTCCTTGGAGAAGCATAGCTCCAGGGGGAATTTCAGCTTTAGCGGACGGAACACTGCCTTGGCACCAGAGGTAAGCAGCTGCTCCATTTCCAAAAGCTCCTGCTGGGCTGCGGCATAGCCGGATGCCGGATCAGCGGTATCAATTCCGGCGATTAGAATCAGCTTTTGGCGGTAGTTATCGAATACGATCACCCGGTCAAAGAGCATGAGATCCATGTCCCGAAAATCGCTGGACGATTGAGCTGCGGTTTTCAGACTGGGCTCGGCATACTGGATATAGTCGTAGGAGAAATAGCCTACCAATCCACCGGTAAAGGGAGGCAGCCCGTCCAGCTTGGGGCTCTTATAATCCTTGAGAATTTGGCGGATGATCTCACCGGGATGCTCGACCCCATGGGTTTCCACTGTGGGATGTTCGCCTTCAGGATGATGCACCAGCCGAACGGTGCCGGATTGACAGGTTACCTCCAGCGTTGGTGCATAGCCCAGGAAGGAATAGCGCCCCCAGGTGCTTTGATTTTCTGCGCTTTCCAGCATATAGCAGTGACGGGAGGCGGCACGCAGGGTGCGCATGACCTCGATGGGGGTAAAGCGGTCAGCGTACAGCTCATGGCACAGGGGAATTCTGCGATAGTCAGAGCTCAGCGCCAGAACCTGGTCATAGGATGGATACATACAGGGACCTCCTTTGGGGACAAAATAAAAATCCCGTCCCCGACATAAAAATGTCAAGGACGGGAAAACCCGCGGTGCCACCTTGATTCACGGAATACAATGCTCCCGTGCCCTTAGCGAGATACCAACATATCTCCGGCAACTGACGTATGCCCACACGTCAACCATACTGGGATTCTTATGAATCGGTTCCGATTGCCCTCGGCGGCCCATTGTGACAGCCTGCGTTCCGTCCGGATTCCACCATCCCGGACTCTCTGAGGGGGCAACAGCTGCCTTTACTTCCGCTTCAACGGTTTCATTTTCATTTGTTGGGGCGATTATACACCGGCAGAATCCTACTGTCAAGAGGGAATTTGAAATAAGTTTGTCAATTTAACGTGATATCACAAAAATGCAAAAAAGTACTTGACAAACGAAAATTCCGGCGCTATAATCTGGGACAATATCAAGCAAAACTGACGACTGAAAAGAGTAGCCCCGAAGGTACACGCATAGAGAGCCGCGGACGGTGGAAGCGCGGCGGTAAGCCCCGGTGTGAATGGATTCAGGAGGGTGGGAAGAACGGAGAGATTCCTAGTAATGCCCAACGGTTTGGCGGTCCGTTATCACTGCCGGCGTATGTTTGTACGCATAGAGGTGGGCGCATTGGCGTCAATTTAGGTGGTACCGCAGAAGTGTAAGACTTTTGTCCTAAGAAATTAGGACAAAGGTCTTTTTTGTTACCCAAAGGAGGAAATCATAATGAGCAAAGGACGATTTGGACAGTTTGGCGGACAGTATGCGCCGGAAACCATGATGGCGGCACTGGAGGAGCTGGAGCAGGCTTACAACCATTTTAAGGAGGACCCGGAATTCAACCGGGAGCTGCAATTCCTGCTCCGGGAATATGCAGGCAGACCCTCGGGGCTTTACTATGCCGAAAAAATGACGAAGGATCTGGGCGGCGCAAAAATCTATCTCAAGCGGGAGGACCTGAACCATACCGGCGCCCACAAGATCAACAATGCCCTGGGGCAGGTGCTTTTGGCGAAGAAAATGGGCAAAACCCGTGTGATTGCAGAGACGGGAGCGGGACAGCACGGCGTTGCCACTGCCACTGCCGCAGCGCTGTTGGGGCTGGAGTGCGAGGTGTTCATGGGAGAGGAGGACACCAAGCGTCAGGCATTGAACGTTTTCCGCATGGAGCTGCTGGGCGCAAAGGTCCATCCGGTGATGAGCGGCACCAGAACGCTAAAGGATGCAGTGAACGAAACCATGCGGGAGTGGGTTACGAGAATTTCCGACACCCATTATGTGATTGGCTCCTGCATGGGACCTCATCCGTTCCCTGTGATTGTCCGGGATTTCCAGAAGGTCATCGGTGAGGAAATCCGGGAGCAGTGCATAGAGAAGGAAGGACGGCTGCCGGACGCAGTGGTTGCCTGTGTGGGCGGCGGCAGCAATGCCATTGGAACGTTTTATGACTTTATCCGGGAGCCCTCGGTGAGTTTGATCGGCTGTGAGGCGGCAGGACGGGGGATTGACACCTTTGAAACTGCCGCTACGGTGGCAACGGGTCGGGTTGGCATTTTCCACGGAATGAAGTCCCTGTTCTGCCAGGACAAATACGGTCAGATTGCACCGGTGTATTCCATCTCTGCGGGATTGGATTATCCCGGAATCGGACCTGAACATGCTGATCTGTTTAAGAGAAAAAGAGCAGAATATATGCCTATAACTGATGAGGAAGCTGTATGTGCATTTGAATATCTTTCAAGAACAGAAGGTATCATTCCCGCTATTGAATCTGCACATGCAGTAGCTGCCGCAATGAAAATTGCTCCTTCAATGAATAAGGATCAAGTTATGGTTATAAATTTATCAGGACGAGGAGATAAAGACGTTTATCAGGTTGCAAGATACAGAGGGGTGAAATTAAATGAACAGGATTGATAAAAAACTTCAACAGTTAAAAGCAGAAAACAAAAAAGCTCTTATTACTTATGTTACATGCGGAGATGGCGGCTATGATACGACTGAATCTGCCGTTTTGAAAATGGCTGAAAACGGCGCTGATATTATTGAACTGGGCGTACCGTTTTCCGATCCGATCGCTGAAGGGCCGGTTATACAGGCTGCAAGCGAACGTGCATTAAAAAACGATACTACGTTAAAAGGAATCTTTGAGATGGTTAAGCGTCTCAGAAGTAAAACAAATATTCCTTTGCTTCTTATGATGTATGTCAATTCAATTTTTCGTTTCGGTACTGAAAAATTCTTTACAATGTGTGAAGATACAGGCATTGACGGTGTTATAGTACCAGATCTTCCATTTGAAGAAAAAGAAGAAATTCAAGAATCAGCTGATAAGCACAGTATTATTAACATAAGTCTTATTACCCCCACATCAACTGACAGAATAAGTATGATTGCAAAAGAAGCTAAAGGATTCGTTTATTGTGTTTCGTCAACCGGTGTTACAGGTATGCGTTCGGGATTTACTACAGATTTTAACCAATTTATAGGTGAAATTAAAAAGCATACTGATACGCCATGTGCTATAGGATTTGGTATTTCAGGTCCGGAACAAGCAAAAAATCTCAAGCAATATTGTGATGGCGTAATTGTAGGAAGCGCTATTGTAAATATAATTGGAAAAAATGGCAAAGATTCTGCCGAAATGGTAGGTAAATTTACAAACAATTTAAGAACTGCGCTTGATGAGTAAGGATGTGTTATTATGGGAACAAGTGCGTCTGAAATATTTGATTTGAGAAACTTTTATTATTATAAGTGCGGAAATATTTTTAGCGGAAGTCTTAATAATTTCAATTACAAAATTATTCCCAAAGAGAATGAATTAACTGTTCTTATATGGCACGGTATGTTGTGCTCCGAACTAGCAAAAATTGAAATTGAAAAAAACTTTCCTCTTGATGAAGATGGATTTGCTAATATGATTCAATGGCTGGAATCCGAATATAAAAAACAAATATAAAAATAACCGTTTATGTTGAAATTACATAAACGGTCATTTTGCCGCGATATCTTTCGTTTTAAATAAAGTCTTTAATATACCTACAGTCCTCTGATGCGGGAACATATTTTAAGCTTGGAATATCCATTTCGCATTTTTAATGCAAAATGATTTTATGATGAATTTGTCCGACGTCGAAAAATTTTTTAGTATGAAAAAAATACTTGACAAATATACCACAACAGTTTATAATATTCATAAACTATTTTTTAGGGAGATGAGAAAAAGGCTATGGACGATGACAATGGCGATAATAATAACGAATACCGCATTTTTATTTATATGTTTACATCAGGCATGATCCGCTATCTTCGGGAATAGGTGGATTGTGCCTTTTTGTGTTTAAAATATATTAAATAAGGAGATCATTATGAATCAAATAATTTTACAGATAATTCTTATTGCGCTGAATGCGGTGTTTGCGGCTACCGAGATAGCCGTTATTTCATTAAACGATCAAAAGCTCGAAAAAATGGCGGAAAGCGGCGACAAACGCGCCAAAAGACTCGTTAATCTTACCTCACAACCGTCAAAATTTCTCTCTACTATTCAAGTAGCGATAACTCTTTCGGGCTTTCTAGGAAGTGCCTTTGCGGCGGATAATTTCTCTGCTTCCCTCACAAAGCTCATTATGAAAACGGGTATAGGCATACCCGAAAAGACCTTGGACACTATATCGCTCATTGTAATAACCCTGTTGCTGTCTTACTTCACGATAATCTTGGGAGAGCTTGTTCCAAAACGTGTCGCCATGAAAAATTCCGAAAAACTTGCGCTCGCCATATCAGGAATAATTTCGTTCGTTTCAAAGATATTCTCGCCTATAGTATGGCTGCTCTCAGTATCGACTAACCTTGTACTGAAGCTTCTCGGTATAGATCCCGACAACAACGACAACGAAGTGACCGAGGAAGAAATACGCATGATGCTCGATCAAGGCAGAGAAACGGGCACTATCGACGAGAGCGAAAAAGAATTCATAGATAATGTTTTCGATTTCGACGACACTCAGGTAGACACCGTTTTCACCCACCGCAAAAAAGTCGATTTCATATCCACCCGCGACGATCCCAAAATCTGGAAGGAAACAATTTATAAAGAATGCCACAGCAAATATCCCGTATGCGGAGATAATTTCGATGATATCATAGGAGTTCTTGATGCTAAGAAATACTTCCGTCTCGAAAACAAGAATCGCGAGAACATTATGAACGAATGCGTCAGTTCTGCGTATTTCGTGCCGGAAACAATAAGTGCAGACGTACTTTTCAAGAATATGAAGGAAAGCGGCAACCATTTTGCCATAGTACTAGATGAATACGGCGGTATGTGCGGAGTAGTGACAATGACCGACCTAATAGAAGAACTAGTGGGAGATATCAACTTATAAGCGGATTTTTTACGAGGCGATGTACTTCCTTTGCAAAACAACGAAAAGGTAACCTGATGTTTAGAAACTCGCTCGGGCAAATATAGTATAATTACATAATAATGGAATAGCTGTATTATAAATTCATTTGACGATAAGAAAGATCTGTAAATCCTTTAGATAAGTATAATTTTTTTGCACCCATATTTGATTCTGTTATTTCCAAACGAAAACGTGCGGCGTTATCTTTATACTTATCAATAACAAAATCAATA
>ERZ857955.2295-NODE-2295-length-12738-cov-3.487582_pt1 | contig 12738 bp, 7 predicted proteins | sample MGYA00519956_ERZ857955 | MGnify/ENA primary metagenome ERZ857955 (study PRJEB31778, sample SAMEA3449378) | human gut metagenome | biome: human gut; feature: human-associated habitat; material: faeces | place: United Kingdom | collected 2010/2012 ...
TATGAATACCTTATTTTGGTTTGCAGGTAGTATCCTTATTGCTACCAATTTAAGGGTTTTTTTACAAACTATTGCTCAAAATAAGTGCAGTATTAATAATGCAGCAGTTATAATGTTATTAGAACCTATATGGACTCTGGTTTTAAGCATATTTTTTTTAGGTGAAATATTTTCGTTCATAAAAAATGAGGATATATTCGATTGTGAGTTCACGTATGTGAGCCACGAAAAACAGTCGCTCGGTGTTGCGATTGAGGGTATGAACCATACTTCGCAAATTGTAAATGCCTATTCGATTACAGACGAAGAAACAGCCGAAATTTGTAAACTTCCGATATGCGACAGTCAAATGTATTCGGACAGCATTTATAAAAATAAGTACGGAATGATTTTTATAAGTATTTTGACTGACGCTAATCTCGGCGTGTATCGAAATAAAAACAACGGTGCTGTTTTTGCGTTTGGTGAGTATATTTATCCGCTTACCGACAAGGCTATGTGGAAAAAGTATATTAATAAAGAAGTTTATACCGCAAATTGTGATTTTAAAGAAAAGGATTTGCAGAAGATTGCGGAAGAATATGAATTTTTGGGCAGACTTACACCAAAGCAGACGGTGGAAAATCTGCGGTTTATCTATGAGCATATTAAATCCGATACGGAACTTGTTATTTTGCTTGGCTGCGAACGTGAGTACAAGGATAATAAGCTGGAGGCTTGGGTGAACAGGCACAATGATCACAAGGAATATAATGCGGCGGTACGGAAAGAATTTGACGGCTGCAAAAATGTGACGTTGTTTGACGTGAATGAATATATAACGTCGGACGATGATTTTAACGACAGTGTAAACCATTATAAAAAACGTGTGTATTACTTGATGGCACAAAAATTTACCGAAATGATAAATGCTCATGCAAACGCAGATGTAGCAAAGCAAACGTCAAAAGCAAAACTTGCTTATTTAACATTAAAACAAAAAATTAAAAAGATTGTTAAACCAAACGGTTAAATTTTATATTGACAAAACAGTTGCATTAGAATAAAATTAAACTATTGATTAAAATAATTTGGGAGATTATAAATGAGTATACGAAAGGTAACTATATGCTTGGCGGTGATTCTTTTCATATCTGCCACCGTACTTGCATTTACATCTAATAAACGTGCAGAAAAAAAGGCTGAAAAAGAATATACGCCTACCGTACAGACGGTCACAATGACGGCTGTCGGCGACTGTACGTTGGCAACTGACATAAACGCAGACCCAAACGGCAGCTTTAAATCGGTTGCCGAGTCTTTAAACGGCGATTATTCATATTTCTTTAAAAATGTTTCACCGATATTTTCGGAGGACGATTTAACTATCGTAAATTTTGAGGGTACTTTGTCAAATCAAGGAACAAGACAGGATAAGCAGTTTGCTTTCAGGGGTAAGCCTGAATATGTGCAGATACTTACATCGTCAAGTGTTGAGGCGGCAAACCTTGCAAATAACCACAGTGCCGATTACGGTGACGTAAGTCTTTCGGACACGATAAAATATTTGAATGAGGCCGGTGTCTCCAATTTTATAGGTACGAATACCGCGATAAGAGATGTAAACGGAATATCGGTCGGACTTGTCGGAATTGACGCACTTGACGAAACAGAGGCGGCAAAACTTGAAAATGTTATCGGTTCGGTTAAAAGTCTTGGTGCACAGCTTGTTATAGTAAGTATTCACTGGGGCGAAGAAAAGGCTACCGCTCCGAACGATACACAAACAGAGCTTGCACACAAGGCGATTGACGCAGGTGCAGACCTTGTTTTGGGAACACACCCTCACGTTTTGCAGGGTATTGAAAAATACAACGGTAAATATATAGCGTACAGCTTGGGTAACTTCTGCTTCGGCGGTAACAATAACCCGGCGGACAAGGACACAGTTATATACAGACAGACATTTACGTTTGTTGACGGGGTTATGCAGGAGGACGATAATATGACGCTTATTCCCGCAACAATTTCGGGTCATGATGAGTATAACGACTATCAGCCGGCAATAGCTGAGGGTGACAGAAAGACTCAAATAGAGAATAAGTTGATTGAATATTCGACACCGCTCGGACTTTCTACGCTTAATTTCAGATAATTTGTTTTTACTATTGACAAATGGCAGTAAAGTTTAGTATAATATAACACAGATTAGATGAGATTAGAACAGACAGAGCATATTTTAATATGATTTTTATGCCTCTTGGACTTATCTGTCTGAGAGGTTTTTCTGTTTTTTCTTGCAAAAAAGAAAGGAAGATGTAAAATGAAAAATTTAAAGAAGATTATTGCAATGGGACTAACAGCCGCACTATGTGCCGTTTCTTTGGCAGGTTGCGGAGGCTCGCAAATCGGCGGTGCTGACGGCGAAACAGACGTAAATATTTCGGATACATACAAAATCGGTGTGCTTCAATACGCAGACCACCCGTCGCTTGATAACTGCCGTGAGGGCTTTAAGCAGGGACTTGATTCAGAGGGTATCAAGTATGATATTACAGAATCGTCTGCAAAGGGTGACGACTCAACAAATACACAAATCGCACAGCAATTTGTTTCACAAGGTATGGACCTTGTATGCGGTATCGCAACACCGTCTGCACAGGCTTGCTACAATGCGGCTTATGAGGCAAAAATTCCTGTAATTTTTAACGCAGTTTCAGACCCTGTTGCCGCAAAGCTTGCAGAAAGCGATACACAGGCAATGGACGGAATTACAGGTGTAAGCGATATGTTGCCTGTTGACGAACAGTTAAAGCTTATCCGTGAAATGTTGCCTGACGCAAAGAAAATCGGTATACTTTATACAACAAGTGAAGCAAATTCTGTTTCTACAATAGAAACATATAAGGAAAAAGTAGGCGAATACGGTTTTGAACTTGTTGAAAAGGGTATTACAAATGCCGCTGAAATTCCACAGGCAGTAGACCTTTTGGTAAGCGAAGTTGACTGTATCTCAAATATGACAGACAACACAGTTGTTGAAAACTTGCCTATACTTCTTGAAAAGGCAACTGCTAAAAACATTCCTGTATTCGGCAGTGAAGAAGAACAAGTAGGAAACGGCTGTATCGCGTCAGCCGGTATCGACTACATTGAACTTGGTAAAAAAGCAGGCGTTATGGCTGCAAGAGTGCTAAAGGGTGAGGACATTAAGAATATCCCTTACGAAACTCTTACAGAAAGTAAAATTACTATCAACACTGACGCCGCAGAAAAAATCGGAGTAACAATACCGCAGTCAATCACAGACAGAGCTGAGGTCAAAAACGCTCCGTCTGAATCATGATTGAAGGACTGATAGTCGGAATACTTGAGCAGGGACTGATATATGGAATAATGGCTATGGGTGTGTATATCACCTATACCATTCTTGATTTCCCCGATTTGTCTGTAGACGGTACGTTCCCTCTCGGAATAGCTATATGCTTTGTGATGATTAATAACGGTCTTAATCCGTGGCTTGCATTGCTTGCGGCATTTGCCGCAGGGTGCATAGCCGGTATGTTTACGGGAATTTTCAACGTAAAACTCAGAATACGCAATCTTCTTTGTGGTATTCTTACTATGACGGCTCTTTATTCGATAAATTACGGAATAGTCGGAAAAGCGTCGGATTTCCTAAGTATGGATACAACGACTATTTTCTCACAGACAGCTTTCCTTTTCGGAAACGGTCACTTTGCATTGTACTCTAAACTTGTGGTTATCCTTGTGATTACGCTTATCGCAAAGTTTGCACTTGATTGGTATATGCGTACAAAGTCGGGATTTCTTCTAAGAAGTGTCGGCGATAATGAGGGGCTTGTAATCACGCTTGCACAAAATCCCGGAACGATTAAAATTATCGGTCTTGCGATTGCAAACGGACTTGTTTCGCTTGCCGGTGCGGTGTACTGCCAATACGGCAAAGCGTTTAACGTGGCTTCCGGTACGGGTACTGTTGTTATGGGTCTTGCCGCCGTTATTATCGGCTCGACTATATTTAAGAAAATTAAATTCCTTAGAATTACAACAGGCGTGCTTTTCGGTATGATTATTTATAAGGCTTGTATTTCAATCGCACTTGCCGCAGGCTTGCGTTCACAGGATACAAACCTTATGATTACGATTTTGTTTATTGCAACACTTTGCGTAGACGAATTTTTGCTTAAAAAGAAGAAAGTTGGGGTGAAGAAAAATGCTTGAACTTTCTCACATTTATAAAACTTTTAATCAAGGAACTATTGATGAAAAGGTACTTTTTTCGGACTTTAACATAACTGTAAACGACGGCGATTTTGTCGGAGTTATCGGTTCAAACGGTTCGGGAAAAACGACTATGTTAAACGTCATTTCGGGCGATATGCCGATTGACAGCGGAAGTGTTTTGCTTGACGGTAAGGAGCTTAATAAGCTGAAAAACTTTAAACGTGCTCAGAGAATAGGCAGAGTTTTTCAAAATCCCGCAATGGGAACCTGTCCGTCAATGACGATATGGGAAAACCTGTCTATCGCAGATAATAAGGGTAAGAATTTCGGACTTTCGTTTGGACTTAACCGTCAGAGAAAAGACTTTTACCGTTCACAGCTTGAACTTTTGGGTATGGGACTTGAAAACAGACTTTCAACTCTTGCAGGCTCACTTTCGGGTGGTCAAAGACAGGCACTTGCACTTATTATGGCGACTATGATCAGACCTGATTTGTTGCTTTTGGACGAACATACAGCCGCACTTGACCCTAAATCTTCTGATACGGTTATGATGCTTACGGATAAGATTGTTCATGAAAAGAACATAACAACCATTATGGTAACGCATAATCTTCGTCACGCGGTTGAGCATGGCACAAGAACTGTTATGATGCATAACGGCGAGGCTATTATGGATGTTTCGGGTGCGGAAAAAGAAAATAAGACGATAAATGACTACTTGACAGTGTTTAACGAAATAAGTATCGAATGTGGAAATTAGCCTAAAAGCTGAATTTGAGAGTGTTCAAATTCAGCTTTTTTAGTATAAAAATCAGCAAATATTTCATTCTCTTCTTGAATTTTTATTCATTAAAGTTTATAATGAAAAAAGAGGCTTAAGAGAGATATTGGAGCGATTTGGAGTAAGGGAGAAAAAACTATGTTAAAAAAATTAACCGCATTTTTGACGGCAGCTATAATGGTTACATCAGTTGCGTCAATATCGGTGTTGACGTCATATGCCGACACAAATTCAACTATTGAAAAACGAGTAATGGAAAAACTTGATCGAGGCACTGTTGCCGTTAAAAAAAATGACGGTGTGTATTTGTCGTGGCGACTTTTGGGTACGGAAAGTCTTACAAATCAAGCATTTGATATATACCGTGACAGTGAAAAAATATACACAACAGGCGAACACGATGCAACTTGCTATACCGATTCAAAAGGCACGGCGGATAACAAGTATACAGTTGTGCCGAAAGGTGAGGCAATAGACAAAACAGAGGCGGTTGATGTTTGGACAACAAACACAACATATAAAGGTCGTTCTGTGGCATATAAAGACATTGCGTTTAAAGTTCCTGACGGAGGAAAGACGCCGACAGATGAAGAATATACATATACCGCAAACGATATGAGTGTGGGCGACCTTGACGGTGACGGAGAATATGAATACATCGTAAAATGGGACCCGTCTAATTCAAAGGATAATTCCGTTAAGGGTTATACGGGCAATGTGTACTTGGACGCATATGAGCTTGACGGCACTCTTCTTTGGAGAATAGATTTGGGAGTTAATATCCGCGCGGGTGCGCACTATACTCAATATATGGTCTATGATTTTGACGGTGACGGTAAGTCGGAAGTCATATTAAAAACAGCACCGGGCTCAAAAGACGGTGAGGGTAATTATGTCTCAAAAGCAGGAAAGAATATAACCAAGGGTGACGATAAAAAAGATTGCAGAAATTCATCCGGTTTGCTTATGGGCAAGGATGGCGGACCGGAGTATTTAACTGTATTTAACGGTGAAACAGGTGCGGCAATGCAGACTGTTGATTTTGACCCGCCGAGAAGTATTTTGACATCTTCCGAATGGGGCGACAGCTATGCAAACAGAAGTGAAAGATATCTTGCCGCGGTGGCATATCTTGACGGTGTACACCCGAGTGTTGTAATGACAAGAGGATATTATACATATGTGTATGCGGCGGCATATACTTGGGACGGCACAGACCTTAAAGAACAATGGCTTTCAACTAATACACCGACAGAAGAAAATGGCGGTACAGGTTGTACCGTAAAATATGCAGACGGTACAAGTAAAAATAATACAAACAAAACGCTTTATGCACAAGGTGCACACAGTGTATCGGTAGCTGACGTGGATAATGACGGATATGACGAGATTATTTTCGGCAGTGCGGTTCTTGACCATGACGGAACTGTTTTGACGTATGACGGTCGAGGACACGGTGATGCGGAACACGTTTCGGACTTTGATAACGACGGAAAACAAGAAATATTTATGGCACACGAGGCAGGTAAGCACAATGATGACATAATTCCATATGCGGTAGATATAAAGAGATATAATGGTGATATTATGCTACAAGCCGCAAAAGGAGATATAGGCAGAGGTATTATGGATAATGTCGATGATGATTATGCATTGTCAAGCGGTAATCTTTCGTTGTTCTGGTCGGTAGCGGCTGACGGTATATATAATCAAGCAGGTGAAAAAGTAGGAAATATACCTAATACCAATGGAAGCAATATGGAGAATTTTGCAGTTTATTGGGACGGTGATTTGGGACGAGAATTGCTTGACGGAAATAAACTTGTAAAATACAGCATAAAAAGCGGTACGGAAAGAATTTATTATAACAGTAAAAATTCAACATTGCCGGGTTCAATAAATAACAGTACAAAGTCAAATGCGTGTCTTACAGCCGACCTTTTCGGTGATTGGCGTGAAGAAATCGTGCTTAGATACGGTGACGGTGTGAGAATTTATTTTTCGACTATTCCGACTGATTACAGACTTACAACGCTTATGCACGACAGTCAATATCGTTGCGCAATAGCATGGCAGAATGTCGGATACAACCAGTCGCCTCATACAAGCTATTATATAGGTTCGGCGGCTTTGGCGAAAGATTCGGGTGGCAACACATTAAACTACCTTGCACCGAATACGTCATTTACTGAGGTGACTTATCCTGACACATCGTCAATTACACCGCGTCCGACAATTAAGACAACGCCGGAACCTGTTTCGGTTTCTGTCACTCCGGACGCAGACACGTATCTTGTTGACGGTACAACAGCACATGGATCTGATGAAGAATTAAAAATTAATCAGGCGACAGATTATTACTCGTCAACATCTCCGGGATTAAAGGATATTAAAGGCTTGGGGTTGATACGTTTTGACCTTTCTAAATATGCCGGTAAAAAATTAACTTCGGCAACATTGAAATTGTACGATAAATTTACTAATACAGATAAGAGAAATTCGGTTTTGCACCTCGATTATTGTTCAAAAAATGATTGGGATGAGGCGACCGTTACTATAAATGATATAAAGACAAGAGGCGAGGATACGCCGTTGTCGTCATTGGGTTTGCAAGTGTCACCTGCATACAATGTCGATTATAAGGAAATATCGTTTGATGTGACGGATGTGATAAAAGAGAAGTGTACAGATAATTTGATTACGTTTACATTGTGGACAGGTACAGGACGTGAACAGGTTATCGCGTCAAAGGAATACAGCGGTACAGATGCACAAGGACCGACACTTGTGTTGGAATTTGAGGGAGAAGAGCCGACACCAACGCCAACAGTAGTGCCAACGGCAACACCAACATTAAAGCCGACGCCAACGCCAACAGTAGTGCCAACGGCAACACCGACCTTAAAGCCGACAGCAACACCAACGGTAGTGCCAACGGCAACACCAACATTAAAGCCGACAGCGACACCGACGGTAGTGCCAACGGCAACACCAACGGCAACACCAACATTAAAGCCGACAACAATTCCGACAGCAATCCCAACGGTGATCCCAACAACGACACCAAATTTGGCAAACAACAAAATCACAGCTATGATAAATAGCAACAACAAACTTGATGTCACACTTGATTTTGAAAATGTGGATATGAATGATGTTAATGTGTATGTTGCCTTTAAGAATAACGGTAAGCTTGTGGGAATGAAAATGCCACAGGCAAGCGAGTTAAAGGGAATAGAGTTGATTGATAAAGAGTATACGGATATAGAGGTTTATGCTTGGGATAATAAGCAGAAACCGTATGCGAATATAGTACGTATCGTTAATAATGTACAATAAACAAAAAACTGATGTGGAAACACATCAGTTTTTTTGTTATCTTATAAAATTAGTTTTTCATAATATTTCATCTCTTATTAACCGATTATACCGCAAACGTCCTCTGCAATTTGCTCAGGAGTAAGACGGTTTGCTTTGACGATTTCTTCAGGGTTATATCTGTCAAGAAATTCTTTCTTTAAACCGTAATTCAATACCTTGACGTCAGAATTGCCGTAAAATCTTGCAATCTTTTCGCCGAAACCCCCATCTAAAACACCGTCCTCGACTGTTATAACAATGTCATGGTTTTCTTTAAGCTGTTCTAAAAGCTTATCGTCAGTACCTGTAATGTAAATCGGGTTTATAAGTGTAGGTTTTACACCTGTTTTGTTTTCGATAATTTCAGCCGTTTTTGCACCTACCGAATAGAATGAGCCAAGTGCAACGATTGCAATTTTACTGCCGTTTTGAGTAACTTCATATTCATTTAGCTTGCTGAAGTCCTTTGTAACCTTTTTGCCGTCTGATACAACACTGATAGGTACACGGATTGCAACAGGGTGGTCGTTTTGCTCAATACTCCAATCAAGCATTGCAAGGTATTCTTCCTTTGTTGTCGGTGCAAGGTAGACAAGATTAGGAATGTTAGACATCATCGGAATATCATATATACCAAGGTGAGTAACGTCATTCATACCGTAAACAGACGCCAAATATACAAGGAGTGTTGCGGGACTGTTGTTGATACATAAATCCTGTGAAAGCTGGTCGTAGGTACGTTGAATAAATGTGCTGTAAACACCGTAAACAGGCTTGCCGCCGCTCTTTGCGATACCTGACGCAAGTGCAACGGCTGTTTCTTCGGCGATACCAACGTCAACAAACTGTGAGCCTGCCTCTTTTCTCTTGTCCTCTGTGAAACCGAAAACGGTAGGTGTGGCAGATGTAATTCCGACAACGGTTTTGTCCTCTTTCATTTTCTTTAAAAGAATATCGGCTGTCATTGACGAATAATCTTCTCCGCCGTCTTGCGACATATCGGATTTACCTGTTTCAAGGTTGAATGGACCGCAGTAGTGCCAATTTTCCTTGTTTTCTTCTGCTATTTTGTAGCCTTTACCTTTTTGGGTACAAATGTGAACAACTACAGGATAAGTGCTGTCTTTAACCTGCTCGAATGCGGTGATAAGCGAATCAATGTCATTTCCGTCTTTTACAAATACATAGTCAAGTCCCATTGATTTGAAAAGATTACATTCCGATTTACCGTCTGTATTGCGAAGCTGTTTTAGGTTTTTATACAAACCGCCGTGATTTTCTGCGATAGACATATCGTTATCGTTTACAACGATTATAAGATTGCTGTTAAGCTCACTTGCAAAGTCAAGTCCTTCAAGAGCCTCGCCGCCCGAAAGTGAACCGTCACCGATTACGGCAATTATATTTTCACTGTCGCCCTTTAAATCACGACCTTTTGCAAGACCGCAGGCAAGTGAAACGGAAGTTGAAGTGTGACCGATTGTAAAGAAATCGTGGTCGCTTTCGTCGGGATTGCTGTAACCCGATACGTCATCATACTTGTCCTCGTACAAAAACGCATCTTTTCTGCCTGTAAGCATTTTATGCGGATAGCTTTGGTGAGAAACGTCATACACAATTTTGTCTGTCGGTGAGTTAAAGACATAGTGAAGTGCGATTGTCGCCTCTACCATACCAAGATTAGGACCGAAGTGTCCGCCGTGTTTGCTTAGCTTTTGCAAAAGTGCTTGACGCATTTCGTCTGCAAGAACGTGAAGCTGTTCACTGTTTAAATTTTTTACGTCTGTCGGTTGATTGATTTTTTCAATATACATTTAAAATTCCTCCATAAGTTTATTTAATGTTATTTACCTATTTTGTTTTGGATACAATGACTTTAGCAACGTCAATCCCAAGATAATTCACCTGTTTTCACGGCTGTTTCGTAACGGTCGATTTTGTAGTTCAGTCGCTTTAATGTGACATTCATTTGTTCCATTTGGTCAAGTAGATTTTTTCTTTGCTCAACCAAAAGCTGAAGTCTTGCCGGAATGGTTTCGTCACCCTCTTGAAAAAGTTTAACGTATTCGATAATTGATTCAACAGGCAGACCGGCACTTCGCATACAAATAACGTGCTCAACCCAACCTAAGTCGCTTTCCTGATAATCACGAATACCGCTTGATGTTCGTGTAACAGGCGGTATCATTCCGATACGTTCATAATATCGCAAAGTGTCCTGCGAAATATCGTATTTTTCGCTTACTTCTTTTATAGTCATTAAAATCACCTCGCATATATTTTTTATTTACAAGTATATTATAATACTTGGAGTTTACTCTAAGTCAATAGTTTTTTGAAAATTTTTTGAAATAAATTAAGTGGAGGAGAGAATTTCGTATAAAAAAACAGGCAAAACCTTTCGGTTTTGCCTGTCTTATTATCATATTCGATAATGAATTAGTTTTCTTCGTTAATCTTAGCTTGAGCAGCTGCAAGTCTTGCGATTGGCACACGGAATGGTGAGCATGAAACATAGTCAAGACCAATCTTGTGGCAGAACTCAACTGATGATGGGTCGCCGCCGTGTTCACCGCAGATACCGATGTGAAGTTTTGGATTAACCGGCTTACCAAGCTTAATAGCTGTTTCCATAAGCTTACCAACACCCTTTTGGTCAATCTTAGCGAACGGATCGTTTTCAAAGATTTTAGCGTCATAGTAAGCGTCAAGGAACTTACCTGCGTCGTCACGAGAGAAACCGAATGTAAGTTGAGTACCGAAACAGAAGAAGTCAGCTTCGTTAGCGATTTCGTCAGCTGTTAGAGCCGCACGAGGGATTTCGATCATTGTACCAACTTCGTACTTAAGTTCGATACCTGCTGCAGCGATTTCAGCGTCAGCTGTTTCTACAACGACTTTCTTAACGTACTTCAATTCCTTGATGTCGCCGATAAGCGGAATCATAATTTCAGGAACGATTGTCCAATCAGCGTGAGCCTTTTGAACGTTGATAGCTGCACGAATAACAGCCTTTGTCTGCATTTTTGCAATTTCAGGATATGTTACTGCAAGACGGCAACCTCTGTGACCCATCATAGGGTTAGCTTCGTGTAAACCGTTGATAATATCCTTAATAGCCTCAACGCTCTTGCCTTGAGCCTTTGCAAGCAATTCAATATCTTCTTCTTCTGTAGGAACGAACTCGTGTAGAGGTGGGTCCAAGAATCTGATTGTTACAGGGTTACCTTCAAGAGCCTCGTAAAGTTGCTCGAAGTCACCTTGTTGCATAGGAAGAATCTTATTAAGAGCTGCTTCTCTTTCTTCAACTGTATCGGCACAAATCATTTCTCTGAATGCGTCAATTCTGTTGCCTTCAAAGAACATATGCTCTGTACGGCAAAGACCGATACCTTCTGCACCAAGCTCCTTAGCTTTCTTAGCGTCAGCAGGAGTATCTGCGTTTGTACGAACTTTTAGTGTTCTGTACTTATCAGCCCATGACATAATTCTGCCGAATTCACCTGCGATTGATGCGTCAACTGTTGGGATAATACCGTCATAGATATTACCTGTTGAACCGTCAAGTGAAATTGTATCACCTTCGTGATATTCTTTACCGTTAAGTGTAAACTTCTTGTTTTCTTCGTCCATTGCGATGTCGCCGCAACCTGATACACAGCATGTACCCATACCACGGGCAACAACGGCTGCGTGAGATGTCATACCGCCGCGAACTGTAAGGATACCTTGAGCGGCTTTCATACCTTCGATATCTTCAGGAGAAGTTTCAAGTCTTACAAGAACAACCTTTTCGCCTCTTGCAGCCCATTCCTTAGCGTCGTCAGCTGAGAATACAATCTTACCTGCTGCGGCACCCGGAGATGCACCAAGAGCTTTACCCATCGGTGTAGCAGCCTTTAGAGCGGCAACGTCGAATTGTGGGTGAAGTAGTGTGTCAAGGTTTCTTGGGTCGATCATTGCAACAGCTTCTTTTTCTGTTCTCATACCTTCGTCAACAAGGTCACAAGCAATCTTCAAAGCAGCTTGAGCAGTTCTCTTACCGTTTCTTGTTTGTAGCATATAAAGCTTTTTATTTTCAACAGTGAATTCCATATCCTGCATATCTCTGTAGTGATCTTCAAGAAGTTTGCAAACATCCTTGAACTGAGCAAATGCCTCAGGGAATTCTTCTTCCATCTTTGCAATTGGCATTGGTGTACGAACGCCGGCAACAACGTCTTCACCTTGAGCGTTTATAAGGAATTCACCCATAAGCTTCTTTTCACCTGTAGCAGGGTCACGAGTAAATGCAACACCTGTACCGCAGTCATCACCCATGTTACCGAATGCCATTGACTGTACGTTAACGGCAGTACCCCATGAAT
>ERZ857955.2297-NODE-2297-length-12735-cov-3.149132_pt1 | contig 12735 bp, 13 predicted proteins | sample MGYA00519956_ERZ857955 | MGnify/ENA primary metagenome ERZ857955 (study PRJEB31778, sample SAMEA3449378) | human gut metagenome | biome: human gut; feature: human-associated habitat; material: faeces | place: United Kingdom | collected 2010/2012 ...
ACCACCTCGAACATGCCGTTAAAATAGGCGGTGACAATGATGTGGATGAACTCCTCCGTCACCTGACCGGACTTCACGCTCTCGCAGCCGATGACCTCCATGTACTGGTAGGTGTACTCCACCTCAATGTCCACCAACTCGTCCAGAAAACAGGCAAACCGGGTGCCGTGGGACCCATCCAGCAGGAGGCGGAACACGTCGAAGTGGTCGTAGATGTAGTCCAGCAGGTCCAGCTGATGGCGGGCGGTGTACTGCCCCATCTCCGCTTTCTGCGTCTCGCCATCCAGCTGGTGGAAGCTCTCCTGGATCTCCCGGAACATGGCCTTGAACTGATCCACCACCGGTTCTACAATCGCCCGAAACAGGCCCTCCTTGTCCCCAAAACGGGTGTAGATGGACCCGGTGCTGGTGCCCGCCTCCTGGGCAATGGTCCGCAGGGATGCGTCCAGAAACCCCTTGGACAAGAACTCCTCCTTGGCGCACTCCAGAACACGATCATAGACGCCGGGCTTCTGCTTCGCCATACGGTCACCTTCTTTCAAACTATATTCATAACAATGTTTTATAACGATGTTTTGAATATAGCACGCGACATTCCCTTTGTCAAGCCCTGTGCAGGAAAAAAGGACGCAGTGTCCTTTCGACACTGCGTCCCGGGAATATGTTCTTTTGCTATGCGCCGGCTTTGCGGTTCCACCCCCGGCTCTGCTGTCGCACGGTGACGAAGTTCCGGTAGATACCGCCCTCCTCCATCAGCGACTGGTGGGTGCCCCGCTGGGCGATCTCCCCATTGGATACGACGAGGATCTGATCCGCGCCCCGGATGGTGTTCAGCCGGTGGGCGATGACCAGCAGGGTTTTGCCCTTCACCAGCTCTGAGATGGCCTGCTGGATGTAGCTCTCATTGTCCGCGTCCACACTGGCGGTAGCCTCGTCCAAAATGACGATGGGTGCGTCCTTCAGGATGCAGCGGGCAATGGAGATCCGCTGCCGCTCCCCACCGGAGAGGCTCTCGCCCCCTTCACCGATCACCGTGTCGAACCCATCCGGCAGGGCCATCACAAAGTCATAGCACCGGGCCTTGCGGGCCGCCTCCAGCACCTCCTCCCGGGTGGCGTCCGGACGGCCCATGGCGATGTTGTTGTAGATGGTGTCTTGGAAGAGGTAGACCCGCTGGAACACCATGCTGATGTTGTCCATTAGGTCAGAGAGTTTCACCTCACGCACGTCCTTTCCTCGAACCAGTACCCGGCCGCCTTTCACATCCCAGAAGCGGGTGAGCAGGTTGGCGATGGTGGATTTGCCCCCGCCGGAGGGCCCTACCAGGGCCAGCATCTGGTTCCGGGGCAGGGAGAAGGAGATGTCGTGGAGTACCTCTTTCTCCCCATAGGCAAAGCGCACACGCTGGAACTCCACCTCCGGGGCCTCGCTGACCTCCGGGATGGAGTCCCGGCCGTCATCCGGCAGCTCCGGCTCGTGAAAGACCGCCTCGATCCGGTCCATGCAGCTGTTCATGACGGTCAGCCGGGTGGCCTGGGTATACAGGGCCTTGATGGGGCCGAACAGGTCAAAGACAAAGAGCATGATGCCCACCAGATAGGGGACGCTCATGAGCCCGGCGCTCTCCAGCGCCAGGGCAATGGCCGTGATAGCCGCAGCCCCCAGGCCGTAGGCAAGGTTCAGCCGCAGCTGCCAGGGGGAGTGGTCCTCCTCAAACTGAAGACTGGTGTCGCAGCTCCTTTGGAAGTTATCGGTCAGTTCCCGGGACTTCTCTCCCAGCAGATTGTAGGTCTTGATGATCCCGATGCCTTCCACGAAGTCCAGCACCGCCTCGGTGAGATTCTCGTTCTGCTCCTGCCGCGCCACGGAGTCCTGGAGGGCCTCGCGCTTCATGCCCCGGGCAATGAGCAGCACGATGCCGATGATCGCAAGGGCTGCCAGGCCGATCCAGAGGTCAAAGCAGAGCAGGAATACCACCAGGATGGCTTGAGCGAAAATATAGCTCATCATGTCCGCCAGTACGGTCATGCAGTTTTCCTCAATGAACACCATGTCGGAGGAAAGGACGGAGCTGATCTTGCCGATGTTGCCCTCGGTGAAGTAGCCCATGGGCATCCGCCGCAAGTGGGCGCCCAGATCCATCCGCATGTCCGAAAATACCAGGAAACCCGCCGCGGACTGGAGCCGGTCGGCGATGTGGTGAAAGAGGACCTGAAGCAAGACGCAGACCACCAGGGCGATGCCGTACCAGAGGCAGTCGCCGGCGGTGATGGTCCCCTCGTAAAAGCTGGAGAGCACCAGGAACGCCAGCATGATCGGCGCCTTGGCCAGCAGGGATTTCAGGAACGAAAAGACAAAGGCGATTTGGATCCGCCGCTTATACCGGCCGGAGACCGCCAGAATCCGTTTCATCAGTTGGATCATTGTGCCGCGCCTCCTCTCTGATTCACGCCCCATTGGGCGCTGTCCTCCGCAGCCTGCCAGAGCTTTTGATACGCCGGGCAGCGGCCCAGCAGCTCCTCGTGGGTGCCCACATCGGCCACAGTGCCCTGCTCCAGCACGCAGATTTGATCCGCATTCACGATGGAGTGGAGCCGGTGGGCGATGACGAGGACTGTCTTGCCCCGGATCACTTCGGCAATGGCTTCGTTCATCTTCTCCTCATTCTCCGGATCCATGAAGGCGGTGGCCTCGTCCAGCACCACGATAGGGGCGTTTTTCAAGATCGCCCGGGCCAGAGAGATGCGCTGCCGCTCCCCGCCGGAGAGCATTTTGCCCCCGTCCCCGGCCATGGTGTGGATGCCATTCTCCAGCCGGGCAAGGAACTCCCCGCACTGGGCCTTCTCCGCTGCGGCCAGCACTTCCTGGTCCGTGGCCTCCGGGCGGCCCAGGCGGATGTTCTCCAGCAGGCTCATGTTGAACAGGAACTGCTCCTGGGCCACATAGGAGATCTGGTCGTTGAGGGCCTCCACGCTCATCTCCCGGATGTCCTGGCCGCCCACGCGGATGCTCCCGCCGGTCACATCGTAGTAGTGGACCAGGAGCTTGGCCAGGGTGGACTTGCCGCTGCCCGACTCCCCCACCAGGGCGGTGAGGCTCCCCTCCGGTGCGGTGAGGGAGACGCCGTGGAGCACCTCGTCCTCCTGATAGGCAAAGCGGACATCCTCAAAGGAAACGGAGTGATCCTCACCAGAGAAGCCTGCCTCTGTCTGCTCCAGAGCCGGTGCGCCCATCAGCTGCTCCAGCGCGGTGATCTTGTAGTTGATCTGGGGCAGGGTGGACATAAACCCCAGTGCCCGCAGCAGGGGCGCACCCATGCCGAAGGACATGCACAGCACCAGGGCGAAGTCCGGCAGGGTGGAGTATCCTACCAAAACCAGGTACGCCCCGATGGGCAGGGTGAACAGGGCCACGCAGGGCAGGATGCTGTTGTAGAGGGCCATCCAGGGCCAGCAGACCTTGTACCAAGCCAGGGTGAAGTCCCGGTAGCCCCGCACATCCTGCTCAAAGCGCTGGTAGGACTCCCCATCCCGGTTGAAGACCTTCACCACCTCCATGCCGTTGATGTACTCCACGATGGTGTTGTTCATCTTCTGGGCGGAGGCGTAGTAAGCACCCATCTTGCTGGTGCCGGCGCGGTACATGGCCATCATAGCCACCAGACCCAACGGCAGAGCACACAGAGAGAGCAGTGCCAGCTTCCAGTCCACGAAAAACATGGCGAGAAAGACGAAGGCAGGCACCGCCAGATTGGCCAGCCCCTCCGGCAGGGCATGGGCCAGCAGCAGCTCGATGGAGTCGATGTCGTCAATGAACATCTTCTTCAAGGCGCCCACGCCCTTCTCCTGGATCACGCCCAGGGGCTGCCGCTCCAGCTTTCCCTGGAGGGAAGCCCGCAGGTTTTTCAGGGTGTTGTAGGCCGCCCGGTGGGAGAGGGACAGGCCCTTCACATACAAAACAGCGTACAGAATCCCGCAGACGGCGATGGCCGCCACCCGCCACGCCGCGTATCCAAGCTCCAGCGATTCCCCCAGCAGCAGGGGCCGGATCAGTTGGTAGATGAACAGGAAGGGGAGCACATTCATGACGATGCCGATGAGCATCACCGCCATAGAGAGATAGGTGGTCTTCCGATACTCGCCCGCATACTCCAAAACTTTTTGAAACACAGTCGAACCTCCTTTTTTTGAGATTAGTTATTTCTAACTCTTGGCCGATGAAAAACCTCTCCTCTGGAGAGGCTTTCCCTATTTCTGAAAATGCAGCGCGCCATGCCAGTTGAACAGGCCGCAGACGATCCGGCAGTGGGCCTCGATCTGTTCCCAGGTGAAGTGATGGATGAAGGGCTCATAAATCGTGGTCCAGAAAGCGGACAGCAGGATGTGCAGTTCCGCTGGCTCTACATCGTTCCGGCACAGGCCACGCCGCTGGGCCTCCGCCAGATAGGCGCTGGTGGCCTTCGTCAGAAGCTCCACCCAGTCGTGGGGGAAGTTGGCGTACCGGGTTCCCTGGGAGCAGGAGAGCAGCAGATAGAAGTCGTCCCGCCGGTCGTAGAGGAAACGGAACCACCACATCATGTCCGCCCCATCCATGTCCCACGCCTTGATCAGTTCCTGATCGGACATGACCGCGGGGTCCTTATCCCCCCGGGCATGGGCCACTTCGTACAGGTCCGACACCGTTTGTTCCACCACCGCGCAGAACAGCTCCTCCTTTCCCTTGTAGCGCTTATACAGCGCTCCTGTGGTGACTCCAGCCCCCTCGCAGATGGTCTTAAGGGACGCTTTTTCAAAGCCGCTTGCCAGGAACTCTGTTCGGGCGCTCTCCAGGATCCGGGGATCAATGGAGCGGTCCGCCACTGCCATGCAATCGCCTCCTTGGAAGATAATTAGATTACCGATAATCTGATTATCAATTTAGCACAGCGGATCCCCGATGTCAAGAGGCAGATGTGCGACGGTGATGTGAAACTTCTACTGCTGACGCAGGCGGTTGAGAAGAAATGGCAGCTCGTGGGTTTTCACGTTTGCTTTTCTGTGATATGATGTCCGCGAGGTGATGTCGATGGAACTGAACTTGGAAGGCGTTGTCGTGGGCGCCGCGTCGCTTCTGGTGATCGGGGCGTTCCACCCCCTGGTGATTTGGTGCGAGTATCGCTTCACCAGGCGGGTCTGGCCGGTGTTCCTGATCGCCGGCCTGCTCTGCCTGCTGACGGCCCTTTTGATCCAGGGGATCTTGTCCATCCTTTTGGGGCTGCTGGGCGCCGGCTGCCTGTGGAGCATCCGGGAACTGAAGGAGCAGGCCAAGCGGGTGGAGCGTGGGTGGTTTCCCAAAAATCCCAAAAGAAAATAACCGATTGCCGCAGGAATGTATTTTTGCCCTGCGGCAGTTTGTTTCTTGACAGCCGGGGGGCAGTTTTATATAATTACCCTATGGTTAGCAATAACTAACTATAAGCAAATGCAATGCTTGATAGTGAAAAGTTCCGAAGGAGTAAATGCTATGATGGATCATTTGAATCAAATGGACACCCAGGAGAGCACCGTCAAGGTGGACCTCCTGCACCTGGACCCCACCGACCCGGACGGGGGTTGCTGCTGCGGCCATCACAGCGGCGGACATTGCTGCGGGCGGCACCGTCATGGACAGGAGAACCAGCCTAATGCGGAAGAGTGAGAAATAACAAAGGCATCAAGGATCTGCCAATTTGGAAAACAGATCGTGAAATTCGCCTGGAGGACCGGTTTCATCCGCATAGAAACCTGGGCAGGGGCTCACTGCTCTGGGGAGCAGGATCTCCATGTCCTCCGCAGATGAATCCGGAAGGGGAGATGACCATGAAGCCAGATTATCGGAATTGGATGCCCAGGGGCATGATCGTGGGGCTGGGAACCGCCACCGGCGTACTGGCGGCGGGAAGCGCGGCTGCAGTCAGATCACGGCTGCCCATGGGCCGGACGGCAAAGCATCTTGCCGGAGCAGTCCTGGGCCTGGGCGCTGTGGGATGTCTGGCGGGGGCGGCGTGGAGCCTGTACGCCCGCGAGATGTTTTCCTACGAGGGCGGGCGGCAGCTGTCCCGGCAGATCATCGAGGGCATCGCCGCATACATTGAACTTCCGGAGGGCGGCGTGGGCCTGGATGTGGGGTGCGGCAGCGGGGCGCTGACCATCGCCTGTGCCAAACGGAACCCCCAGGGCCGCATGGTGGGCATCGACCGCTGGGGCGTGGAATACGCCTCCTACAGCCGGAAACTCTGTGAGCGGAACGCTCAAGCCGAGGGGGTGGACAATGCTGCCTTTCAGAAGGGCGACGCCCGCCATCTGGATTTCCCGGATGAGACCTTCGACGCAGTGACCAGCAACTACGTCTACCACAACATCACCGGCGCGGACAAGCAGACGCTGCTGCGGGAGTCCCTGCGGGTACTGAAGAGGGGCGGCGTCTTTGCCATTCATGACCTGATGGAGCCCTCCCGGTACGGGGATATGGACGAGTTTCTCCGCAAGCTACGGGAGGATGGCTTTCAAGAGGCGCAGCTGCTCCCCACGGCGGACGGAAGCTTTATGACGCCCTGGGAGGGAAAGACCCTGTTTCTATCTGGCTCCGCCCTGCTGGTGGGCAGGAAGTGAGGGGATATATGCAGCGGCATCCCATTGAAAAGAATTCCATCCAGGAGACATTGGTGATTCCTCTGTACGGCCGGGCGCTGTGTACCAGAAAGTTCCCCCAGTTGTTTGCCGACCAGACGGCAGCGGAGCTGCTGGAGCAAATCGACTATGATTTTTCCGCCCTGGAGCAAAGATCCGGCGGCCTGCTCCAGACCTTCGGCGCCCTGGAGGTCGCCATGCGGCAGAGCGACCTGGCCCTTGAGGTGCGGGAGTATCTCCGCGCCCATCCCAGGGCCGCCGTGGTGAACCTGGGCTGCGAGTTGGACAGCACCGGCCGGGCCTGTGACAACGGGCAGTGCCGCATCTACAATATCGACCTGCCGGACGTGATGGCGGTGCGGGAGGCACTGCTCCCCGCCGGGGAGCGGGAACGGAATCTGGCTGCCGATCTGAATGACCTCTCCTGGTTCGACGCCATCGACGCCCCGACGGAGGACGGGGCGGTGTTCTTTGCCGCCGGCGTGTTTTACTACTTTCGGACAGAGCAGGTGCGCGCCCTCTGCGCGGCCATGGCAGAGCGATTTCCGGGTGGGCGACTGGTATTTGACGCCGCTGGGCCGACGGCGGTGAAGCTGATGCTGAAGACCTGGGTGAAGCAGGCGGGTATCCGGGATGTGGGGGCGTATTTCTCCGTCCGGGATGCGGAGAAGGAATTGACGTCCTGGTCGAACCGCATCTCCATATCTAGTCGGGGTTATATGCTGGGCTATCAGGATTTGCGGGGTCCGGGAATCCGTAATATCCATCGTTTGTTGGCCGGGATCGCCGACGGGCCGATGAAGCTGCAAATCGTGCGGATGGAGTTTCAAGCCAGAAACGGGGTGAGTTCCTGATGAACGAACCCTTTATTTTCCGTGTCAGTGACTGCTACTACATCCAGGCAAGCTATCCCTCTCCGGCGGAGCACCGGCATTTCGCCGCCCATTTGGTGTTTGCCATGGAGCGGCCCTTCACCGCCCTGGTGAATGGCGTATCCGTGGAGGCGGCGGGCATCGCTATCGGCTCTGATGTCCCCCACACGATTTTGAGCGAGGCCCCGACTCTGGTGGTGTTCATCGACGAGCTGACGCCTATGAGCCGCTGTGTGAAGCACACCCTTTTGCGGGGCGCTCCCTGGCGGACACTGGATACGTCTGTTTCCTCCGAGGTAGGGGAGCGGTGGCGGGATGTGCGCACGGAGGCGGATGCGGCCGCCGCCGCTGCCGAAACCGAGCGGCTGCTCGGATTGCAGGAGCAACGTACCTCTGCGGAGGATCCGCGGATACTGGAGGCGGCCGCCTACATGAAAGCAACCCCCGCCCTGGAGCAGCTGACCATCCGGGAAGTGGCCCGGGCCGTCCACCTGTCTCCCAGCCGCCTGACCCATCTGTTCCGGCGGGATACGGGAATCTCTCCCCATCTCTATCTGGCAAACCTAAAGCTGGAACGGGCCTTCTATCTGCTGGAGACGGGACGCTCCCTCACCCAGGTCTGCATGGATGCGGGCTTTGCCACTCCCTCCCACATGGCGGACACCAGCCGGAAGTTGTACGGTATGTCCATGACCGAGGTGAAGCAGATTTTCCTGGCCGGCCTGGGCCGGACCAAAACAGCAGATGAACAGAAGTAAATGAGACAGGCCCCTGTTACAATGCCCCTATCTTACAAGAAGAAAGGGGCATTTGCCATGTCTGTCATTACTTTTCCTGAGGGGACTTATCACTTCAACGACCATCCGCTCTTTGACTTCCAGCTCAATCGAGTGGTCATGTGGAACCATGGCGATCCGGCAGAGGTCCAGGCCCGGGGCGGGGAGATCACGGACTTCCCCTCCTGGGAGCGGGTCTTAAAGGAGCTTTCCGCCCAGGCGGAAGCCCGGGAGGACTGGGCGGCCGCCGCCGGATATCTTCGGATGGCGGAGTTCTTCATGGTGCCGGACACCCCGGAGTGCCATGCCGTCTATGACCGGGCCAGGGAGATCTTCTATACACACTTTACCTACCTGTTTGCGGAGCAAGGCGGCCCCATCCACCGGGAGAAGGTGCCCTATGAGGGCGGCGTTCTGCCCTGCTGGCGCGTTCTTCCCGACGGCGCCTCCAAGGGCACCATCCTGTTCCATGGCGGCAACGACTCCCTGCTGGAGGAGTTCACCGACGCCCTGCTGTATTTGGCCCAAGGCGGCTATACAGTGCTGGCCTTTGAGGGTCCCGGCCAGGGAGCGGCCCTGCGGAAATCCGGCCTGACCTTCACGCCGGAGTGGGAGAAGCCGGTGGGCGCAGTGCTGGACCACTACGGAGCGGAAGATGTGACCATCATCGGCGTCTCCCTCGGCGGGGAGCTGTGCATGCGGGCGGCGGCCATGGAGCCGCGCATCCGGCGGGTGGTGTCCTGGAGCGTGCTGCCCAGCATCTATGGCGCGCTGATGGCAGATAAGCCGGCGGAGATCCGGGCGAAGCTGGAGCACTGGCTGGACGAGAACAACCGGGACGCCATCCTGGACCTCTACGCCGGCCTGGCGGAGCGGGAGCCGCTGTTCCGCTGGTCCATCCAGCACTCCAACTACGCCTACGGCACCTCCGATGTGTACGAGTATCTGCAAAAGGCTCGGGCCTTCACCATTGAGCCGGTAGCGGAGCGGATCACCCAGGATGTGCTGCTTCTCAGCGCCCGGGAGGACCTGCTGGTGGACTTCGCCCTCTATAAGCAGGAGATTGACCTGTTGAAAAACACCCGCTCCCTGGAGTTTGCGGTGCCCGGCCGGGCGTTAAACGGCCAGGCCCACTGCAACATGGGTAACACTAGGTTTATGCTGGACCTGATTCTGAACTGGATCGACCGGACGCTGGAACGATAACAGCGGCAGGCCCCTATAAAATCGAAACCGACTTGCAAGAGGAAGGGCACAGCTCATTCGAGCCGTGCCCTTCTGTGATGCTCCAGTGGCGGACAGCCGAACTGCTTGATAAGGACTGCCGCCAATTTGCTCAGGTTTTTATAGCCTACCTTCTCCGCGGTTTCCGCCATCCGTAAGTCCGTGTTCCACTCGGCGCACAGGATATTCCGGGTTTCCTAGGCAGTGGCCACCTGGGAGCGGTTGAAGTGAAGTAAAGAGCAGGAGCTTCCCAACCATAAACGGGAAGCTCCTTCTGTTTCTGTCAGGCGTAGGCAAACTCGATTGCGGAAGGCAGTTTGGTGCAATAGAGCCGGTAGAAATCCACATGAGAAAGATGTTCCAGCCATGCAGCGGATGGACAGAGGGCGTAATCGGCCTCCTGTCCGCTGCGCCGCCCGGTGCAGGCGGGGTAGACGATCAGATCCCCGTTTGCCGCATAGAAATCGCAAAGCTCACGGGAGAGAATGCGCTCTGCCACCCGGCGGGCCGCCCACTCCGGCGCAGAAGCGCGGGCACAGAGATAAGAGGGGATCAGGACCGGCCCCTCCTGGGGGACGCGGAGAAAGGTCTCCCGGCCGTCCGCTCGGAGGGCATAGAGGGAGGGAACCAGGGCGGTGCTGGTCTGCCCCTGACGCACCGCCTGAAAGGCCCCGATTGGCATATCGGCCACCAGACTCTCCCCCAGGAGCTTGGCGGCGGCCACCTGGCCCCACCGCTCCCACACGGACTTTACCACCGTTTTTGCCGCGGAATTGTTGATGCCCCCGAAAGCTAGCCCGCGCCAATCCGGCAGAGAGGTCTTGGCACAGGCCTCCGGCTCCCGGGTATAGTACACCAGCGGGATGGAGACAAAGGGCAGAAGACAGGGGCCCCGCTGTACCGCATTCAGCATGGGGCTCTGCCGCAGCGGGACCCAGTCAGCCGCCGGATAGAGATTCGACTTGAATTTGGAGAAGATCCGCAGATCCTCAAACACCTCCAGATCGGCGGAAACGATGAGGTCCGGAAGTATGGCGTCCGGCCGGGCCAGGTACTCGGACATACGCTCCGGATATCCCAGACCGAAATAGCGCACCTCCAGCCGGATGCCGTCCCCCCGCAGCCGTTGGGCCAGGTCCTCCAGGAAAGCCTTCTCCTGGCGGTGCAGGACGCAGATGTGGTTCCAATAGAGCAAAATAGACGTCATGCCAGGTAGGCTCCTTTCCGCAGCTGGGTTTGATAGCGTCGCTGTTCCCGATAAGCCCTGCCCAGCGCTTCATAGAGGGCAGCCTCTCCGGCGGTGCGCTCCACCACGGCGGTCACCGCGCCGCCGGCCAGAACGATGCGCCGCCGGGCCATCAGGGCTGTGTGGGGATCGTGGGTGACAACCAGCACCAGCTTGTCGCTCTTCTGAAGCAGGCCCAGCGCCCGCTCCTTGTCGATGCCCGCGTTTTCAATCTCGTCAATGAGGACGATAGGGCTGTCACAGATCAGGGCGATATCCGCAATCATCAGCGCACGGGACTGGCCGCCGCTGAGCTGGTTCAGCCCCTGCCGGAGAGCCACCGGTTCTGGGGTGATTTCATTGGCAAGGGCCAGAACTTCTGCCGGGGCTGCCCTCCGGTCACGGCAGCGGGCGTGGAGTTGAAGAAAATCCTCCACACTGACATCCAGCACATATTCTGGCCCAAATGGGCCACCAGATGGGCGGATGTGCTCTGCCGCTCTGCCAGTGGGACCGGCACTCCGTCCAGCAGGACCCGGCGGCCTGTGATGGAGTCTCCGCAGGCCAGTTGCTCGATGTCCTTGATGAACCGGGACTTTCCGGAGCCGGTGTTGCCAACAATGGTGTATAGCCCCCCGCGTTCCAGGGATATGGAGTCAAAGGGCTCCGGTCGGCCGTCTTTCCCGCAGCCGGCCAGGATGGTCACACTCCGCATACCGGCGCCTCCTCAAAGGAAATTTTGCCCACCACGCCCTGCTGGAACGCGCTGCCCACCCGCCGCTCGCCTACGCAGTAGGAGCATACGCCGCTGGGCATGGTGTGTCGGAGGGCGTCCCTCTCGAAACCGGTGCATACCGGCCGGGCCAGCAGCCACTGTGCCAGCAGATCCGTGCCGTAACCGGCCAGCCCGTCCACTGGGAACAGTGCCGCGGACGGGTTGAGGATGCGGATCTGCCAGGAGATGATCTCCAGCTCCGCCTGGGACACCATGTCGATCTTGGTGAGCACCACAAAGTCCGCCTGAGTGAGCATGGGACCCAGCTGCCCCGGCGCCCTGCAGCTGGCGGTGCAGTCCAGCACACAGCCAGCGGCCATGTGCTCCGTAGCCGGGGAGCAGCGGTGGCACAGTCCGGCCGTTTCAATGACCAGGGCGTCCCGCCCCAGGCGGTCCGCCCACCCCCACAGCTCCGACAGATTAGAGACAAGGAAATGGTCAGGGCAGATATCCCCGCTCAAACCGGTGACACAGGGAAGCCCCAGGCTTTGAAAGACATCCGCGTCCCCGGTTTTCAGACAGTCGATCTTGCACACGCAGGGCGCCATGCCGCCGTGGGCCAGCAGCGGGAGCAGGCTTTTCAGAACAGACGTCTTTCCCACGGCGGAAGCGCCGGAGAAAAGGAGCACTTGACGCGGCATTGTGAGCCTCCGATCTCAAAGCGAATTTTTGTTAGCGATAGCTTACCACAGAGAACGAGAGCTTGTCAGTATCAGGTGAGACTGGCCGGCAACCTTTTTTCTTGACTTGCGGTGTGGGTTCAGGGTAGAATATAGCGGTAGGTTAGTTATTGCTAACCAAAGGAGGGGTGTGATTTGGAGCAAGCTGTCTTACAGGAAAAGCTGACGTCGTCCCCCTTTTTGGCGGGCGCATCCCTACCGCTGGAGCAGGTGACCTCAAAGAGGTTCCGTGCGGGCCAGATCATCAGCGACAAGCCGAGCGGCGTTTCATCCGTGGGGATGATCGTGTCCGGACGGGTGGAGGTCTATTCCGTGGCACTGGATGGCAAGGATGTGCAGCTCAATGCCCTGACTGCGGGGGAGTGTTTCGGCGTCTGTAATCTGCTGGCAGATACGGAGCTGGAGACGGTATTGCGGTGCGGGGAGGAGACTGAGGTTCTGTATATCCCCAAGCCGGCCCTTCTCGCCTGTATGGAACGGGATGCCGGACTTGCCATGCGCTACGCGGTCCTGTGCAACCGTAAGCTCCAGTTTCT